>Ga0075431_100002768_pt1 | contig 16999 bp, 12 predicted proteins | sample RhiMetdeltSRZDD5_FD_75297 | JGI IMG/M metagenome (GOLD analysis project Ga0075431, IMG submission 75297) | Populus rhizosphere microbial communities from Tennessee, USA - Rhizosphere MetaG P. deltoides SRZDD5 | ecosystem: Host-associated > Plants > Roots > Rhizosphere > Soil | place: USA... | reverse complement strand
GATCTCGAGTACACGGCATTCTGGATTCTCGACGCCGCGACTGGACTGGCGCGCGTGGAGGTCGTGGAGGCAGGCCTCCTCGCCGACCGCGAGGTGCTCCCGCAGGCAATGAAGCTCAACCCCGCGTTCTTCCGCACGGTGTATACGGATCTCCTCAACGAGAAGAAGACGCGTGCGCGCGTCGAAGCCGCGCTCGAGGCGGCGGACGCGTACATCGCCGCCCGGGCTGCGGCGATCTTCGAGCCCATCGTCGAACATCTCCGCGAGGTAGGGGAGCCGCGGTCAGTCCGCGAGATCGAGCACCACTTCGAGCGCAATTACAACGTGGAGGGCGTCACGGGGGCGTGCGAGTACCTCGCCGACCAGGGGCTCATCGGGAAGGCATCTATCTCGGTCCGCCTAACGAAGCGGAGTAACGTCGATGTCGAGGAACTCGCCTTTTTTGCGTTGACCGATCCGCCGGACAGGTTCTAGCGGTGCTCATCCGACGTTCCTGACCTCACCCCACAAACACGTCGCGCAATCGCACTACGAGAGGCTTGGCCGCGCCGGCTGGATGCCACGACACGACATCGGTGGCGATGACATCGGCTCGCCCTGGCCGCACCACGCAGATCGTGCGCTCGTCGCCGTCGACGATCCAGTACTCCGGGATCCCCGCATCGATGTATGATGTTCGCTTCGATACGTGATCGCGACGCCGAGTGCTGTCGGACAGAACCTCCACGATCAACGACGGCAATGGTGCGCTTTTCCACGTCGCCTTCGGACGGTCCTGCGGCTGTCGCACCATCAGGTCAGGCTCGACTTCCGTGTTCCGGCTAATGCGCACGACTGCCCGTGGGCGGTACACGAGACCAAGCTCGTTCGCGGCCACATACGGATCGAGAATGCGGGTCAGCCGCGCGGCAGTGGTCTCGTGCTCGTCCGTGGGCGGTGGTGTCACGAACAACTCCCCGCGCACCAACTCGTACTTGTTGCCGTCGTCGGGGAGACGGTACAGCTCGGCGATCGTCCATTTCCGACTGGCGCTTGCCATGGGCATTTGAACGTCCTCCTCGGTCGCGGGAGTCGAGCGCGCATGGGCCGAGGGTAACATGCGCGCGCGCAACGCCGTCATCATTCGAACGAAGCATCCACCGTTTGCCTTCTTCGCCGAGCGTACGCTCGGCGGCATCGCCGAGTCAAGTCCTGCGCCACACGTGAGCCGACGCCTCCGCGGAGGGTGCTCGGTCTACAGATTTCGCTGCATGTCGACGCCCGGCACGGCCTATGAGTCCGGGACCTGCTCGCACAGATGAGCGAATCTCGCCGGCGCCCAGGAATCGAGGAGGAATGGCTCTGGGGTTGGGATCCCACCCCTGGCATCGTTTCCGTGTGGGCCGAGAGCAACGGCAACGCCATCGTCTGGCGGCGCCTGCCCGAGACGGGCGAGCTCGTACGCGAGACGGCGCGCTACCGGCCATGGATGCTGATCGACCGGCTCGACAACCTCCAGCACCTCGGCACCACACTCGCGCGCGAGGGAACAAATAGCGCGGCAGGAGCGCGGGTCACGTACCGTGAGCTGCAGGGACCGGGCGAGCTCCGCTACCTCCTGCAGGCGGACGCCGCGAGCACCCTGGCGAATACCCTGATCGACGGCGCATCGCGGCGACTCGGCCGCCGGATCACGAGCCTGCGCGACCTCGACGAGGACAGCCTGCTCGTCCTCCCACCCGAGGAGCAGTATCTCGTTGCCACCGGCAGGACGCACTTCCGCGGTCTCGCGTTCGATCAGATTCACCGACTGCAGTTCGATCTCGAGACTACGGGACTCGATGCAGCGCACGATCGGATTTTCATGGTTTCGGTGCGGTACCCCGCCGGGAACACCGAAGTGCTGGAAGCGAGCGGAGCCACCGACGCCGCCGAAGCGGAGCTCATTCGACTATTGATCGGGAGGATAACGGCCGCCGACCCGGACGTCATCGAGAACCACAACCTGCACGGCTTCGACCTGCCCTTCCTGAACCGGCGAGCGCGCCACCTCGGTGTGCCGATCACGCTCGGTCGCACCGGGGCGGCTGGGTTCCGTCAGCGCGCGGCACAACGCGGAGTCGCCACCGACGACTCACGACGCCGCGTCAGGCTCGTCGCGCCGGGGCGCGAGCTCATCGACACGATGGACGCCGTGTTGCGCTACGACCTATCGACGCGCGCGTTGCCCAGCCACGGCCTCAAGGCGGTCGCGCGCTACCTCGGGCTCGCGGCGCCCGATCGCGAGTACATCCGTGGCGCCGAGATTTACGAGACGTACCTGCGGGATCCCGATCGCGTCCGTCGGTATGCCACGGCGGACGTCGAGGAGGTGGCCGGTGTCTCGCGAACGTTAGGCGGCGCGGCGTTCGCACTCGCCCAGATGGCTCCCCGCCGCTACGAGCGACTGTCGGATGCCGGCGCCGCCACCGGAGTCATCGACCCGATGCTCGTGCGCGCCTACGTCCGCGCTGGCCACGCCCTCCCTGCACACGAGGAGGGGGACGGCACGCCCCACAGCGGGGCCGCCCTCCACCTCTTCGCTACTGGCGTCGCACGCCGCGTGGTGAAGGTGGACGTCGCCAGTCTGTACCCGTCGCTCATGCGTGAGTATCGCATCGGTCCGCGCCGCGATGAGCTGAACGCACTGCTCGCGCTCGTGGACGGCCTCGTCGAGCGACGGCTGCACGCGAAGGCACTCGCGCGTGCTGCCCCGCCCGGGTCTGCCGAGCGCCACACCCACGACGCGATGTCGGCGGCCATGAAGATCGTCGTGAACTCCGCGTACGGATACCTGGCCGCGGGTGGCGACCTCACGCGCTTCGCCGACGTCCACGCCGCGAACGAGGTGACACGTCGAGGGCGCGAGACACTCCATCTGATCTGCAGCTCACTCGCGGAACGCGGCGTGACCCTGCTCGAAGCCGACACCGACGGCGTGTATTTCGCCGTGCCACGAGACTGGACCGAAGCCGACGAGCGTCGAGTTGTCAGCGAGGTGGCCGCCCTGCTGCCGTCGCTCGTTCAACTCGAGCTCGAAGGACGATACGCGGCCATGCTCTCCCACGAGCCAAAGAACTATGCACTGCTCGGCTACGACGGCACGTTGTTATTGCGGGGGGTCGCCTTCCGGTCGAGTCGCGCGGAGCCATATGGCGAGGCGTTTCTGCGACGCGCGCTCAAGAGCCTCCTCTCGGACGACGTGCAGGGGGTGCGCGACGTGTTCGTGGAGACGATCGCGGCACTACGGCGACGCGAGGTCCCGACGCGTGCAGTATCGTCACGTGTCCGGCTCACGAAACCGCCGGCCCGTTATCTCCAGTCGCGCGAGCGACGGAAAGAGTTGCCGTACGAAGCCGTGCTCCTCAGTGGCCGTACCGAGTGGAGTGTCGGCGATCGCGTCCGCATCTACCGCAAGAAGACGGGCGAGCCGGGGATCGTGGACCCGGACGACGACCCCGACGAGGGCTCGGACCCCCGCGACTATGACATCGAGCACTACGTGCGCCTCCTGCGAGACAGCTACGCGGCTCGGCTGGCACGCGGGCTAAGGCCGGCGGATTTCGCCGCCGTCTTTGCGGACCCCGAGCAGTTGCTGCTGATGCCGCCGGATTTCGCTGCGATGCGGGTCGTGCTCACCGTGCGTGGTTGACGGGGGCATGCCCCGCCAGAAGTTTTCCGAGCCCTTTCCCTCCCACCTCGCGTCCCGAGTTCATGGAATCGTCCGGAGCACGGCAATCGAGCCCGAACGCTCAGGCACCCCTTCGGTTGGTGCGCGATTCATCGGAGTCGCTCCCCGATCCACTCTCCAGTTTCATCGGACGTGAGAATGAGCTGGCCGAGATTGCGGATCGGCTCGCGTCGAACCGTCTGGTCACGCTCACTGGTGCAGGAGGAAGCGGAAAGACCCGGCTCGCCATCGAAGCGGCGCGCCGTCGTAACGACTACCTCCCCGATGGACTGTGCTGGGTCGATCTCGCGCCGGTGGAAGATCCGGCGCTGATCGGCGCGGCTGTTCTCTCGGCCCTGGGTGAGCGGGTCCAGGCCAACCGCGCGGCGTCCAGCCAACTGGCGGCGGCACTCGCAGACCGCGAGCTCCTGCTCGTTCTCGACAACTGCGAGCATCTCATCACCGAATGTGCGCGCCTCGTGACCAGCCTGCTCCGCGGCGCGCCACGACTGCGCGTGCTTGCCACCAGTCGTGAGGCGTTGACCGTGCCCGGCGAGGTCGTGTGGCCGGTACCGACATTGCCTATGACGACTGCGGTGCAGCTGTTCGAGGAGCGCGCGCGCGCCGTCGCGCCGGCATTTCGCGTGGACGACTCGAACCGTGCGGCGGTGAGCGAAGTATGCCGGCGACTGGACGGACTGCCGCTCGCCATCGAGCTCGCGGCTGCACGCATCAGCGCGCTTTCTCCGGCTCAGATCGTAGCGCGACTCGACGACTGCTTTCGCTTACTCGGCGGCACGCGCCGCGCGGCGCTCCCGCATCAACAGACGCTGCGCGCTACCATCGATTGGAGTTACGCCCTTCTCCCGCCGACCGAGCGCGTTCTCCTCGACCGTTTGTCGGTGTTCGCGGGCGGGTGTACGCTGGCCGCCGCGGAGGCGGTGTGCGCTGACGACGACCTTCCCGCGGCCGACGTGCTCGCGCATCTGTGTGCGCTCGTGGACCGGTCGTTGGTCATCTCAGACTCCTCGAGTGCGGAGACGCGCTACCGGCTGCTCGAGACCGTTCGCCAGTATGGCGCAGAGCAACTCGAGGCGACAGGTAATGCGGACGCCGTGCGGCGTCGTCACGTCCAGCATTTCGTTCTCGCCGCCGAGGCATCTGCCGCCGAGCGTTTCGGTGCGAAGCGCGACTGGATAGCGGCCGCGTTGCAGCCCGAGATCGACAACGTCCGCGCGGCGCTTCGCTGGAGCGCTGAGCACGAGAGCGACCTGTTCGTACGATTGGCATTCGGTCTCGGCTGGATGTACTTCGCGACGGGCCTCTGGTGGGAAGGCCGTGAATGGCTGGAGCGCGCCCTCGCAATGCCGCTCGGTCACCGACGCGATGCCGGTCGTGCACAGGCGTTGTCGGACCTCGCGTATCTCGCGAACCACCAGATGGACATGGCGCGGTCGCGGCCGGCACTCGAGGAATCCATCGCGATCTGGGACGAGATCGGGAACTCACGCGAGCGAGCCCTTACCGCGATCATCCTCTCGCAGAGCTACGTGTTCGGCGGACCACCTGAAATGCTACCGACCGCGCTGCGGCTCGCCGAGGAATCGGAACGGACGTTGCGCTCATTGGGCCACTGGCTCGGCACGTCGTGGGCGGCCCTCACACTCGGCGGCGTTTACGCCGCTCTCGGCGATGGTGAGCGGGCAGTCGCCGCATACGACGAAGGTCGCCGGCTCGCCTACGTGGCGAACGAACCCATGAGCGTCGGCATCGGATGCATGGGTATGGCGTCGATCGCCCTTGCCACAGGCGACCTCGCACGCGCCGGGGCGCTCTTGCACGAAGGACTCGCCGGCCACCGTCAGGCGCCGGAGTACATGTTCCTCGCGTGGACGATCGAGTGCACGGCCATGTACGCTGCCGCGCGTGGGCGGCTGGCCGACGCAGCCCGTCTGCTTGGCGGCGATCAGACGCTCCGGCGCAAGGGCGGCGCCACGATGGGCATCGAGGTGACCCAGCGCGAGGTGTACGCCCGCATCATCGAGGGCGCGCGTCACGCACTCGGCGAAGCCGCGTTCGAGGCAACGCTGGAGGAGGGTCGGCGACTCGACATGGCGGGGCTCATCGACTTCGCCGACGAGGTCGTGGCACCGGACGGCGAGAACGCGGCGCCCACGCGGGTCCCGTCACTCCGTGTCACCACGTTAGGCGCCGTGCGTATCGATCGCGACGGCGTGAGTGTGCCGCTCTCCGAGTGGAAGTACGCAAAGGCCCGTGAACTGCTCGTTCTCCTCCTCGTGCATCCGCAGGGGCGAACGCGCGAGCAGATCGGGCTCGCACTCTGGCCGGAAGTGTCTGCGGAACAGCTCCGCAGCAACCTCCACCCCGTGCTCCACCACTTGCGCCGCGTGCTCGGCGGCAACGAATGGGTCATGCACGAGGGCGGCGTCTATCGATTCGATCGAAGTCGGGACTACGCGTTCGATGCGGAGGAGATGGAGCGGCTCGTGACGTCAGCGAGCCGCGCGAACGGGAACCGCGAGGGCGGCGCCGCCTCGCTCGCCGCGGCCGTGGAGCTGTACGGTGGGGACTTTCTCGAGCAGGATCCGCCGGCCACGGACTGGCACCTGGAGCGCCAGGATTCGTTACGCCGACTCTACCACGACACGCTGTCCGACCTCGGCGGTCTGTGGATGGAGCTCGGACGTTGGCGGGAAGCCGAGGACGTGTGGCGCAAGGTCATCGCGCGCGATGACCTCAATGAGGCTGCCTACCGAGAGCTCATTCGCTGCCACGAGCGCCTGGGCGACCGCCGTGAGGCCCTTCGAGTGTACGAGCGGCTGACGACCGTGCTCCGTGACGAGCTCGACGCCGAACCGGACGCGGAAACACGCGGCCTCATCGAGCGCTTGCAGGGGGCTCCGGCCTGACGAAAGGCCACTTGGATTCGCCGTTACAAGCAGGCCGCGGCGAGGTCCAAGCTCCAGTCCAAGACGTCCCTCGCACTTTCCTCCGCGTCGCTGCCACGGGGCAGCGCCCTCGACTCGAACTCACGCGGAGGAATCGATGTTCCGAAATAGATTCGCGGCCCTGTCCGCCCTGCAGATTGCTCGTAGCACGGCGATCGCGACTGTAGTAACCCTTGGAGCGGTCGCCATCGCCTGTTCCGACCAGACCACTGGCTCGCTCGCCCCGGCATCCTCGGCCTTGCTGAGCAAGGGTGGGTTGGACGGGAACACGGTGTACGGCCCGCTCGTGACGCTCGGCGCAGGTACGGCGCGCACGTACGCGACGATGGAGAACGGAACTGTGGTCGAGCTGGGTGTCGAGATGACGGAGGGGGCCCTTCAGGGGCTTCCTGTCGCGACGGAGCACGCTGGGCACCACAACCACAGCCGCGAGTTCGCGTTCGAGCTGGCGCTCCCCGAGGAAGCCGGTGTCACGGCGTACCAGACGGTCAACCTCGGGTGGATGCCTAACGGTCACGAGCCGCCCTACAACCGTCCGCACTTCGACTTTCATTTCTACACGATCACGGAGGCTGAGCGAGCGGCCATCGACCCGTCCGACCCCCAGTGGGCGCAGAAGGCGGGCAACCTCCCCGCGCCGCAGTTCAGGCCCGCCCGTTATTTCGCACTGAGCACGCTCATCGGTGCGCCGCCGGCCGCGGTCACGGTGCCGCGCATGGGCATGCACTGGCTGGACATCGCGAGCCCCGAGCTCTCTGGCGCCGAGTTCACCTACACGTTCTTCTACGGGTCGTGGAACGGGGCGATGATCTTCGACGAGCCGATGATCACGAAGGCGTTTCTGGAGAGTCGCCAGAGCCTGACGGTGTCGCTGCCGCCGGCGGCCGAGTACTCGCCGGCTGGGCTGCGTGCGCGGGGTTACCGTGTGTACTGGGAGAACGGCCGCCACCGGGTGGCTCTGATCCAACTGGCATCGTAGCCGCCCGACGAACCCCTCTCTCGGGACGTGCTCGAAAACAAGACGCAGATTACGCCTAGAGCGAGAATCTGCGTTCTTCTGCGAAAATCGGCGCAATCAGCGTCTTGTTTTGTAAGGCGTCCCGATAGAGAGATCGTCAGCAGCGCGTAGCAAAAGGGCCCCTTGGACGGGGCCCTTTTCTGATCCGAGGACCGTGGTTTACTGCTTCGTCATGGTGAGCCCGGTGACCGTGGCCTCGGTGTTGTGGCCGAACCGGACGCCGTACACCCCGTCGGTCGATTTCAGCTTGCCGGCGCCGACCACGTCGGACTTGTTGTAGGTGCCGACGACCGTGCCGTTCACCGCGCACTCGACCTTGTCGGGCTTGACCGAGACAGCGATCTCTTGCGTTACCGCCTGGTCTTTGCCCGCCGCCTTCTTCACGGCGTCGTTTGTCTCGCCGCGCCGGCCATTCAGCTGGAACGGCGCCGGACCGAACCCACGAACGATGAACGACCCGTTGCCGTAGGTGGCACAGTAGAGGTAGCTCTGGGTGTCCGTGCCCATGTCGTTCCCGCCGATCACGATCCCGTACGGATGGGGGTGATCGTTGAGGTTCATGTACTTCGCTTCCGTGAACGTCGCCTTGACGGTGTAGTTCCCGCTGGCGGTATTAGCGGGGTTCCAGTACACGACTGCGGGGCCGGTGGTCGCCTTCAGCCCGGTCCCCTCGCGGGCGAGCTTGGCGTTCTCGAGCTTGGCGCCGCGTGAGGCTTCCTGCGCGTCGATCTTTCCTTTCCAACCGGGGACAGAGATCCCGCCGCCGGCAACTGCGCGGGAGGTGTCCTGGGCCGCGACCACGCTGGGAACGAGCACGACGGTACCGGCGGCAAGCGCGAATCGGTAGATACGATGCATGAGGGTACCTGCGGGAATGGGTGGTTGGGATAACAATACCACGGCGTCGTGGCGTCTATGCACCCCCCGGGTCATGGCTTTTCCCTTTGCTGACGAGGGCGCTCCATCCACATGAAGCGGGATCATCCGCATTCGTCTCGGCAGCGGTATCGCGTCTTCGTCGACGATTACCGCCATCGCCGCTTGGACGAGAAGCTCGACGGTGCCGACCAGAGCAAGCCGGCTGAGCCGCAGCCGGTCGAAGTTGCGCCACGACGGGCGTTAGGCCTCGCACGCCTCGGTAGCGGCAAGCGTCGGCAGTACCTGCGTGAGTACTTCCGGTGGCTCAGGCCGTATCGCCGCGCCGTTGCCGGCGTGTTCGTCCTCGCGCTCACCGTGGCCGTGCTGCAGATGATCGAACCGCTCTTCATGCGGTTCATCATTGACCGCGTGCTGCTGAACAACGCGCTCGACGCGCCGTCGCGGCTCGTGCGCCTCAACATGGCTGGGGCGCTGTTCGTGACCGTGATCGTAGCCGCGAACCTGATCAACATGACGAAGGACTATCGGCAGCGCTTGCTGAACGTCCGCGTCGTGCTCTCGCTCCGGCGCGCGCTGTACGATCGGATGCTGCATCTCCCGTTGCCGAAGCTGTGGGACATGAAGACCGGCGGCATCCTGTCGCGCCTAACGGGCGACGTGGATACGACGACGGGCCTGCTGCAGATGGCTATCGTCTCGCCGGCGATCTCCGTCATCCGCCTCGTGATCGCGATCGGGGTGCTGATGTCGCTCAATTGGCGGCTCGCGCTCACGGCCATGGCGATCATCCCCGGCGCGATGCTCATGAGCTTCGCGTCCGCCCGGCGTATTCGGCCGATCTACCGCACGGTACGGAAGGATGTCGAGGTGATCGACGGGCGCGTGGGCGAGACGTTCTCGGGCATCCGCGTCGTGCGCGCGTTCGGGCGCGAGACGCGAGAGCTGCTCGACTACATGCGCTCGCGCCACACGGTGCTGCGCAAGGAGCTGTTCGCGCATCGCCGGGAGCTCGTGCTGTGGACGTCGTGGGGGCTGCTCGTCTCCGGCGTCAACGTCATCATCGTCTGGTTCGGCGGATATCTCAACGTCACCGGTGGCGCCTCGATCGGCGACATCATGGCGTTCCAGTGGTACACGTTCCTCCTGCTCAACCCCGTGTGGCAGATCGTGAACTCGTTCTCCGAAATGCAGCGGTCACTCGCGGCGATGGAGCGCGTATTCGACGTGCTGGGCATGGAGGACGACAAGCCTGACCGTGCCGACGCCCGTGACGCGCCCCGCTCAGTGCGCGAGATCCGGTTCGAGAACGTGGAGTTCGAGTACCGCGAGGGGCGCCCGGTCGTTCGCGACTTCAGCGTCGTGGTGCCGGGCGGCTCCGTCGTCGCACTGGTGGGGCGTAGCGGCGCTGGAAAGACGACGGTAACCGATCTGGTCGCTCGCTTCCACGATCCCACGAAAGGTCGGATCCTCCTGAACGGCTCGGACATTCGGGAGTTCCGCCTGCGCACGTACCGCGACCTGTTGGCGATCGTCCAGCAGGACGTCTTCCTGTTCGACGGATCGGTGCGCGACAACATCGGCTACGGCCGCCACGACGCGACGGACGCGGAGATCGAGGACGCGGCGCACCGCGCGAACGCCCACGAGTTCATCGTGCGGCTGCCCGAGGGCTACGACACATTCATCGGGGAGCGCGGGGTGAAACTGTCGGGCGGTCAACAGCAGCGCCTCGCCATCGCGCGTGCGATTCTCGCGAGGCCGCAGATCCTCATCCTCGACGAGGCCACGAGCAACCTCGACACGGAGAGCGAGCAGTTGATTCAGGCGTCCATGGCGACGTTGCTTGCCGGTCGCACGACGTTCGTCATCGCGCACCGCCTTTCGACAATCCGTCGCGCGCACATGATCCTGCTCATGGAGGATGGCCGGATCATCGAGCGCGGGACGCACGAGGAGCTCATGGCCGCGCGGGGCACGTACTACGACATGGTGGTGCGGCAGATGGAATCGGCCCGGGAGGGAGAGCCCGGGCCGTTCGGTGCCTTGCAGATGGACGTGCGCTCCTCGGAGCCCGTGTAATTGGGGTCAGAGTCGAATTTCATCCTTCGAACGCGGCCCGCGTTCGAAGGATGAAATTCGACTCTGACCCCAATTACGCCAGCGAGCGGGCGACCTCCTCCAGCAGATCCATCCCCTCCTGCATCCCGCCTTCCATGCCGGAGTTGATGATCAGGTCGCGGATCTCGCGGGTCCCGGCCTCAACGAGAATCGAGAGTGTCGTCCGCCCCGCAACCTCGGAAAACGTGACGATGTTCAAGGCTCCGTTCTCGTCCGGGTCCGGCGCGCCTTCATACACCTCGGTCGTGACGATCCGCTCGTTAGGGATGATCTCACGATACTGCCCGTGGAAGGCCACCTCGAAGCCCTTATTGGCCACCATCACGTAGCGCCAACGCCCACCCACCCGCAGGTCGATATCCACTTGCGTGACGTTGCCACGACGTCCCGCCCACCATCGCTTGACCAACTCGGGCGTCGTGTACGCCTTGTAGACGAGGTGCTTCGGTGCCGCGAACTCCCGGGTGATCAGGATCTGCGTGTCCGTCGGCGTCGTTACGGCCGCCTTCCCGCTGTGTGTCATGGTCGGCATCACTCGTTCTCCGATCGTTTGAGGTCGTCCAGTACGTCGTCGAGGGCCTCGAAGCGCTCTTCCCAGGTTCGTGCGAAGCGCTCGACCCAGTCGTGAATCGGCTTGAGCGACGGGCCGTGAAGTCGATAGAGCCGTTGCCTTCCCTCGTCGCGAACATCGACCAGCCCGACCTCGCGGAGCACTCGCAGGTGCTTCGACACCTGAGGCTGGGCCAGCCGCAGTCGATCGACGAGCTCGGTCACGCTTTGCTCGCCCCTGGCGAGTACCTCGAGGATCTCCCGCCGTCTGGGTTCCGCTACCGCGTTGAACGCGTCGGTCGTCGTCGCCGCTCGGGCCATGGAGTTAATATATTCCCATATGGGAATATGTCAAGCATGAGGCGTTGACGGCCTGGACCTCCGACTCTAGTGTGTGGTGTGCGTGCAGGACGCACCCCGTCCGCGGAAAGGGCCGAGCCCACCTGAGCACCGCCTCGTGCGACAATTCCGATCTTCTTTCAGCCCGGCGTGCGGACGCGGGCGCCAGTGAAAGGAGATCCTATGTCCGCTCCCACCTCCGGGCTCCCGGCGCGTCCGTCGCTGGAGCACCTCCGCAAACAGGCAAAGGACCTGCTCCACCGCGCGCGGTCTGGCGACGGCGCCGCCGTGGCGCGATTCGCCGCCGTGCTTCCCCGATGGGGTCAGACCCCACTCAACACGGCGACGGAGTCTGACCCCGGTGCAGTGCTCGCCGACGCGCAGTTCGTCGTCGCGCGCGAGTACGGCTTCGAGAGCTGGGCGAAGCTTGTGCGGCATGTCGAAGCGCTCGACTCCGCCTCGCACCCGAGCGCGTTCGATCGACCGATGATCAGGCCACTGGAGTTGCAAGGCGATCGGCCGCTGCGGCTGGAGAATGGCACGCTCACCACGACGGAGGCCGCGTGGGCGATGTTCGTCGCCGCGCGCGAGGGCGACCTCTCGCGTGTGAAGTCCCTCGACGCGAATGCCCCCGGGCTCGCGCTGCACGAATACAACTACACGCCGCCGATCCATTTCGCGGTGCGCGAGGGACACGTCGACCTCGTCGCCTACCTTCTCGACCGAGGTGCCGACCTGGCCTACCGGAGCTACCCGTTCGGGGACTCGCTGCTGACGATCGCTGAGGACCACGAGCACAACGCCGTGGCGGCGCTGCTGCGCGAGCGCCTAACGAAGCGCTTTGCGCTCACCGACGGGACTGCGGCCCTTCTCCAAGCGGCGCGAAAAGGCGACCTCACGGCCGTCGAGGCCGAGCTCGCGCGCGACCCACGACTCGCGAAGGCGAGCAATGAGACCGGCGACACCGCGCTGCACCAAGCGGCGCAGGGTGGGCACCTTCACGTCGTGACTGCACTGCTCGCTGCCGGCGCCAACGTGGATGCCGTCCGCGGCGATGGCTATCGTCCGGTCCACTGCGCGCTCATGGCCAACTGGGTGGTGGGGAGGCCGTCGGCGGATCGACGTGCGATAGCCGATACCCTGCTCGCTCGCGGCGCACAGTACACCATCTACATTGCCGCGCTCATCGGCGACGAGCAGTACGTGCGCGATGCGCTCCGCCGCGACCCGTGGCTCGCCAACTTCGAGGATACCTGCCACCACCGGCCCATCTCCGCGGCCGCTCGCCGCAGCGACGTCGCGATGGTGAAACTGCTCCTCGAGCACGGTGCGGACCCCAACCTTCCGGAGGAAGGCGCACCGCGTGGGCACGCGCTCTGGAGCGCCGTCGACGCGCGAGCGCGTGACGTCGTTCGCGTGCTGCTGGAACACGGCGCGGACCCTAACGCGATGGTCGAGTCGAGCGGCACACCCACGATGCATGCGCGACGCGACCCCGAGCTGTATCAACTACTGCTCGCACACGGGGGAACACCCGATCCGACCGACGAACGGGAGCGCCTCGGTGGACTGATCGGCGAGGGTAACCTTGCGGCGGTTGAGAGAATCCTTCGCGCCTACCCCGACCTCGTCCGTGACGGCGCGGCGTCGTGGGGTGAGGGTGTGCTCGCCGGTCCGGCGAGTGCCGGGAATCACGAGATGCTTTCGTTGCTCCTCCGGTTCGGCGCAAGCGTGCCGAAAGTCTCCAAATGGGCGCCGTACTACTACTTCAAGCACGAGGCGACCGCCGCGTTCCTGCTCGACCACGGCATGGACCCGAACCACATGAACTGGCATCGCCTGACGCTGCTGCATCACATGGCTGCAGAAGGCGAGCTCGGAAAGGCGCGGCTCCTCGTCGATCATGGAGCCGAGATCGATGCCGTGGACGAGGAGTATCGGTCGACGCCGTTAGGTGTGGCTGCCCGCCGCGGCCAGCGGGCGACGGTCGCGCTGCTATTGGAACGTGGCGCCAACCCGAACCTGGCCGCCGCGCCGTGGGCGACGCCTCTCGCGTGGGCGCGAAAAAGGGGACACGACGAGGTCGCAGAGATGCTGCGGTCCGCGGGCGCGATTGAATAGCATCCCACAGTAACCCAAGCCTCGGTGTGCAACCCACTGCGACTCTGAAGACGCTGAAACTGCAACGCTGAAGACGCTGAGATATGGTCATTGGTTTTTGCTCAGCATCGTGTCGCTGCGGCGGGACCTTTCTCAGCGTGTTCAGCGTTTGCCTGTCCAGCGTCCTCAGCGTCGCAGTGACCTACCCAGAACTCGACAACGCTCGCGATGCAACCCTTCCGGCCGCCAACAGCACTCATCCGGTGAGCCCGTGACGATGAGCCCATTCCCCGAGCAGACCGGCGACGACTGGTGAGCCACGACGACGAAACCGACGACGCGCTGCTGACTCGGCTCGTGAGCTCGGGGGATGCCCGCGCGTTCGAACTACTGTACCGCCGGCACAGCGGGATGCTCTACGCCACTGCCGTCCGCATCATGCGCGACACGGACGCCGCCGCGGATGTCGTTCACGACGCGTGGGTACGTGCGGTCGAGAAGGGCCGACACTTCGAGCGTCGCTCAGCGTTCCGAACGTGGATCACCGGGATTCTCGTCAACCGGATTCGCGAACACATACGCAACGCGCGTCGCAACGGACGGCACCTCGAGGCCGACGTCGGGCTCCCGGATACTGACGTGGAAGCGGCGTGGGCGAGCGGAGAGCCTGCGGTAATACCGGCACTCGACGTCGCCGGAGTGGATCCGATGGACCTCGAAGCCGCGATCACGGCACTTCCGGCAGGCTTCCAACACGTACTTGTGCTCCACGACGTCGAAGGATTCACCCACGAGGAGATCGCTGAGATGCTCCACATCGCGCCAGGAACGTCCAAGAGCCAACTCGCTCGTGCACGAGAGCGCGTGCGCGAGATGCTCGCGGAAGGCGTACGGCGGAGGGTGTAATGACGAACGAGATGGGAACCGATGGCGCGCGCGGAGGACTGCGTGACGCACTGCCACGAATCGCCCCCCCGGCGGAGCTCGAGCACCGCCTACGCGATACGCTCGCAACGCGAGGGCTCATCAGCGCACCGGCGAGTCGGCGCCCACTCTGGGTGGCGCGCGTGGGTCTCCTCGCCGCGGGGTTCCTGCTTGGGGTGCTCGTTCGGGGGAGTCCCAAGCCGGCGAGGCCAGCGGAGGTAGACGGGAAACCTGGACGCTATGCCCTTCTATTGTATGGTGTCCCGCCGGAAGACACCGGCGCCGTGCACGCCGCACGCGCGAAAGAGTACGGCGCGTGGGCGTCAGCGCTCGCGAACGGAACACGGTGGGTCGGCGGGCACGAACTCGCGGACGTCGTTGCTTCGTTAGGCGACACAGATGCCCCCGCCGCGCGAAACCAGGTGGCCGGTTTCTTCATCATCGAGGCAAGCTCACGAGAGCGCGCCGTCGAAGTCGCGCGTACGTGCCCCCACCTCAAGTACGGCGGCCGAGTGGTCGTGATGGCCGTCGCGACGTGAGACGGAGCTAGCGGCGGGGCGGCGCCGGCAGCGTTCCCTTGTTCGCGATGGCCTTGTTGATCGCGTCCACGGTCGTCGACGCACGGAACTCGACAATCTCGCGCGCGAGCGTCGTTGCCGTCGCACGATCCGCGATCGACGCTCCATTGATAGTCGCCTTCCCCGCTTTCACGCGCTCGTCATAGCGTATCGCCTTGGGGTCGGTGGCGAACATGTTGAGTGAGATGATCGGGTCGTCGTGCAGGTTGTCGCTCGGGCCCTCGGGGATGCCGCGCGTCGACATGTGCTTCGCGGCCCCGGGGTAGTCGTAGTACTCCTGCACGTGCGCTACGACCGGGTCGCCCTTCCATAGGGCCGTGAGCGAGTCGGCGACCGCGCGCTGTCCGTTCTGGTTGTTGCCGCTGTCACCAATGAGGATGATGTTCTTGAAGCCATGCATCCGAAGGCTGTGCACGACGTCAGTGAGCGTCGCCCGGAATGTTTCCTCTCGGACACTCAGGGTCCCGGGCGACATCATGTGCCCGCTGGCCGGCTCGATGCGTCCCTCCGGCACGAGCTTGATGATCGGTGCGCAGAGCGCGTTACCGAGCTTGCGCGCGATCGCCTCGCAGTTCGCCGCCAAGACGTAGTTGTGTTTGCCGAGCGCGAGCCATGGCCCGTTAGGCTCGATGCCGCCAGTGGAGACGATGACCGTGGTCTTGCCCGCCTTCATGGCATCGCGGACGTCCATCCACGTCATCTCCTCGAGCCAAACGGTGTTCGGCGACGGAATTGGATTCGGCGCGTCCGCGCAGTTGTACGGGTTGGCGCTGCACCGCCCTCCCCCCATGTCGCGCGCACTCCGTGTCTGCGCTTCCTGCGCGACTGCTGACGACGCCATCAGGAGCGTCATGCTGGCGATCAGTCCGATTCTCATGGTCGTCCTTCGGCTAGTTGGCGTCAGATAATTGGGGTCAGACTCGAATTAGCGGGAAATTCGAGTCTGACCCCAATTCCCCGTTCAGCGCGGTACACGGTTCCCGGCAACGTAGACCGCCGCGATACGCCTCACGTTCCGGATGTCGTCGAGCGGGCTCGCGTCGAGCACGACGAAGTCCGCCCACTTCGCCGCCTCGAGCGTGCCGAGCTCACGTTCGAGTTTCATGCACTTCGCGGCGTCGCGCGTCGCGGACGCAATGACCTGTCGCGGCGTCAATCCAGCGTCCACCATGAGCTCGAGCTCCATCAACTCGAAGTAGCCCTGGAAGCGTCCCGTTGGCCCAGTGTCCGTGCCCATGGCGATGGGGACGCCAGCATCGGCGAGCCGCTTCACATTGCGCTTCGCGACGTCGAGCGCCGCCTTGTAGCGCTGCGCGGACGTGCTCGCGCGCATCGCCTGCTGACGCGTCGGTTCCTGCAGCGTTCGCACCCACTCCTTGTTCGCGTGGGCGAGGAAGAACGGATCGGTGAAGAACGCCGGTGTCGACTCGTATACGAACGTCGACACTTCGCGCATGAGCGTCGGGCTCACGCACACCCCTTTCGCCTTCAACGCCGCGATGATCTCGGCGTCGACCTCGGTGTCGCGCACGCTGTGGGCGACGAGGTCGGCGCCAGCGGCGAGGAGCGATTTCGCGTCAGCGAGGTAGAAGAGGTGCGCCGCGACCCGAAGGCCGAGCCGGTGAGCTTCGTCGATGACCGCGCGATAGACCTCGGGAGGCATCTTCTGCGTCGTGCCGAGGTTGTCGTCGACGCGGATCTTCACGATGTCGACGTTCTGCGCCTTTACGCCGGCGACCTGAGTGCGGGCCTCAGTCGGCGTCGACGGGTTCAGGACGGGACCGGCAACAAACACACGCGCGCGGTCGAGCGTCGCGTTGTTCCCCTGCTCTTGTCT
>Ga0075431_100002765_pt1 | contig 17003 bp, 14 predicted proteins | sample RhiMetdeltSRZDD5_FD_75297 | JGI IMG/M metagenome (GOLD analysis project Ga0075431, IMG submission 75297) | Populus rhizosphere microbial communities from Tennessee, USA - Rhizosphere MetaG P. deltoides SRZDD5 | ecosystem: Host-associated > Plants > Roots > Rhizosphere > Soil | place: USA... | reverse complement strand
GCCGGTGGGCGAGGGCGCAGGCGCGTGGCGCCGGTGGATCGATACCGCCCTGGAATCTCCGCACGACATCGTTCCGTGGAGGGCAGCGCCCGCGCTGTCCGGTCATAGCTATCGCGCGGACGAGCGCTCTGTCGTGGTGCTCTTTGAGGAACACGGCTCCGTCCAGGGTCGCTGAGGGCGACGTCGAGTCGAGGAAGTCAGAGCTCGCCAAAGAGTCTGATGATGTCTTGCTCGGGGCAACGAACACCGCCGAGTCGAAAGGCGCTATGCCGTGCTACCGACTTTGCCGTGCGGGTCACCGGCCGCACGAAACCCCTCACTCCGCCGCGCGGACACCGACTTCGTCGAGATGGCGCAGCAGATCCGCGGGGTTGTCGTACACGCTGTCTGCGCCCGCGCGCTCGAGCTCTTCACGCCCATAGCCACCCGACAGCACGCCCACGCGAGGGCGCGCGCGCGGCGGGTGGCGAGCAGGTCCCACACGCTGTCGCCCACCACGACGGCTCCGCTCGCGTCCACGCCCAGCCGTCGGGCCGCGGTCAGGAACAGATCAGGGTCCGGCTTGGCGAGCGAGACCTGATCGCGCGTGACGACGGGCACGAACGCGCGCCGCCTCCTCGGTGGTGATCTCGCGACCGGTCTCTCTCACGAGGGCGTTGACGAAGAGACCGCCGCTCATGCCGATGCGCCGGTGGATGCGCCACACCGCGAGCTGGATGCCGGCGGCTTCGAGAGCCTCGCGCCACGCCAGGACGTGCTGGTAGACGCTGTCCACCAGGGTGCCGTCGAGATCGAACAGGAACGCCGGATCCGCCATGCACGCGCCCACTGGCCTCGCTCAGGCCGGAATCGGACCGCAGGGAACTATGGTACCTGCCGGCGCAAACGCGGTTCACACCGTGCAGTCTTCCGAAGACGGTGTGTCTTCTGGAGTAGACAATCGTCGCGATTCGTTTTTGGTCCACGCGAGTCCTGCCTTCCGGTGATTTGCCGCGCGTATTCCGAGGCTTGCGCGCGGCCCTGCCCGCGCCGCGACGCTTGGCAGGACGGTTGCCCTATTCCGCGATCAGTGCCGACTGTGCAGCTCGTGCGGTCGCGAAGGAGAGCGCCATGAAACGGATCGCGTTGCTCGCCGGTCTCGTGTGGTTCTTCGGGCTGTCCCCATCGGTCTGGGCCCAGGTCTGCCCGTCGCCACCGGGCGAGTTCTACGAGCTGTTCAACTGGCACTTCTGGGGTGACGGCATACCTCCGAAGATCGGTGCGTATTTTTTCAGAGAGGACACCATCACGATCCACATCGAGGACGGTGCGGCGGAGAACGTCCAGCCCGACGAAGTTGTCGTTCACCTCAGCGCGCCCTGGTGGATGGCGCGCAAGGAGGTCTCGGCGTGGGGGTGTAGCGGGAGAGGCCAGACCATCGCGACGGACCTTTTCGATGGCGGGTCCAAGACGATGCGTCTGGTGAGGGGTACCGGCGCCAGTCGCATCGACACCATCGTGCTCGCCAAGCACCGTAGCGGCGGCGCCATGCAGGACGTGTATTTCCTGGACCCCGCGTATTTCTTCTGGCTGTTCGCGGGCAAGGCGGTGACGCTCGACTGGCATAGCGACACCGACACTGCGGACCACGCCCCCGCGACGTACGCGCCCCCGGGGTTTGTGATTCCTTTCGGCAACGATCCGACGCGCGATCTCACGTTCTCGTTCGACGGCAAGCTCCGTGACCGGGTTGGCCAGAGCTCTGCCGTCACCGGGGCCGACCGCCTGCTCGATGGCACCTTCACCCTCAAGCTGGCGCCGGTCACGGGTGCCCGACACATCACGCGCCTCCGGCTCACGTCCAGCATCGGCCTCTGGGATACCGATCCGGCGTTGACGGACAAATGGGTCCTCGGCGCCGCCATCGGCATCGATGGCCCTCTGCTCAACAACGGCTCCACGGGCGCCGTGGATTTCACGCTGCCGGACGGCGGGATCCTGTCGCTGTTCGCCTCTGACGGCCCGCTGAATTACTTCGCCCCCGGTACGACCTTCACGCTGACGATCTTCGCCGACGGCCCGCCCCGCATCCTGACGGCGACGGTCCCGCCGCCTCCTCCGCCTCCGCCGCCGCCGACCGACGGATGCCCGCGGCCTCCTCGCGTCTGCAATTGACGGGGCCACCACCGTGAGAAAGTCGCCGCGTGGCACGCTGAGCGAGACCCCGCCGAGCGCGAGGAACAGCTCGCCGCGCGGCGCTCACGGACCGATGCGCCGAAGCGCCTCTCGAATCCACTATCGAAACCGTTTCTCATTCGATCTCCGTGTTAGTTGTGCCCTTTCCGCGACGGCGAACGAAGTTTCTCGGAGCGGACACGCTCACGGACGGTGACGTTCGTATCTCCTATGGCCAAGCCCTACTGAATGAGCTTATCTGCCCGCGCCGTCAGCGACGCCGGGATGGTGATATTCAACGCTCGGGCCGTCGGGAGGTTAATGAGGAGCTCAAACTTCGTTGGCTGCTCGATAGGTAGCTCGGAAGGCTTCGCGCCCTTTAAAATCCGGTCGACGTAGCTTGCGGTACGTTGGAACAGCGTTACTTCATCGGCCGAGTAGGACATGAGACCGCCGCTCAGCGTGTAGCCGCGCGGACCGCCCATCATGGGCAGGCGATGCCGTATCGCTAGGTCCGCCAGCCGGTTCCGATAAGCAAACGTTACCGGGTCCCCAGGAACGAAGATCGCGCCGACGCCTTCGCGGATCATCGCCTTCAATGCGTTCTCGACGTCCTTTGGGTCTCGCACCTCGTGCATCTGAATCTGCACCTCTCTGAGCCCCTTCACGGCTAGGGAATGCCACGGATTGTCAGGATTCCACAACATGCCGATTCGAGACGCACGGGGTATCGCCTCTTTGAGGAGTTGCACCTGCTTAACGCTCAGATCAACGCTGAGAGAGGTCACGCCCGTGAGGTTTCTCCCCGGCCGGGCGAGGCTGTCATCGAGGCCGAGATCAATGGGATCGGGGGTGTTCACCATGACTATGGGAATTGTCGTGGTCGCTCTGCTGGCGCTGAGGACGGCAGCGGGATAGGTGGCGATGATCACGTCGACGTTGAGACGAACGAGTTCGGATGCGAGGTCAGCGACCCGCTCGGGTCGTCCAAGTGTATCCTGGATCTCAAGGACGATGTTCCGGCCCTCGATATAACCAAGCTCGCGCAGGCTTTGTCGTAGCGTTTCTGGGTACTCGAGCGTAAGAACACCGATCCGCGAGAGACTGGCCGACCGCTGGCCCTGAGCAGCCGATTTTACCGTCAGCATTCCGAGGAGTCCCGCCAACAACGTCCGCCGCTTCATCACTCAATCACCTCGTCTGCCCGAAGCAGCAGCGACGACGGGGATCTGTCTCCGAGCCTCTTTGTTATGGTTCTCGTGCGGTCATGCTTGCCAGTAGACTCTCGAGTAGTGTCTCTCGCGACGACACCCAATTCCATCGCAACTACGCGCCCGATCACAATCCTCTAACCGACCCGGAGCAGATGCTACCTTCTCCTACTTTTCCGCTACACTCGGCAGGCTTGGACGCCGCGTGATAAAAACGGACATGCTCCCACCTGGCAAGACCATCGGCGAGCGAGGCGAATCTGTCAGAATCTGGAAACAACCTATCGCGCCCAAAGCAAAGTGGGGACGGTCGCGTTCGCCATGATGACAAGAGGCATCAAGACATCTTGCCGATCACAGCGATGTCCAAAAACGGCAGAAGCTAGGACGCTAACATATTGGTATTCGATCATGGCAACGAACCGACGGCTGCGAGGTGCCGCCGTAAACTCCGCGCTCGCGGTTATGTCGGAGCGGCTTCTTCGATTACCTCTCCGCGCTCGTGTACATGAAGCAGCTGCGCGCATCGAGCTCAGTGGCTCATGAAAGTCTAGCGGCCGCCATGCGACAAGCATCGCGTCCGCACCTGCTCCGGTTTGCGTTCGCGGTACTGTTTGGTACTGCCCTGCTCCTCCCCATCCTCATCGTGATGTTTTGCGGCTGGACACTTGTAGGGATGTATGAAGAGAGCATCGGATACCGCTACTTCTACTCCCTCAGATCGTTCTACCGAGGGGAGTACGTATTTCTGCCGCAAGGCCAGCTCAATGATGTTCTGTACCAGGCGCTTCAGGCATTTCTGACCGTCTTCGGCGTTCCGGCGGGAACTCTCATCCCGCGAATCGATTGGTTTGCATACGCGGCGGTTCTGATGGCGCACGTTACAACGCTGATCGCCTACACGTGGACGGCTTGGCGCTTCTCAATACTGGGCAGAGCGGCCCTCGCAATGTTCTGGCTGCTGCCATATTTCCTGAACGGGACCCACGGGCGGACCATTATTCTTCAACCAGATTATCAGCCGTGGCTCCCGGCCATCGGGCTTTTCGCCGTAACGCTGTTCGAGATGTACCGCCGGGCAGAGGTCCTAAGAGCGCGCGACGCCGTGATACTCGGAGCCGCGTGCGGACTCGCGGCAACGGTCAAGACGACGCTGGTCGTCTTTCCGGCCACAGTATTCTTAGCCATTCTCTTGGTGAGCCGCCGCCCTTCAGCATTATGGCTGACGGCTACGCTCGCCAGCGGCACTGCCACGTGGACCGGGGTGCTCCTGATTCTCTACCACGGCCGAGTTGCGTACATCCTGAGATGGATCAGCGATTTTTCGCATTTCGCCAAGTCAGCGCACACCGCACCAACGTACGCTACGTGGCTCTCGGGTGTGCTCCTCGTCCCTCCATCAGTGGCATCAGTGACCGTCCTGCTACCTATACTTTTGGCTATTGCGCTCTCTATTGGGCGCGATGACTTACGGAGGGTAGCGGTCGCCTTGCTCCCCGGGGCGCTCGCATATCATTGGATCGTTTACTCCCGGTTCACCCCGATGACGGTGTTCGAGGCTTTCGTTTTTCTCCAGTTCGCCGTGACCGTCGTATGCTTGACGATCGAACCTCGGTGGGCCCGTTCTGTAGTCGCGAAAGCGATGCCTTCGGTCCTCTGCTTCGGTGCCATAGCAGCCGGTGTTCCCAACATAGCTCAGCATCTTGCGAACATAGGTGCGAATGACACCGCCGGCAAAGCGCTCGCCTCGGAAAAGAAGGCGCGGACCGGGCGACTCGCGACGCTCGTCCCTGAAAACTCGTCCCGCTTTCTGTCCATCGACTCCGCTATATATAAGGGCGGCAGCGACGTTTTTATCGGACGGTTCGGGGCGAGCCCTTTGGTTAGCATGTTGGCGCCTCGAGAGTCATTCTTCACAGGTGTCGCCGAGGAGTATGTGCGCCGGCCACTCGATTTGACGGCCTTCTCGGCAGTGCTCTTTACCGTACCCAAGGCGCCGCCAACGGAGCTCCGAACTCAAATTGAACGACTTGAAATGCATTACCGAGCATCTTTGAACCTCTTCAGCTGTACGGCGCCCGTCGACTTCACTGATCAATTCGTGTACATCTGCGACCGCCGGGAAGCCTACTCCCCAAGCGTCGCCGAGATGCGACCGTTTTTCGTCTCCACTGCAAGCAATCTCACGCCAGGCAGCACGGTAGTCGACCGCGCCGGCCGCGACACTAAACTTGGGCAATCCGCGACCGTGATCAGCGGTGAGTCCGGCCAGATGATTCGCCTGAGTAGCGATGGACCGATACGCATCTCCACGACTGAAGGAAGTCGCGTCCGCGTCGAAAACGCGGGGATGTGGGATCCGCTCCGGCAAAAATTCGACGGCCTCGGAGCGACCTTTCTGAATGGACAATGGCGATTCGACACCCCGACACTCCGCGCACTCAATAGCAATCCGACCATGGCAGAGCGAGATTCGCGCGGGGCAGTTCAGGGATTTGCGATATATGGCGGCAGAGCGGATGAAGTTGGACGTCATATCGACCGCGAGGGTTCATATGTCAGAGTCGTCATTCGTCGAAGCCGCGAAGAGGTCGGACTTCGCGCTCTGGTGCAATGGGACGGTGTTCACGATCCACTTTCGGTGCGGGCGCGTGTCCGAGCTCCCGCAGGTATGACTATCCGGCTCCGCATTCACGATGCGCTTCAGGTACATGAGCCGAGTCTCGTCCATTTCGTTGACGTATCGGCGACAGGTGCAACACAGGCAATTGTGATGTCGGGCCTCCATTTGTATGGGGTGCCATCAGGTGACAATATTGCGGTCGGGTTGATGCGTACGAGTCCTGGAGACTGGCTTGAGGTCCGCGAGCTCGGATTGTACCTGGGCACCCTACCCAATCAGTAACCATCGTGCCTTGCGGGGGCATGGAGTCGATGCGACCTAGTCCTCCCGACCGATCCGGAGCTCGGTATTGAGCGATCTCGAACCGTCGGCCGCGCTCCACGTGAGTGTCCCATCTCGGTCGGGTTTCAGGGTAATCGTTGATTTGTTCGGAAGTACCATGCGGATAACGCCGCCGGTCGTTGTGGCGTCGAAGACACCCCCACTGATCCCTGTCGAGCGGTACATCAGACGAAGCTTGCCGGGCTGTTCTGCCACAACAGGAGCCACGAGGACGATCGTATCCTCAAGGAGACCCCACCGGATGCCGATCAACGGCCGCACTGACTCCGGCAGGGCAGTGGAATCGCGAACCAAATTTAGAGAGTCACTCGCCGGCGGAAGAAGTAACTCCCGTACCACGGGCCACGGGTCGGCGGTCTGCTGACACTGGAAGCGTCGAGTCGGCAGGGTCGTGTTGGCTAGAAACTCGGCGAGACAGGCTCCATATTGCAGCGCGAACCGGCCGGTGACACCCCCACCATGACTCGAGATACCACTCGTCTCGTCGACAAGAAGATACGGAAGAGAGCGCCGCGACAGGATCGCTTCCGCACGCGCGCCGCGCTCTTGGTACCCGAACAACGCATCGTCTTTGGGGAGGACGAGTGCGAGGCGTCCCACGGTTACGCGTTGCAAGATTCGCTCAATGATCGAGGGGTCCAGGCGGCCGGTCGCTCCCTGCGCTCGGACGCCAGGAGACAGTGCGATCGCAGCGTCGATGGTCGGCGAACTATCGACCGCCTCGAGCGTGACATATCCGCCGAAGGACTGGCCGGCAAGGACAATCTTCCGGTAACCCGCCTTTTTGAAGGTGGCCACCTCCTCCAGCGTGCGCTGAACGGTTCGATAGAGCGTATTCTCGGTCTCAGCCGAATGGTGGCGCTTGAGCATAATGACGTCCCAGCCACGGTGTTGCAGTAGACGGAGTACCGGGGGCGCCGGCGCCATCCACGACTGTCGCGTGCCGGAGATCCCATGGTTCCAGATAACGACGCCATTGGCGCGATCAGGGCCATGCATCGGCAGGTCACAGAAACCGCGTTCAAGCCAGAAAAAGCGGTCGCCGGGCTCTTGCTGGCATCCGAGATCATTGGAGTCGGCAATACTGACTGTAGCGAACAAGAGGAACGCGACCGCAAGTAGGATTGGATGATGCCGACGCAGCAGCGGTCCATTCATAAGGACGAGAGTAGTATCGTTGACGCGTACCAATAGCAGTAAATATCGAGTTAAGGCTCGGATATTTGATATTCGACCCTAAAAGGCGAGTGCGGTCGACACTCTCATGGCGAGCCTGGAAGTCTCGTGGGGGCCGAGGAAGGATGGTTGGCTCGCGGTACACTGCGCCACCTCAAGCATGCGTCTCGAAACGGAACGCCTGATGCTCCGAGAGTGGCAAGCGAATGAGCTTGATGCGATGTACCGTTGGCATGGTGATCCGCGCGGTGACGCGGTACCTGATGTTGACGCTCGCGATCGCGGAACAGACGCGTGTGAATCGCGAGTACGTGTATCTCGCCATCGAGCTGAAGACGTCTTCGCGCGTCAGCGGCGATGCAGGATTCCATTGGATCGTCCGCGGGAATCGTGGCAGAGGGATGGGCTACTTCCTCGAACCTGCGTATTGGGGACATGGGTACGCCACTGAGGCCGCTCGCACTATTCAGCGTTGCGGCTTTGAGAATCTCGGTGCGACGCAGATGCGGGCCTCTTGCGATGAGCGCAATAGCTTCGGAGCGGGTGATGCAGAAGTGCGGAATGCAAAGAGATCTGACAAGCGAAGCATCTGGCCGACGAGCGTATCGTCTGGGTAAAGTGATTGGTTAATTGCTCATCGATTCAATGCTCACTACGACGCACTGGTTGGGTGGCGAGGCAGGATGAAGCGCCGGGCGCGATGACTGGGACTCTGGAGCGCATTCGTTTATGTCGGTTGCTCGGCGTTCAGGATGATGGTTGAACGATCGATGACGGCCTACCGCGGGAGCCTGCAGAGCTTGCCTACGGCTCTGACATTCTCGACGATTTCCACAGGCTTCGTGACGTTCATCATGGTGCTTGCTGTGCCGTTTCCCGTGGTGTTCCAGGCGGCGACGGAAGCAGGATGGTCGTCGTCTCAGATCGGCTCGTGGTTCTTTGCCGTGCTCGCCACTGGTGGCCTCATGCAGCTCGTGTTGACGCTTGGCTACCAGCAGCCGCTCGCGGCGGGTGTTTCGACGGTCGCCACGGCATTCCTCGTTCGGGCGCTTCCGACGGTGACAATCGAGGAAGCGGTCGGCGCATATGTCCTCTGCGGCGTCATCTTCGTTGCTCTCGGGGTGACCGGTGTTGTCGGCCGTTACCTTGACGCCATTCCGCAGGAAGTGGTGATGGGCATGCTCGCCGGAGCGCTGCTTCGGTTCGAGACGGATGTCTTCCAAGACGTCGTGAAAGCGCCCCTCTTAGCGGGCCCCGCCGTGCTCGCCTGGCTCCTCGCCTCGAGGTTTCGTCACCGATTCATTCCGCCCGTTGCCGCAGCCCTTGCCGTCGGAGTCGCGTCTGCCCTCATGGTGAGCGGCGGGGGACGGACGACAGTGGCCCTTCGACTCACCGTCCCGGACGTCTATCAGCCGCAGTTCACGCTCAATGCATTTTTCTCACTGACGGTGCCGTTGGTGTTTCTCGTCGCATCGCAGAACGCGTCAGCAATCGCTGCCCTGTGGGCGCAGGGATACCGCCCACCGACCAATGCGGTGACGCTCTCGACCGGCCTCTTTTCGATCGCGGCAGGGTTCTTAGGGGCACAAGGTGTGAGTCTTGGCGCGCAGCGCTCGGCGGTGGCCGCTGATGAAAGCGTCCACCCGAATGCCGACATGCGGTACGGGGCGATGATTGTCGATGCCCTCTGTGTCCTGGTCTCGGCCGCCGTGGCGACGACGATGGTGGGCATTTTCACCGCCTTGCCACTTGCCGTCGTGCGTGTCGTGGCGGGGCTCGCGATGTTACCCGTGGTCCTCCAGGCGCTTGTCCGCAGCATCAGCGGCGGTCGCTACAGATTCGGGGGGTTCACGGCGCTCGTAATCGCGGCGTCGAATGTCACCCTCTTCGGCATCAGTTCTGTGTTCTGGGCCCTCGTCCTCGCACCGGTGCTCTCACTCGTTCTCGACCGCGACGCGTGACTGAGCGATGAGGACAGGAAAGGAATGAGGGTGGGTATGATCACCGTCGCGAGCCTTTCGCGCGAGCAGGTTATTGATGTCACTGAGCAGATCGCCGCCATGGTGGTCTCGAACACCGACGGAGTGTGCGATCTGTTTGTGCCGCACACGACGTGCGGCCTGACTGTCCTGACGAATGAAGACGGCATCGCTGAGGATCTTCTCGCCGTGCTCCACCGTCTCGTCCCACAGACAACCAGATACGCGCACGATTCGGCCGATCACGTCCGCGCTCATGTCCTCAGTGCCCTCGTAGGGCCGTCACTCTGTGTGCCGATTCGCGCTGGGAAGTTGGGTCTGGGGGAATTCCAACGGATCGTTTTGGTCGAGTTCGAAGGGCCACGTAAGCGCACAGTGGAAATTGATTTCGTATTTCGCTGAAGTTTCGGGTTTTGGTGTTGCGGGAAGGCGCACATGCTGAGCCAGTGATGCCGTATCGGGGAAAATGCCGGCGGCGGTGGCCGTCTTGTTGGGCTAATCCACTCATCTTCATTCACACGGTTCTCCTGGAAGTTCGCTGGGGCTGGCATGCCCGTCTGCGGAATGGCCGATACGTTTTGCTAGAAGCCAAATTCGTGATGAATTGGGCCATGGCCTTGCCGAACCGAGTGGCAGATGCGCCAATTTATTCGCACGCGGACCGGACGTAGCTATCGTGCTCGTCATGCGCTCGTCGTGTTTGAACAGTTCAGCGGAGACTGGGCAGAGAATGTTGCCGGTGCGGAGCGGGGTTGGCACAATTGGTACCGGGATCATTACGGGGCGAGAGGCCTCGGCCCAATACGACTCAGCCTTCTTCGTTTTGCGCCTGGGCAGCTGCTTGGGCTACCCGAGCCGTCGTCCGCATCTTCTAGTGCCACCCGCGGGAGGACGCGACGATCCGGGTAGGGACTATAACCGGGGAACACCGGGACTCCCAATCCTGGGCCTGTTGCCATTTAACCTCCCGCCGTCGCAGCCATGAGGTCAGTAACGAAATTGCCGGGTGTCGGCTGAGGTGCCGCAGGAGCCCGCCCGATGAAGGAGGCGATCGCCTGCTATAAGAGAGGCGCGTGGCGGATGCGACGAGTTGGCACGACGGGATGACGCGAGTGTGCCACGGTCCTACATCTAACGCGCAGGGCAAGCGGCTTTCGGCAGTGTTCGCAGAGTTCAACCCGTCACATCGTTCGGATCACACCAGCTCACCGACATCCTGAACCCTAGCAGGCGCCGCCCGCGCACGCAGAAGGGGTCTGAGACTCTTGATAAACATCGTCTGCTGGCGGTCGCGAACTTATTACGGGAAGTGTGCGACTCATCAGTTTCGCTGAGTCCCGCCGAACCATCTCCTCACGGAGTGAGAGGACGCAGTCCGTGCCGATGGTTGGCGCGGCACAGGGAAAACATGTTCCTATCACAATTCTGGAACGCGCCCTGCATGTGACGGACTCGTGGCGGGTGACATGCGGCTGGACGTTCGCCATCAATAGGGGATGGCGACCGTGGGCGCAGGGCCCGGCGCAGTCCTCCGTGAGGATGGCGCCATGTCTGACGCGGTAGCGCGGTCTTCGTTCCTCGGACGTGTGCTCGTCATCGACGATGAGCCCGGGATGGTCGATCTCCTGACCGCCATTCTCTCCGATACCGGTTACGACGTTATCGGCGCCCTGAGTGGCGGCGACGGCCTTGCGCTCGTGGATCTTGAGCGCCCGGATGTCATGCTCTTAGATCTCCAGATGCCAGGTGTCCCAGGGGTCGACGTGCTGCGGCGCGTTCGGACATTGCGGCCAGAGCTTCCCGTGATCATCGTCAGCGGGCAGGCGGATTTCAACTTGGCTCGCACGACTCTCAGCTGCGGCGCCGTCGACTACATCCCAAAGCCGTTCGATCCGGAGGACTTGATTCGCGTCGTTGACGCTGCACTGACTCATCGGCCGGCCCCTGGGAACGCACGCAGCGCGTGATATTTGGGGGCTTTCTGTCAGCATCCTGCAGACGTGTTCGGCTCGCCCATTTGACGGCTAGGTAGAAGGCGGGGTCTGCGCTTAAGAGCCGTTCCGCCGCTTTCTGTGATTCAGTGGCCAGCTCCCCTTTCGGTGTCTACAGGTCATAGATACTTGGTGGAGTTCAACGCTTGCGAACGTCCTTGACGTCTTTGACGCCCACTCGATCCGTCAGCGTATCCGGTCTGTCAGTACCCCTTGGAACCAGTGCATTGGCGATCGATTGGACGAGCGCGGGCGGCATACGGCGTTTGTTTGCGAGGTAGGCGACCAGTGGTAAGAGCTCCGAAAATCGTACGACGTCAACCTGGGCGTCACGAGTGGTTATTCGGCATAACGGGTCCGTGAAGACAACGGCGGCCTGAACGAACTCCGCGCGTAGTGTCGGGTGATGGGCTGCGAGGAAGCGCTTCACAGCCATCGCGCCGGCCTTTGGCTGCTTGCTGTGGCTTTTCCTCGCCCAGCCATTCACTGCCCATGCATCGCCATCGCAGGTGATCTCTCCTCCGACGCGCTTCGTTTCAAGGACCAGGATTCCGCAGGGACCGACGAGGACATGATCGATGTTTCCACGGGCAAGTACGAGATCGTTGATGAGGTAGTAATCGTTGGACAGGCGACTCACGAGTCGGGTGGTCAGCTGTTCGCCGAGCCGCCCTTTCCGCGTGGCCCTGAGGCGCCGAACAACGGCGCGGGCTGCGGTACGCGCATAGGCCAGGATGGCCACGGCCGCTACGAGTGTCACAAGACGGACGAGTGTCGAAGAGCTTCGGACGGCCAAGGCGGCGATGGCGGCGAGGAATAGAGTCAGGGTGATGATGAGGAGGGCGAGCCACCCGCGCGATTCACGTTCTTGGAGATACTCACCACCGACGCGAAGAACATTCACATCCTAGAACTACCAACAGTCAGCGTCGATCGCGAGTATTCGATATGTTAGCCCGCTCTGTGCTGTACGTCGCGGCCGCGAGATCCGGAAGGCACATAGATGGTATGCGACCGGAGCGAGATGAGATGTGCTCGAAAGGGGTATTTGCCTTCCCTTCGGACGCTGCCTCGGTACCTCACTAGCGCGAGCATCGTCCGTGGTGTCGCGAACTTCGCCGCGTGACAGAAGTCCTCTCAATAGCGAAACACTCTTAAAATGCGCTTGACGCGTTCCAGGGGCGACGTATCGGCTGCAATCAACGGTGGCCTCCCCGCATCATCAGCGGCTCGATCAGAGTGATCATCAGCACCGTCCATGCGATGAGTGCTGCGGCCGCACCAACTACGCCAAACACAAGCGCCGCTGGACGCCTCCGTCCCTTCTGAACAGCACGCACAATGTGCACGACGGCGAAAAGCAGTATCACGGCACATCCGCCAAACCAGACGGTGTCTCGGCTTGTCACAATGGGCGAGCATGGTCCTGCCGACGCACAACGTCAAGCCTACGAACGCTGACTGCGGGGCCGCTACGTGATCCGGTGTTGCGGTAGTATCGCGACAACTTGGACCCCGTAGAAGCCATCACTCGGCATCTCGACAAGACCGCCGATCCCACACTCCTGATGGCCTTGGACGTGGTGTATGTCTGCTCGCAGCAGAACGACGCGCTCAGTTCGTCCTCAGAGCGGCTGCCGCTCATCGGGGTGAGCGCCACGGTGACCGGACGTCCGTGCTCGAAAGCAGTACCCGGAGCGGGCTGCACGGCGCTTGCGACACCGTCAACGGTGACGCGTCCGTTCACTGCACGAACCTACAGTGTCGTGGGCCGCTTACCAGTAAGTCGACCGACATTCTGAAACAAGGTGTAGAGGTGTCCCGGCTCCGTTGTGTTGTATAGCGCGTCTACACCGGCTTCCGGATAGCGGTAGTACGTCGACACCTTCGCCCCCGGCGGCACGCCGGATACGAACTGCTGGTAATAGCCCTCAGCGACGATCTTCTCGACGCGCGCCTGCGGAGCGACGGACAAGCTCCAGTGCACCGTGGCATGGGAACCCAGGACGAGCATGACAGGTCGCGCCGAAGCAGTGACCGATACCTCGACCGTCGCGACCGCGGGATGCCCAGGGTAGGGGGCGACGGCCAAAGGTGGCCGCTGGACTTCAGAGCCGTCGCCGGCTGGGTCGCCCGAATACAACAGGACGGCGTGGACATCGGCCGCACCCGCGGCAAAGTCCGCAGCCTGCAGCGAGACGAACGAGTCGGGACTCACGCGAGCGACAGGTACGATACCTCTGGAGTCGCCGTGCGCGCGGACAGCACCGCCGGCGACCGCGAGGGCGACGGAGATAAGCACCAGCACGTTGACGCGGTCATAATAGGCGATATCTGACTCTACCCGGCCGCGCAGCCTAGAACCAAGTGTTCGCGTAGGTGGTCGACGTCAGAACCAGCGGGAAGCACGGATTGTTCTCGAAACCGCGTACCTGGCCTCATTCTAGTGGCGTATGTGTTTTCTATCGTCGCGGCTATGCGGCCGCCGCGTCTTTCTGCGGGCGGGCGCGACGATGCTGACGATGGCGATGTTTGTTCTGACGGCCGCCGGGGAGCCTCTCGATCGATTCACCGCGCCTCAGGGCGTCAGCTGGTCCCTTGCGATCGGAATCGCCGCGACCGCCGGCCAGAAGGTGCCGGCGGAAGTCTTCGGGCTCTATTCCGGCGTCGGTGCGATCTTCGGCAGCGAAGAGGATGAGATCGAGATCACTCCGAGTATCAGCCTGGCCGACGACAAAGGTGACTGGGTCAACGTCATCTATCGGCTCCGTGGTCGTGGCGATCACGGAGGATGCGAGATGATGGGCTACGGCGCCTGGTCAGACGGGACACTCGTCGCGAATATAGGGGCGGACAATCCCGCGGAGCACCCTGTCTGCCGGCTCACCCTCAGGTTCTCCAACAACGCCGTCGTCGTGTCGGACCCGGCCTATGACGGCGTTTTTCGCGCCTGCTTCTCTCAGCGGGGCGGAGTCGACGGCGCCGTGCTCAAAAAGCGGCCGCATTAACCAACGAATGAACGCAAGCAGGCCCGCTGGCCGCCGACGCGCAACCGCCATGAAGTTGCCGGTCGTCGTCGCCGCAGTCGCGGTCCTTGCCTTGCTGTCGTCCGTGGTCCGTGGCGACGTAAAGATGCGCGTCATGCGCGAAGATGGGCGAAAGGCTGACAGCAGGCGGGCGCTCCAGGGACTGCTAATGCACCCATCCTGGTTTTCGCTCCTTCTCTTCGGGGCGTCGTTCGTATTTTTCCTGACCAGCATGACGCGGGACATCAATCCTTATGACGAGGGCATCATCGCCTATGGCGCGGCTCGCGTCCTGAGTGGCTCGACGCCTTATCGAGATTTCTGGAGTAACTACGGACCAGCCCAGTATTACGTCCTCGCGGGTCTGTTCAAGGCCTTCGGCACGTCTATCCTCGTGGAGCGATTTTGGGACCTCGCCGTGCGCTCCGGAATCGCGGTGCTCGTCTTCCTGCATGTCAGGCAGCTCGCGTCGCGTTTCTATGCAGTGTTGGCGTTCCTGATCGCCGTCCTGTGGCTGGCCGGTTACGACTTTCACGGGTTCCCGGTCTTCCCCGCGCTCCTCTTCACGCTTGGAAGCACGTACGCGCTCTTCGACGCGCTCGGCGGAGGCCGGCTTGACCGAATGTTCTTCCTCAGCGGTCTCTGTGTTGGAACGGCGACACTGTTCCGCCATGACCTGGGATTTCTGACGTTCGTCGTCGAGGCTCTGATCCTGTATGTTCGCACCTTGACCGGCCACAACCACGATGGTTCGACGCGTACCAGGCTTGTCGACGCCGCGAGGCGACTGGGACCGTATGTTCTCGGGGTCGCCGTTGTGCTGATCCCTGCGCTTGGTCTCTTGTTACGAGCAGTGCCGCTGGAGGACCTGCTCCGCCCTCTGATCATTTACCCGGCTACCATCTATCCTCGAGTCAGGAGCTTGCCCTTTCCCGACTTTCCCAATCCTCTCCGTGTCATCGACGGAACGACAACCGCCGCGTCGGCGCTCGAGGCCGCTCTGATCTATTTCCCGTTGCTGGTCGCGGGGGCGGCGCTGATCGTCCTGGCTGTCGGCGCGTCACGTCGACAGCGGACCGTTCACGAGCGGTCGCGGACCGCCGAATGGTGCATCCTTCTCTTTGCCGCACTCAACCTCGCGCTGTACGTCAAGGGCGTCGTCAGAGTGTCCTTACTGCATCTGGCTCCCGCGTTCATTCCATCATTGATCCTGGTCTTTCTCTTCCTTCACGGCGTTCGTGGCACCGCCCGGTTCACGCGCGTGACGGTGGCTGCTTTCGCGGTGCTGATGGCGATGCTCCTTGCCATCAAGCCGCTTACCGATGACGCACGGAAAATTGCCGCAAACTTCGGCCTGTCCCGCCACCACCTGTCCTTCGAGGACCTGGTGAAGATCCCGGACCGCCTCCGATCCCTGTGTCAAGTGCCGCACGGCATCGAGCGAGCACGATGCTTCGCCGTCAACGAGGAACAGGCCGCCACCATCCGGTACGTTTCAGAGCACGTTCGGCCGGATCAGACGATCTACGTCGGAAGCTCGCGGCACGACCGGCTCTTCGCCAGCGACGTGATGTTCTATTTCCTCGTTGCGCGCGATGCGGCCACGAAGTATTACGATCTGATCCCAGGCCTACAGACGACGCTGCCCATCCAGGAAGCGATGATTCGGCACCTGAGGGAACATGAGGTGCCCCTTATCGTGCTGTGGTCGCGTTGGGACCAAATCCAGGAGCCGAACGCCAGTGCAGAATCGAGCGGAGTGACGGTGCTCGATACCTTCATCCGCGACAACTACCGCATGGTGAAGCAGTTCGGAGACTACACGATCTGGCAAATGCTCGTTCACCGGCGCCACACCGCATAGCGCTCGCCCAGCGGAACTACGAGCAGTGTGCGCGCGACCCCGAGTCGCGCGGCGAGGTGTCGAGCCGCCGTTGCGAATGGAATGCGATGCTGGCCGAGTCGGTACAACACGTAGTCCACGGAAAAGGACGCCGGTCTCCGACCTTGAGTCAGCGGCTCGAATCCAGCAAGGTGGGCGCACCGATTCAGGCTTTCGCGCGTGAAATACGTCAGGTGCTCAGGGAGCAGGAGTGGCCACCGAGCTCCCATGATGCGGGCGGGGAGACTTTCGATGTCGGGCACGTTGAGCAGGAGGTATCCGCCTGCATTCAGAAGGCCGGCACAGACACGGAGGAAGTCCAGCGGTCGCTCGACGTGTTCGAGCACGTCCCAGAGCGTGATCGCATCGAACTTGCCGAGCTGGGGTGCCGCTGCCTCCAGCGGCGCACAGATCAACCGCCCTCGGTCCCCGAGCAGCAGTGAAGCTCTGTCGCAAAGAGCGCGTGATGGCTCGACGCCCACGACCTGCCAGCCGGCATCGGCGGCCGCACGGAGGAACGCGCCAGAAGCGCAGCCGACGTCGAGGAGACGACCGGGCGGCGCATGGCGCTCGAGGATTCGCACGTACCGAGCGGCGGTTCGAGCTCGCCCCGCCCACT
>Ga0075431_100002764_pt1 | contig 17004 bp, 12 predicted proteins | sample RhiMetdeltSRZDD5_FD_75297 | JGI IMG/M metagenome (GOLD analysis project Ga0075431, IMG submission 75297) | Populus rhizosphere microbial communities from Tennessee, USA - Rhizosphere MetaG P. deltoides SRZDD5 | ecosystem: Host-associated > Plants > Roots > Rhizosphere > Soil | place: USA... | reverse complement strand
GCCGCCCGGGCCCACAGCTGCCTGGTCCACGTTGGGCATTTCTGCTCGCATGGATGCGGCCATGTTGTATGACCCGGACGCCGATCGCTTCGTGGTCTTCGGAGGCGACGAGGTTCAGAGCTACTTCGACGACGCCCTGCAGTTGTTCCCCGGCTACTACAATGACGCCTGGCAACCCATCCATGTGTCATCCACGCTTGAACGACCGGCGGAGCGCAGTGGCCACACGATCATCTATGACCGGGCGCAGCATCGCTTGATTCTTTTTGGAGGCAAGGATAGGACCGGTAATTATTTCAATGATGTGTGGGCGCTTCCTCTTTGGACTTTAGATGGCAATGGAGTTTGGCAACCCTGGTATGGGAGTTGGCAACGCTTAGTGCCGGGAGGGGCCGCGGTCCCGGGCCTCACTGACCATACCGCCGTCCTGGACATCCTGGGGAACCGCATGCTGGTCTACGGAGGCAAGACCCAGTCGAATCTCATATCTGACCAACTCTATGCATTGGATTTGCAGACGCCGACCTGGAGCGTCCTGAACATATCCTCGGCTGGAATAACCGGGCCCTTTGGTCGTCATAAGCACGTCGCCATTTATGCCCTAGATGACAACTCCATGTACCTATTCGGGGGAGAGCAATATCACAACGCGAGTACTACGCTGGCGTCTCCGACTCTATGGCGCCTCCGGCTGTACCAGCCGACTCTGCAATGGGAGCTGTTCTTGCCCCAGGTTGGCAGCTCGCCGGCCGGTGTGAATGGTGGCGCCGTCTACGACGCGGCTCGAAGTGAGATGGTGTTGTACGGCGGAAACGTGCCGGGGTCCCCGGCGGGAAGCAGCGTATATCGCGTGCCGCTTGAATTTCCAAACGGTTATCAGGTCGCACCGCTGACGATGAGCCTGCGTCGAGAGAGCTTCGCTTACGCTTACGACTCTCTCCGAAGCCGGATGTGGATGTTCGGGGGGACCGAGGGGAAACCGTCGTTGATTGTGGGGCCAATGCCCAGGAACGATACCTGGAGCCTAGCCCTCGGTACGAATCCGCAATGGATTTCGACGCATGTGAGGCCGTACGCCGGCACTTGGGTCAGAAATATGTCTTTGGTCTATGACGACCAACATGCGCGCACGATCATGTTCGGAGGAGACAACGGTGTTTACGGATCGTCATCCGCAACGCTTGTTCTAGGCTTGGCCGGATACCCGGATCAGTGGGCCATTCCTAATCTGACCGGAGGGCCGCCCAATCATCGATACGATCATTGCGCCATCTATGATCGCTGGGGCGATCGAATGATCATCTACGGCGGAAGAAATGAAGGCGGGGATCTGTCGGACCTCTGGGCCTTGAAACGCACCGGAGGGCAAGACCTGTCTTCCAACGACTACCAATGGGTTCCGCTGCCCAATACGGGGGGACCGGGGCCACTATCCGGACACTCGGCAGTGTTTGCGGACATCTCGCCCACGAATCGCAAGATGATCATCTTCGGGGGGCGGTCCAATGGCACGCTGCAGTCTAAGGTCTGGTCATACGACTTGATCGCCAACACTTGGCAGCTTCTTAGCACGACCGGATCGCCGAAGCCCACTGCTCGGGCTGACCATGCGGCTGTCTACGACTATCCGAACAAAAAAATGTTCATTTTCTATGGCCGCAACCTCGACGGCGTCACCGATGAGGTCTATTTTCTGGATCTCATTACGAACGTCTGGGCGAAGGGGCAGTTCACCGGTGCGAGACCCCTCCCTCGGTCCAACATGACGGTCGTTCTTAGTCCCTACTCGGATGCCAGAGCGATCATGTTTGGGGGAGACTCTGACGGAATTCTGCGCAGCGACACCTGGTCCGTCCGGGTGTGGGACATTCCCAGCACCTCGCAAAATCCCCCGAGCCCCGTCTCCTGGTCGCAACTCCCGACGCGGGGCACGACGACTCCGGGGGAGCGCCAAGGACATGCGGCCGTGTACACAGGAGTGGGCCACATGATGATGTTCGGAGGTGTTTGGCAGAATCCCAGCCCGACCTTGGATGAGCACTACAACGACACGTGGGACATGTATTACGACGCCGGGATGTTTGCGTCGCTCCGAGCCCGACCCGCCGGTGATCCTGATTCCCCATTGGTGGAGAGCAGCATCGCGCGGAAACTCGCGCTGGATATCGAGCGGATTTCACGATCACAAGTCCGCATGCGCCTTGCCCTGGATGGAGCTGCCTCGCCGTCCGGCGAAAATTACCAGCTATCCGTTTACGATGTGGCCGGACGTATCCGTCGCCATTTCCATCCGGACGAGATTGCGAACCGGGTCGAAATAGTCTGGGACATGACGGATGACCACGGCCGCCGCTTAGCGGCGGGCATCTATTTCATTCGCCTCAAGAGTCAGAACTCTTCGGTCACGCAACGTGTTGTGGTCCTGCACTGAGATTTCAAATGGACCGCGCCTCCCGCGTAGCGACCCCGTGGGAGGCGTGCCCTTTTAAAGTGAACCCAGCGTTATCGAGTATGCGGCCCACACCTGCGGCGGAGCCCCCTCCCCCATCAACTGGCGACGCGCCTGACTCAGTGCGGTCACAGGGTCTCTGGACTTGGCGTAGATTGTCTCGAATGCTTGCATGACCCGGGCCGCGTCCTTGTCTTCTACCGCCCAGGACGTGTGCACGACCGCGCCCGCACCGGCTTGGACGAATCCTTCCGCCAAGCTTGGCACCGAAATCCGACCCGTGGTATACGCCGCCCCGCTTCCGCAACTGGAAAGCACGACCAGCCGGCAGCGGGACAGATCAGCCGCCCGTACGTCGGCAATATCGAGATAAATCGCTTCATCGAGGTCGGATGAGTCGCGCGCAAGCGGAAGAAACATGATGTAGGGAATTTCTGGGTCCCGTATCAGATGACAGGCAAAGTAAAGCGCTTGGGCTCGCGTCCATGCCTGGAGAAGATTGCGCTTCGTCGCGGCCGTCCCAGATAAGGAGACGGAGCGTTGAAAAAGGTTGCCAAAGGTATTCGCTTCCTTCGCTCCGAGCGGAAGGGCTTCGGTAAGGATCGAATAGTGCCGCACCAAATCTGGCGGATATGCCGGGTCCGCGACAATGACGGCTGGCCCCGACGCGGATGAGGCTTCCGGATGATCGAAGAGAACGTAAGCCACATCAGTACGGGATGAGAGTGGGGTATACCCCGTTGCCGAGACGTTCAAGACTTCGAAGGGAAGCTGATCGAGCGGACCATCGCGGGTGATCAGAAGAAGAGCGGGCCCGTTCTCCTCCATGGCGAAGGCCGGCAAGAGCCGCATCGCCAACTCGTGGGAGGCCAGAGGTGATTCCGCCTTACCTCCCCGGAACGCATCACTTAGGGACTGAATGCGTCCCGCGAGTTCCTCGAATTGAAGCGGAAGGATTTCGCGCACAATGCGGCCCCGATATGCCGTCCATCGTACGACCCGATCCTTTTCTACGCGGTAGAGGCAATGGGCTGCGTGACGATCAGATAGACGCCGCAACGCGTCCCGCGTCCACCGGACATGTTGCATGCTTCCCGCCCGAAGCGAATCGAGGCTTGCTTCCTCTCTTCGCCACTCCATTTCGCGGGCGTAGCCGTCCTCGGGGGAGGCATCGAGTAGTTCGTGAGCCAGATCTCCGAGCTGGGCGGCAGCCGGGAGAGCCATGGCTGCATCCGGGCTCAAATCAAGACGAGCGCGTTGTTGTTTCAGCTTGGCCAGGCCATTTATCAGCAAAGAGCGAGCGGAGTCTTCCTTTCCATTTTTGAGTGCCAATCGAATAGACAACACATCCCGACGAATTTCCTCCCGGCTGATCTGGGTCTTTGACCCTCCATGAAGGGCCTTTCGGGAAGCCTGAAGTGCTCTGCGACAGGCCATAACATCACCGAGGGCGAGGCACACTTCAGCTTTTTCAACCTCCAGCATCTCGAGCACCTCCGGCATTCCGTTCTCCGTGGCCAACCTTTCTCCCTCATCCAAGACCCTCCGGGCCTCATCCAATCGATCACAACGGCGAAGCGCTTGGGCGAGTTGCATCCGAGCGGCGACGGTCGCAGGAGTCATCCTCAATTTTGGAAGCTCCACCAGAACCTCAGAGGCCAGCTTCTCTGCCGCAACACAGGACCCAGTGCCGCCCAAGTACATGGCTCGAAATTTGTGAACGTGATTAACCCAGTGATGCGTATCGTCAATGCTCCACTGACCCTTTGTGCCCTGACGTAGCAGCTCGTCAGCCCGCTCCAGCCCTTGGCCCACCAATGGCCAGCATTCCAAATCGGAATTGGAGCTGATTTCGTTCATGAGAAAGCGAATCTCGACTTGGACTGCTCCTAATTCCCGGCACCGATCCTGAGCCCGGCGCAAGAGTTCACGGGAGAGGGCGAGGCGACCATGCGTCCCATAAAAAAAGGAAAAGAAGCTTAGAATCCGGGCTTCCTGCCAGCTCTGAGCTTCGCGGGCAAGGCGGAGCCCTTGGTTCCAAGCACGTCGCATGTTGTCGTAATCACCGTCTTGGCTGTAATAGGTGCCAAGTGTGCCCAGGGTTTGACTCGCGGTCTCAAGATCCCCGGCCTGAATCGCGGCGGCGACGCCCAGCTCGAGATATTTCGGCATTTCTTCCAAGCGGCCGAGCCGGGCCAGGTAACTCGCATAGGTGCCGTATAGATTGGCGGTGTTAATGGCACTGGCGTAGGGACGGCATCGCTCGATCATCCGCGCGTAAGCGTCGGCCTTTTCCTGAAGAGACATGCGGGTGTCGAACGCCAGCACGCGGAGCTCGCGGGTGATCCGGATGATCTCCCGTCGATCCCCAACCGGCGCACGATGATAGGCAGCCTGATAGCCCGGCAAGGGTCGCGTCTTGAATTTCTCGGCCATCGTATCTTCCAGTTTTCGCAGGTAAGGAGCGAGCCGAGTCTCGTCCTGTTCGAAAACAGTGAGCGAGTCCGTACGCGGCGCAACCAACACGCTGGCGTAAACCGTGCTCATGGAGTCCGCCCCGGTTACCCTCGCGAATTCTCGGAAAACAGCCGGGGAGTCCTGGGAGAGGTGACGGACCATTTCCTCGGAAAGACTCGGCACTAACTCTCGCAAAGCAGAGGGCGGGGTCTTGCTGCAGGCGGTCAGACCCATTCCTGCCGCAAGGAGCAGAACCTGAAATCGGCGTGAACGCATCATCTGCCGTTGCATCTCTAGGCTAAGTAACTATATGGTGTTCGAACAGGGCGGCAGGTTCTCACCCCCCAATGGAATCCCCAACCGTCACTCACCCCTCAGATCTCAGTCTGGCCCGAAGCGTCGCCCTAGGATCGCTGGAATCATGGCATACCTTCGTCATCCGCTACTCGGCCCTCATTGCCTCGATCGTCCGGCGTTACTTTCCGGATTCGGACGAGGATGCCCGGCGTGATGCCTATGTACGGACACTCGAGCATTTTTACCGATCCGGGCTAGCCGATTATGACGGGCAGACCAGCCTGGCCACCTGGGTGATGACGGTTTCCCGGAGCCGCTGTCTGGACGTACTTCGAAACCGCGTCGGACGGAAACGGTTCCCGGTTTGGGTCAAGACGCTGTCCGAACTGGAGCGATTCATCTATCTCGGTTACTTCTGGCACGGAGAAAGCTACGGTCAGTTGGCCGAACGCTGGGCGAACCGCCAACCGGCATTGACCCGGGAGGCATTCTTGACCGCCTTGGAGCAGATCGAGTCGAAGCTGGGCCGCCGCTCCCGCTTGGCCATGGCGTACGAGCTGGAGGCACGCTCGGTCCGAGGGCTGTCGAAACGTCTCCTCGAATACATGGATCACGTCCGGTTGGACTATGAAGCCCAGCGGGATTCTGCGCGTCCCGACGTCCAACTACTCGAGCGAGAAGCGCGGGACATCCTAAATCGAGTCAACCGCTGCCTTTCCGAGCTGGGGGGCGAGGAGCGTCAGATCCTGGAGCTTCATTATTACCAAGACCTTCCCGCTAGCCAGATCGCGCGGACGCTCGGCCTCTCCGGGTCACGTAGGGTGTATTCGATGTTGCAGCGAGCGCTGGGGGCCTTGCGGCGAAGGATGATCACGCACACGGACGACCCGATCGAAGACGACCTGAGTCTTGGACCGTCCACTGATCCGGGCGGGACTCATGAGTGAGGCGTCTTTCGAACCGCCGGACCACCCATCTGCTCTCACCTTGGCCTCTCTCGCCCGGGGCGAAATTCCGGAACCCGAGAAAGAAGCGTACGCGAATCATCTGGCGCGGTGCCGCCGTTGCATGGCCCGGTATGCCGAGTTCGTCGAGCAGGTCATGGGCAAACACCAGGACACGGTTCCACCGGACTGGATCAACCGCGCCCAGGCCGTGTCGCAAACCGCTCGCGACAGCACCGACACCCGGACGCTCAAACCCAACCTAAAATGGGTGTGGGGAGCGGCACTTGCTTCAGGGATCGTGCTGGTCCTCCTCTTCTTCAATCGAGGCCACACGCCTGATTCCGTTCCGGTTGCGCTCCGCGCCACCCTCGCCGCCGAGCTCCGCGCGGATGCTCAAGGTTCATTGGTTTATGGAGACGACCTACCTCCCGAGCCGCGGGGCGTTCGAGGTTCGGGTGCCGATGGAAACTCGAGCATGGATGAGCTGCTCGACATCTACCGTGCTCGCCCCTCGGATCCGGTTGCCGCATACTGGCTCGTTGCCGGCTATCTGGCCCGCAATCAACTCCGAAATGCTGACCCATTTCTACGTGAAGCACTCCAAACGTTTCCCGAAGATCTGCGGTTTCTCAATTTGGCCGCGATCCTCGCCTACAAGGAGAACCGGCTCGAAGATGCCAAAGCCAACCTACAAAAAGCGGCAGCAAAAGATCGTAGTGCAACCGTGCTCGTGAACCTGGCATTGGTTCGGCGCCAACAGGGAGACGAGAAGGAGGCGGAATCACTGCTCAATGAGGCCCTGTCCCGATTCCCCGATTCGCCGCTTTCCGCGTACATTAGAGAACAGTCGGCCTCCGGCCGTTAGAGCGCATCGCGTGAACGCCACCCTGATCGGCTCCATCGGCGTAACGATTCTGTTGGCCGCATTCGCGCTCAATCTCCTCCGGGTGTTGAGCACGAATAGCCCGGCCTACCTCGCCATGAATCTGGTCGGTTCGGTTCTGGCCGGGATCTCGTCCTACCTGATCGGCTTCATCCCCTTCGTCGTGCTCGAGGGTGCGTGGGCCCTCGTCGCGGGGATTGCGCTTTTACGTCCCTTCCTGACCAAAGCGTCCTAACGTTTGCTCCAGACGGAGTCCAAGAACGCTTCTGCTACCGTGCCCGGGTTCTGCTTGTCTCTATCCACGGCCAGATTCATGCGCCGCATCGCATCGGCGTCGATGGTGCCGGATAATTCTTTGAGGGCCTCCAATACGTCCCCCTGCCGGCTGATCTTGGGTCCGACGAGCACGATCGCATCGTAGGGAGGTATGGCGCCCTTGTCATCTTGCAGCAGGGCGAGATCATAGGCGGCAATGCGTCCGTCGGTTGAAAAGGCGCTGATCACGTCCACGTTTCCATTCGCCACCGCTTGATACATGAGCGAAGGATCCATGCTGCGTTCGGCCTTCATCGTGATGCCGTACCGTTCCCGGATCGCCTTCCATTCCGCGCGCTGGAAGAACTCGTAGTCGCCTCCCATGGTGAGCCGTGACGCATGCGGCACCAGATCGGAAATCGTCCGCACACCGAGTGCATTGGACTGGTTGCGGCGCATTGCGAGCGCATAGGCGTTTTCGAAGCCCAGCGTGCCGGCCATCTTGATTCCATGAGTATCGTCGAGAAAACTCTCGACCCCTTGCAGCACTTGGTCCCGAGGTGGACCCGGTTCGCGGTGCATGAGCGTGGCCCAGATCGTTCCCGAATAGTCCACGTACGCATCGATGTCCCCCGACCGCAAGGCATCGAAGGCGACCGTGGATCCGAGTGATTGCGCGACGCGGGTCGGCAAACCGGTGCGATGGGTGATCTGCCGAGCCAGGATCTCGCTCAGGATGTATTGCTCGGTGAAGGTCTTGGCACCGATCACGATCTCGCTCTCTTTCGAGGGGATGAGACTTCGCGCGAGGGTCACTCCCGTATAGCCATACAAGATCGCCAACATCGCTAGCGCCGAGGTCAGGAGACCTCGCTGCCGGCGGTCCCAGCCTGCCGCCACCATGCGCACGAGGCCGTCCAGCACGAGGGCAAGCGCGGCCGCGGCGATGCACCCGACCAGAACGGAGTTCAAGTTGCGGGTTTGCAACCCCGAAAAAATGTAGTTCCCCAAACTCGGCGCACCGACCGGAGTGGAGAGGGTCGCCATTCCCACTGTCCACACGGTTGCCGTGCGGATACCGGCCATGATCACCGGCATGGCCAAGGGCAGCTCCACTTGCACGAGTTGCTGCCCTTCCGTCATGCCCACCCCGCGTGCCGCTTCAATGAGCGCGGGATCCACGCCGGCTAACCCGGTCACCGTGTTCCGGAGCACGGGCAACACGCTATAGAGCACCAGCGCAATGAAGGCGGGCAGAAACCCAATGCTGGGAAGACCCATGACGGCGAGAAGCGGGACCATCACCGCGAGAAGAGCGAGGCTGGGAACCGTTTGCACGATGCTGGCCAGGGTCATGACCGGGTGCTCGAGCCAGCGCACGCGAGTGATCAGGACCCCCAGCGGCACACTCACCAGCACGCCAAGAAGAAGCGCCAAAAGCGCGAGCTCCAGATGCGCGGTCAAATATCGCGGGAGGAGAGCGAGTTCCGCGCTCAGGATGACGTTCCGGCCAGCGCATCGAACGTGCGCGCCTGGCGGCGAGGTGTGTCGAGGAGGCGCTCCACGTATGCATTCGCGGGCGAGGTCAGGAGCGCGCGAGGCGATCCGACCTGAACCATCGCGCCCTCGTGCATGACCCCAATCCGATCGGCGAGAAGCAACGCTTCTGCCATGTCATGGGTCACGAAGACCCCGGTCAGCCCGAGACTTCGACGCAAGCTCAAAAACGACTGCTGCAAGCGGTCCCGAATGAGCGGGTCGAGCGCGCCGAACGGTTCATCGAGGAGCATGATCCTGGGCCGAGCGGCCAGACCGCGGGCCACCCCCACCCGTTGCTCCTGGCCTCCAGAAAGAGCTTGCGGTCTCCGGCCCCCGAGGGATCGATCGAGCTCAACCAGATCGAGGAGCTCGTTCACGCGATCGTGGATTTCCGGGGCCGGCCATCCCGAGAGCCGGAGTGGAATCGCAATGTTTTCCGCAACCGTCAAATGGGGAAAGAGACCGACCTTCTGAAACACGTAGCCAATGCGGCGGCGCAAGAGCGGGGCCGGCAATTCGCGCGCATCCCGTCCTTCCAAGAGCACCGTGCCGGAGGTGGGCTCGATGAGCCGGTTCAGCATCTTGAGCGTGGTGGTCTTTCCCGAGCCCGAACCACCCACCAGTACGAGCAATTCGCCTTCCGGAACGGTGAAGGACACATCGCGCACCGCAGCGACGTCCCCGAATACTTTGTGGAGGTCACGCACCTCGATCACGACGGGATTGTGACCGCACGCCTCCGGACGGTCCAGCCCTAACCTATCCGCGGCCGGAGCGGCGCTCCCGGAGAAGCGCCGCTCCGAGCGCTATCCCTCACTCAGGGGAGTACCAGCACCTTCCGCACGTCCTTGGCGGTGTCCGTCTGGAGGCGAATCACGTAGAACCCGGCGGCTAGACGGCCTCGTTCGGTTGCCAGCGGATTCCAAGTCAGCTCGTGCCGGCCGGCTTCCTCCGTATCGTTGACGAGCACCGCCACTTGCTTTCCGGATATGTCATGCACGCTGAGCGCCACGTGGCTCGCCTTCTCCAGCGTGTAGGCAAGCTGCGCCTTCCCGACCACCGGATTGGGCAGAACCGGGGCGAGCATGGTTCGGTTTCCGGAGACCGAAGGCGCGATAACCATGGGACCGTACCAAGTCATGCCGCCGGTTCGATCCTGTTCATTGATCCAGTAGGACACCACTCCTGACGGCGCGTTCCGATCCACGAACTCGTAGTGCGAGGAACCCGAAAAAGCTTCACTCACCTTTTCACGCTCGTGGCCGGTTTCTTCCCGATAAATGAAGAAGGCCGAGCTTTGCCACTCCTCGGACACATCCCAGCGAATCACGGCCTGGTTGCCATTCCGGAGGCCATTGAAGTTCACATGGCTCACCGGCACCACCCCGTCCGCTTGGCGGAGCCAATCCAGGGATTGACGGAAGGTTCGACGCGCTTGTTCGATCTGCATGTAGTACATGGGGAAGCCGAACCACTGAATACGGCCGTGGGTTGGATTGAGGCTCAACGAGTGCCAGCGAAGCGCGCAGAGCCTTCCGTGATAGGTCGATCCGTGCCCCTGGACCTCCGGCCCCGCTGCTCCATAGGCGTAGAGCGTATCGATGTCGCCTTCGAACCCCGGCTCGGACTCGGCCAGAAGCGGATTGAATACGGCATCTGCGAAGGCGAACCCGCCGTGAAGGTTCCCGAACAGGTTGAGCTTTGAAACGTCGACCACCATGCTGTCGTAAATAGCGGGTACGCCTGGAAACGGCCAGACACTGTGCATCAGGTTCTCTTGGTTGTACCCCTTGTCATCATTGATTTTGGTGGTGTGGAGTTTGAGGTAGTCCCGCGCGAAATATCCGGGACCCAATTGCGTGATTGGGTACGTGAGATCGGCGCCGACCTCGTTCACATCCGGGATCGTTCCCGCAACCGTCATCCACCCGTCGAGCCACAGCTTCCCCCCTGCCCTCAAGTAGGCAGCCAGCCGTGTCGAAATCCCCGTGCACTGGATAAGACCCGATTTCGAATCGTATCCACTGGCGGACGCGTTCCAGATGATGACCTTGTACCGGCCCAGCTCGGCCAACGCGGGAACATTGGGTTGCACGTTCCCACGATCTCCATCCCCGAACACCGCAAACGTGAAGAACTGATCGGCCGGCAAGTTTGAGTTGGCCACGTAGTCGTCGACCAGATCCTGCCAGAACGCGTCGTGTTCCGAATCGCGCGGATCCAGATTGTCGAACGAGTCGTCGACGATCAGCACCTCGCGATCAAACGGCATTTCGATCACCTGAAGGGTGAGCGTGCCCCGCATGATCGTGCCTACGGTATCGCGGGCGCGAACATGGAACGTGTGCGTCGTGCCGCCCTCGAACTCGAGTGGCCCCACGGACGCCACGAAACTCCAAGGAGACCAACCCGTTTCCGAATCGGGATCCGCCAGGTCGATGCCCCAGCTATATCCACTAATGGTCCCACCGTAATGGTTCGTATCGGTGGCCCAGGTGAAGAAGAGCCGCGTGTTTGCGGGAACTTCGGATTCATAAGAATCCTGCGAGCCGTGAAAGAAAAACGTCCCGGCGCTCGGCTCCTCGAAGAATATCTCCGGGCGGCCTCCGTAAGGAAGCGCCTGGAACTTGAATGCATTTCGGCCGAAGGCGAGAGTGCTTTCCGTCTCACCGCTCTGAGCAATGGCCCGAACGCCGACCATGTACTCACCCGGGACGGCGATGGGCTGGTTTACGTTGAGGCTGTCCCCGTCATACCTCGTCCAAGTCGAATCCCCTCCTTCCAGAAGGAGGCTCCAGTGCGCGGCCAGAACGCTGACCGGAGGCTCCAACGTGTCGAGCCGGAGCACTTTCATCAAATAGGCTACCGGCCGTCCCGTGCTCGAGGACGAATCCGGGTCTTCCCCGGTGGCTTTAACAAACACTGTCTCCCCTAGGTCGAGGATCTGCGCTCCAAGCAATTTTGGATAAGTGATCTGACTGGTTGGAAGCTCAGCGAGCGTCTTGCTGCTCTCGGCTGGAAGCACACGGGGAAACGTTGTTAAAAGAAGAACAAGTAAAAGAGAGAGAGGACCAAGAACGAGGCAGAAAATCCCGGCCCGCTTGCGAGTGGCAAACGTCATCATGGACGCGCCTCCACCAAGCCCGCGTAGGTTGTTTATCATACGCCTTAATGAAGGAAATGCAACGCCACGCTCTATAGCTCTGGAAGAGGCTAGACGGAATTCACGCCCGGGAGGCGGGCCGGTGCAACTTGGGCTCCATGCGCTCCACGATATCGGTCAAGGAGAGGGCTTTGGCCATATCCGTCGAGGCGTCTTCGGCGTGCTCGAGCAAATCACGCACCCATACTGCGATCGGCTCCCGAGACAAGGCCTCCTCCACGTCTTTGTCCGTCAGCGGATCCGTGCGAAGGGCATCAAGCACGTCCTGAAGCAAAATGCTGCCGCCGTCGCGGGCGGGTAGGTAGCCCTCTTCATCCACCGTTTCAGTGACGTTCTTTGTGCCATGGGCATGATGCGGAGCCTGACAGGATCCGTCCGAGACCTCGCATTCGGCCGCCCGGACCAAGAGCCCGCGATGCACGAGCTGGTTGAGCACACGCTGCTGGACCTCGACTGGGGATCCGGATGATGCCGCCAACACGATGGACGTGGGAGGTGGATCGCCGCGCCGATGGGCGCGCACGACCTGGACCATCGCCACCACCGCCAGCCATTCGCGCATCCGCTGGCCGATGTCCTTGACCGGCGGGGCTTTGCGAAGCGCCTCGGCATGCTGTGTGGTGTAGGTCACCTTGGAACCTAAGAGCACGATGATCCATCCCACCTGCATCCAAAGCAAGAACACCGGGAGCACACCCAAGGAGCCGTACACGGCGTTGTAGGCAAACATCGTTCCCGAGAGCCAGGCAAACACGATCTTGGCCAGCTCCCAGATCGTTCCGGCTAGGAATCCTCCACCCATGGCGGCATAGAGCCGTACGCGCGTGTTCGGCATGACCATGTAAAGCAGCGTCAAGGACACGCAGCTCAACATCCACGGCACCATAAAGAACGCCGCGTCGAGCACCCCGCCGGTTCCGAGAACGGCTCCGGCCTGGACAGCGGTGGTCAATGTCAATGACAAACCGAGCAGCACGGGGCCCACCGTAACCAGAGACCAATAGATGACCAGCCGATGCAACCAAGGTCGTCCGCGATCAATGTTCCACAAATCATTGAACGATTTTTCGATCGAGGTCATGAGCGAGATGGCGGCCCAGATGAGGAAAATGATCCCCACGCTTCCCACCGCGCCCGAGGATAGGCGATCCACGAACGTCCAGATGTAGTTGCTGACCTCGCTCGCCGTACCCGGGGCGAGGTTCTCGAACATTTTCGTCTGCACCGCCGCGGCGGCTGTAGAGAGCCCCCCGAACGCTTTCAGGATGGAAAAGACCACCGCAATGAACGGCACAATGCCGATCAGGGTCTGGAAAGTAAGCGCGTAGGAATGACGGTTCAAACGATCGGAGGGCACCGATCGCACCGCGGCCCAGACCGCCTGAAAATATGTGGAGAGCCCAAGCCGAAGCCGGGCCTTGAATCGCTGGAACATGGAGAAATAAGGAGACGGGCACCCGAAGGCGCCCGTCCCTCGAGTTCTAGGGTTCCGAGATTTCGCGGACCATCTCGCCCGTCTTCTTGTTGTCCTGGCCGTGCGTGGCCACGTCGGCCTGAGCGATGATGCCGACCAGCCGATTCTGCTCGTCCACCACGGGAACGCGACGCACCTGGCGGTCTTTCATCCGCTCCATGGTCTGGTCCAACTCTTCATCCGGCCGGACGACCACCGGCTCGCGCGACATCACGTCGCCGATCGGGGTGGCATCCGGGGCCAAGCCTTCCGCCACGACCTTCACCACGATGTCCCGATCGGTGAGGATGCCGACCAGGCGGCGGGAGCCCTCGCTCTCCACGATGGGCATGGAGCCGACATCGTGGGTCTTCATCATCTCCGCGCACTGCTCAACCGTGTCGGACGCCACGCAGCAGGCGGGGTCCTTCGTCATCACATCCTTGGATTTCATCTAAATTCTCCTTCTGGGCCAGAGTCAGAAATATCCCTATCATCTTTACCCGACAGGGGTTGTCCCGCTTCCAGGCTCAGGACCCGTACGTTACAATCCGGCAATCACGGAGGGGGGGCACTCGAGTCAAGAAACGGTTTATCGTCCCGTCCCTAACGCCGTTCGGAGGTTAGCCCCTCGTGCCTGGAAGAACTGTTTTATCACTTCTCATAACTTACCTCGTTTTGGTGGCGGGATGCACCAAGAACACCCCCTCCTCCCAGGAAAAAATCCGTGTGGGGTATTTCCCTAACATCACCCACTCCCAAGCCTTGCTCGGCATGGCACGCGGCGATTTCCGGAAGGCGCTAGGTACCGGAGTGGTGGTTGACTCCACGATATTCAATGCCGGTCCCTCGGTGATCGAGGCCATGTTCGCCGGCCGGATCGATCTGGCCTACATTGGTCCCAACCCCGCGGTGAACGGCTATATTCAATCTCAAGGCAAGGCGTTGCGTGTCATCGCCGGGGCCACGAGCGGCGGCGCCGCATTCGTGGTCCGCGCGGATTCAGGAATCGAAGCGGCCCCCCATCTGGCCGGCAAGAAGCTCGCCACACCGCAGCTTGGCAACACCCAAGACGTCGCGCTGCGTGATTACTTGAAGGTGCACGACCTGACAACCTCGGACAAAGGCGGCGACGTCGAGATTTTCCCTACCCCCAACCCGGAGATCTTTGATTTGTTCATTCAAGGACGGATCGACGGGGCCTGGGTTCCGGAACCGTGGGCGAGCCGGCTTGTCTTGGACGGGAAGGGACGCGTGCTGGTGGATGAGCGAGACCTGTGGCCCTCGGGCGATTTCGTGACCGCACAAGTCATCGTGAGAACCGAATTCCTCGAGCAGCATCCGGACCTCGTAAAGAGGTGGCTCGCTGCCCATGTCGACATCACCCAGTGGGAGCAAAGCCATCCCGAAGAGGCCCTTCCCCTGCTCAATGCATCCCTGGAAAAGCTGACCGGGAAAAAATTGTCGGCCGAGGTGCTGGACCGCGCATGGCGGAACTTGCGCCCCACCTGGGATCCCCTGTCGGGGAATTTGCAGCGCTCCGCACAGGCGGCGTATGAGGCGGGTTTTTTGAGTGAACCCCCCAACCTGGACGGGATCTATGCCCTGAATCCTCTCAACCAGGTGCTCCGGGAAAAAGGACTTCCGGAGGTTCATTGAAAATCGAAATCGAAGGGGTGGGCAAGGTGTTCGACGCCCGCGGTCGCTCCGTGCCCGCGCTCGAAAACATCAACCTCAACATCGATGACGGCGAATTCGTGTGCCTGATCGGGCCCTCCGGCTGCGGCAAAAGCACCCTACTCGCGATGATCGCGGGGCTCGAGCGTCCCACGTCGGGCTCCATTCGCGCCGATGGCGCCCTGATCAAGGGCCCCTCTTCGAGCCGCGTGCTCATCTTTCAGGAAGCGGCGCTTTTCCCCTGGCTCGACGTCGAGTCCAACGTGGCCTTCGGGCTCAAGATGAAGCGCATGTCCAGAAAAGAACGCGCCCGCACCGTCGAGCGACTGTTGCGCATGGTGCACCTCGAGCAGTTCGCCCGGGCATGGGTGCACGAGCTCTCGGGGGGAATGAAACAACGGGTCGCGATTGCACGTGCGCTGGCCGTCGAGCCGGCGGTCCTGCTCCTGGACGAGCCCTTCGGGGCGTTGGATGCGATGACGCGGGACATGCTCCACGGCGAGCTCCAGGAAGTGTGGCAGAGCACGGGCAAGACGTTCGTCTTCGTGACCCACAATGTGCGCGAGGCGGTGGCGCTGGGAGATCGCGTCATCGTCATGTCGCCTCATCCGGGTCGGATCGTAGCCGAGCATCGAATCGACCTGCCGCACCCTCGTCGGGTGGAACATGAACGCGTGATCGAAATCGCTCAGCACGTGGCCGAGGATCTTCGCCTCACTCACGAGGAGAGCCCGCCGCGCCGGGAACGGAGACTCCATCAATGACACGAGGCCTCGTGGTGCGGCGGAGCCTCTTCTTCGTTGGCTTCCTACTCTTGTGGCTGATCCTATCCACCGCACACCTCTGGCCTCCCTATCTGTTTCCGTCTCCGGTTCAGGTCGCGCTCTCCCTCTGGAAGGGAATTCAAGATGGAACGGTGCTGATTGGAATCGTCGGCAGCATGTGGCGGCTGTTTCGTGGATACACTGCCGCGCTCGTCATCGGTGTCACGCTCGGACTTATTCTGGCTCGTGTCCGTCCGATCAAGGAGACACTCGGTCTCTTGGTCATGGGCCTGCAAGCCTTGCCCAGCATCTGCTGGCTCCCCCTGGCCCTCCTCTGGTTCGGGCTCAACGAGCGCGCGATTTTGTTCGTCGTGGTGATGGGGGCGGTGTTCTCCATCGCTCAGTCGACGGAGGACGGAATCCGCAACACGCCCCCGGTCTACCTGAAGGCGGCCCGCAACCTGGGCGCGCGCGGTGCGCGCATCTATAGCGCCGTCGTCCTTCCCGCCGCCCTGCCCAATATCGTCACCGGCATGAAGCTGGGCTGGTCCTTCGCCTGGCGCTCGCTCATGGCCGGGGAACTCCTTTACGCCCTCCCCGGGCTGGGACACCTCTTGACCATGGGCCGGGAGCTCAACGACATGAGCCAGGTCCTGGCGGTCATCGTGGTAATCATCGCGCTCGGGCTGGCCACGGACCGTCTCGTGTTCGGGACCATGGAGCGTCGGCTCCGGGAGCGTTGGGGACTCGGATAGACAGCGGACCTGCCTTCTGAAGTTATTATTTCACAATTAGTTATGCCTTTGATCGGCCCAACCCCGTTCCGGTGATTTATGCATCAACTTTCACGTTCAACTTCCAGTATTTAGGGGCGTCATTAAAACCCGGAAGCAGGAGGAACCCATGGCCCGCCGCACCCCCCAACTCGCCTTGATGTTGCTCGTCGCAGCATCTGTTTCCATCTCCTCGGCTTCAGCCAAGACCTGGACCGTGTATCCGGACGGTTCGGGCGACGTCGTCAACATCCAAGCCGGCATCAACGCCGCCCAGGATGGGGACGTCGTGCTCGCCACGCCCGGGATTTATTACGAACGCCTCGATTTCATGGGGAAGAAGATCC
>Ga0075431_100002761_pt1 | contig 17020 bp, 8 predicted proteins | sample RhiMetdeltSRZDD5_FD_75297 | JGI IMG/M metagenome (GOLD analysis project Ga0075431, IMG submission 75297) | Populus rhizosphere microbial communities from Tennessee, USA - Rhizosphere MetaG P. deltoides SRZDD5 | ecosystem: Host-associated > Plants > Roots > Rhizosphere > Soil | place: USA... | reverse complement strand
GAGGAGTTCAAGGTCTCGACCTCCAACTTCGGCGCCGACGTCTCCAAAGGCCCGGTCGTTATGACCGCGATCTCAAAGGGCGGCGGCAAAGAGTTCCACGGCTCGGCTTATCTTTACGCCCGCAACTTCGTGATGAACGCCAACGACTGGTCGTTCAACAAGAACTCGCAGCCGAAGCCGGAGAACAAGTATTTCTTCCCCGGCGGCAATCTGGGTGGCCCGGTCTTGATTCCCGGAACCAACTTCAACAAGAACCGCGAGAAGCTATTCTTCTTCGTCGGCTTCGAAGCCTACCGCCAGCGCCTGGACACTGGGCTGCTCCAATCACGCGTGCCGACCGCGGCGATGCGCAACGGCGATTTCAGTGACGCGGCGTATTTGCTCAAGCTCAACGCGGGAGGGGTCAAGAATGTCCCCAATCTGCCCGGCATCGCCGGCGGCAAGATTCCGGCCGGAATGATTGATCCGACCGGCAAGGCGTTGATTAACCTGCTGCCGCTGCCGAACGTTGATCCGGCGTCGAATTCGTCTGGTTACAACTACATCCAGGCGATTGACCTCGATCAGAACATGAAGCAGACGCTGACACGCGTCGATTACAACATCAGCGAGAAGACCAAGTTCTTCGCCCGCTACAACGTGCAGACCGAGTTGCAGCAGTTCCCGGTCGGCTTGTGGTGGCGCAACCCGAGCCAGGTGCCTTACCCGACTCCTGTCGAGGCTCCCAACCGTTCGGACTCGGTCAGCGCCAGCCTGACGCGAATCTTCACGCCGACCCTGACCAACGAGGTCGTCTTCGGCTACAGCTTCATCGACTTCCCGAACCAGTTCAAAGATCCGAAGAAGATCTCGAAGTCGGCCCTGAACATACCGTTCCAGGGCCTCTTCAAGAACAGTCTGGACCAGATTCCTTCGGTCACGAGCTGGGGCGACGGGCCTACGCTGTTCAACCCGGGCGGATTCGACCCGACCCTGTTCGCGACCAAGCACCTGCTCAACTTCGCCGACAACATTACGAAGGTGCAGGGCACGCACACGCTGAAGTTCGGCGCCTATTTCGAGCACCTCATCAACAACCAGCCGGGCAACGGTAACTCGAACGGCCTGGCGATCTTCAGTAGCGGGGCAGCCAACAGCAGCGGCAACGTGCTGGCTGACCTCCTGCTCGGCCGCCTCTCCGATTATCAGGAGCAGACCAAGAACGTGTTGCACAACATCGGCTTCAACACTTTCGAGTTCTACGCTTCGGACAGTTGGAAGGCGTCGCGCAAGATGACGCTCGACCTCGGCGCGCGCTTTTACCACCTCGGCAAGTGGTACGACCGCCAAGGCTTCGGCTTCGCCGTCTTCGACCCGTCGAAGTTCAACCCGGCTGACGCCAAGGCGGGCAAACTGCCCGGCGTGTCCTGGCAGGACAGGGACGGCAGCTTTCCGCTCTCCGGCGCCCCGACGAAAGCGCTCTTTATCGCGCCGCGTCTCGGCCTCGCTTACGACCTGTTCGGCGACGGCCATACGGTGCTGCGCGGCGGTTACGGCCGCTCGTACTACCACGACGCCCAGCTCACCAGCGGTCTGGACATCGCCGCCGGCGTGAAGCAGGTCGGAACCACGGGCAACACGACATTCACCGATATCAATGCGAGGCAAGCCTCGGCCGACCTGATCAATTCTTTCGAAGCGCTCGACCCGAATGACGACAAGCAGCCGTATGTGGACAGCTTCAGCTTCACCGTACAGCAGCGTCTGCCGCATGCGATGACGCTCGAAACGGCCTACGTCGGCAACCGCAGCCGCGATCAGTTGTATACGGCCGATCAGAACGTCGTGCCGCTGAACACGAGCGGTTGCAAGACGGCGGCGCTGGGCGGCGGGAATTGCGACGCGTTCCGCCCCTTCCAGGGCTACGGCGCGGTCAACCTTGTGAACCACATCGCCTTCCAGAACTACAACGCGCTGCAGGTCACTCTCTCGCGTCAGACGGGCCGCGTGAACTACCTGGCGTCCTACACCTTCTCGAAGGCGCTCGGCATCCGCAACGGCGGAAACCAGGGATCACAAGCCGACGTCCTCGACCTGCGCGGCCACAACTACGGAATCCTCGGCTACGACCGCACACACGTCTTCAACGTGGCGTACACGGTCGAAATCCCGAACTTCGCGAAAGACTATTTGAAGTCGAACAACAAGTTCGCGCGCGGCGCCCTCGACGGCTGGACACTGTCTGGCATTTCGCAATTCGCCAGCGGCTTCCCGCTGCAGGCCGACAGCGTCAACTTCCGCCTAAGCGGCGAGATGAAGCAAACCTGCAGGTTCGCAAAGAATGGGCCGAACAGCGCGCTTTGCTCCGGCAAAGGCGACGACGACGTTGTCACTCTCTACAGCCTGAGCAACCCCTCTCAGATCCTCGGCACGCCGAACACTTCGGTGCAGCCGATTCTGACCTGCGACCCGCGCAGCGGCCTGGGCAAGGATCAATACTTGAACTCGAACTGCTTCGCCCCTCCGACGCCGAGCCAGTCGGGCGTGTATGTCTTCCCCTACATGAAGGGGCCGGCCTACAACGCGCACGACCTGACCCTGTCGAAGGGCTTCGCGATCACCGAGGGCAAACGGCTGCAGTTCCGCATCTCGGCCAACAACTTCTTGAATCACCCATTGAAGTCGCTGGTCGGGGACAACCTGAATTTGCAGTACACGACCGACAACGCGAATTCGGCCAACCCGAAACTCGTGCCGAATGACTTTACCAAGACCAACTTCGGTAAATACACCGAGAACAAGTTCGGTCGCCGTGTCATCACTCTCGGCGCCAAGTTCACGTTCTAGAACACGGTTTAGCCTGTGTGATAAGCTGAGGGCGTTGTCGAAATGACGGCGCCCTCATTTTTATTATCGGATTTCCAATAGTAACTGATTTGCTCCGGGCCATATGTCATATTTCATATGACATATGGCGTATGAAATATGGCGAAAGCAATCAGACTCACTCTCGCGTTTATAACTCTGCTTGCGCTCCCTCCGCTGGCGGATGCGCAAACGCCCAAACCCGCGCCGAGCGCGGACGAGAACCCCGAACGAATCTTCGCGCGCGCCTACCAATTGCATCAATCGGGCGACATCGAAGGCGCCATCCGCGAGTATCAGGCCTACCTGGCGCTGCGCCCCGAACGGGTCGAGGCCAGATCGAATCTCGGCGCGGCGCTGGCTCGATTGGGGCGCTACGCCGACGCGGTCGAGCAATATAAGCGGGCGCTGGCGCTGGACGGGCGTAACCAGGGGATTCGCTTCAACCTGGCCGTGGCTTATTACAAGACGGCGCGAATCTTGTCGGCTTCGAAAGAACTCGAGGCGGTCGTCGCCGCGCAGCCCGAAAATAGAAACGCCCTCCTGCTGCTCGCAGACTGCAACCTGCGCATGGGCGAGTTCAAAAAAGTGATCGAACTGCTGGCGCCCGTTGAAAGCGCGGAGCCGGACAACCTGGCGGTGGCCTACCTGCTCGGCATGGCGCTGATTAATGACAAGAAACTCGATGAGGGGCAGCGGCGGATCGAGCGCATACTGCGCGACGGGGATTCCGCCGAAGCGCACGTTATGATGGGGACGACATATTTGACCGTCACCGAATACGAGAAGGCGTTGAACGAATTCAAACGCGCCGTCGAGTTGAATCCTAAGCTGCCCTCCGTCAATTCTTTTTACGGCCAGACGCTGACGCGCATGGGCGCCACTGAAGAGGCAGTGGCCGCCTTTCGCCGCGAGCTCGAGATCAATCCGAACGATTTCGACTCCTGCCTGCAAATGGGCCTCCTGCTCAAACAGGATCAGAAGCTCGACGAGTCGCGCGATTACCTCCGGCGGGCGCTGACCGTCCGCCCGAACGAACCGAACGCGCGCTTCTACCTCGCGAGCATTGACGTCGCGCAAGGCAAATTGAACGAGGCGCTGCCCTCCCTCGAACAGCTCGTGAAGGACGCCGCCGATTTCGTCGAGGCCCACGTCATGCTGGCGACGGTCTATTACCGGATGAGGCGCAAAGCCGACGGCGACCGCGAACAGGCGATAGTCAACAAGCTGAACGCCGAGCGGCAGGCGAAACAGCCCGGAGCGCAGCAGAAACCTTGATTGCGATTGTGACGCGGGCTTTAGTCCGCGCGGCCTGAGGATCTAACCGAGGCGCGGACTAAAGCCCGCGCCACATCGCAAGGCCCCGGCGGGAAAACAGAGAGAATGAGAAAAGGGCGAAAACAATTGGTCTCATACGGAATCGCACGGCTGATGAGTTTGACTCTTCCGTTGCTCGTCGTGGTTCTGGCCGCGCCTTTGGCCGTCGCCCAAACCGCTTCGAGCAAAGCAACCGACCGAACCGCGCAGCGGAAAGGCGCGGCGGCCAATTTCGACTCGCTCGCCAAGCGCGCCGACGAAGCGCGTGAAGCCAATCGCCCCGATGAAGCGGCCTCGCTCTACCTCCGGGCGCTGCGATTGAAACCGACGTGGAAGGAGGGCTGGTGGCGCGCCGGCGCGATCCTTTACGAACGCGACCGTTACGCCGACGCCCGCGAGGCCTTTCTCAAATTCGTCGCGATTGACCGGAAGTTCGGCCCCGCGCTGGTGATGCTGGGGTTGTGCGAATTCCGGCTGCGGCAATACGAGCATGCGCTGATTCATCTGAGGCAGGGCAATCTGCTGGGCGTGGGTGAAAATCCGGAGTTGCGGACGGTCGCGCGCTATCACGAGGCGATTGTGCACAACCACTTCGAGCAATTCGAGCTGGCCTACGACGTGATGGCGCCGCTGATAAACGAACAGCCGGAGACGCCGGACCTGGTCTTCGCGTTGGGATTGGCGATGCTGCGCATGGCCTGTCTGCCGCCGGAGGCTCCGGCGGACAAGCGCGAGATGATTCTCAAAGCCGGACGCGCGACCTCTTACCTGATCACGAAGCGCCAGCAAGAAGCCGCGCAGGAGTTCAAAGAGTTGGTCGAGAACTACCCCGACTCGCCCGGCGCGCATTACGCCTACGGAGTCTTCCTGCTGCGCGACAATCCCGACGTCGCGATTGAGGAGTTCCGCCGCGAATTGCGGATCTCGCCGAAGCATGTACATGCACGTTTGCAAATCGCCTTCGAGATGATCAAACAGAGCCGGCATGCCGAAGGGGCGCCTTACGCCGAAGAGGCCGTGAAGCTCGCGCCCGACCTCTTCGCCGCACACAACGCGCTCGGCAGGATTCTGCTCGAAACCGGCGAGATCGAGCGCGCCGTCAAAGAGTTCGAGATCGCGGTGAAGCTCGCGCCCGAAAGCCCCGAAATGTATTTCGCGCTCGCCCGCGCCTACAATCGCGCGAACAGGCCTAAGGACGCCGAACGCGCGCGAGCCGAATTCATGCGGCTTGGTAAAATGCGACGCGAAGGAGGCGCGGCCTCCGAACCTGCCGCGCGAAAACCCGACCAATAAGCTCGATGAACAAGGACAAAGTCAGAAACGCGAGACTCCTTTTCCTGGCTCTTGGCGGGTTGGTCATCCTCTCCTCGTCGTTCCGCTCATCGAGCCAGGACCCGGCGCCGGATAAAAAGGCCGGGCAATCCTTCGCGCCCGCGCTTGATTGGCGGCCCACACACGCCCCGGCGGGCGCGAGATACGCCGGCTCACAAGCCTGCGCGCAATGTCACACCCAAGCGGCGACTCAATTGACTACGCCGATGGCCATGACGCTTGAGGCCGCGAAGGAAGGGCGAATTCTGCGTGAGCATACGCGGCTGACGTTCAAGATCGGCGCGTATTCTTATTCGATCACGCGCGAAGGCGAAGGCAGCGTCTATTCCGTGACCGACGGGAGGGAAACGATCTCCACCCCGATCCTGTGGGCCTTCGGATTGGGCAAGGCGGGACAGACCTATGTCTTTCAGCTCGACGGGAAGTATTACGAAAGCCGCGTCAGTTTCTACAATGACATGCGCGGACTTGATCTGACATTAGGCGCGCCGCGAACCGAGCCCCGATCATTGACCGAGGCCGCAGGACATCTGCTGGACGGCGCCGACGCCAGAGATTGTTTCAGTTGTCACGCCACGGCTGCGGTCGTCGAAGGACGGCTGCGTACGGATAAACTGACGCCGGGGATAAGCTGCGAGGGCTGCCACGGGCCTGGCGCCGATCACGTCTCGGCGATGAAGGCGCGCGACTTTGCGAACAAGCGAATTCTCAATCCGGGCAGATTCGACGCTAACGGCCAGACGGAATTTTGCGGCGCGTGTCATCGCACGTGGACTCAGGTGATGCTGATGCCGCCGCAGGGGATGGGCAATGTCCGCTTCCAGCCTTATCGAATATTCCGCAGCAGGTGCTACGACTTCGAAGACCGCCGCATCTCCTGCTCGGCCTGCCACAACCCGCACGAGGAGACGCGGCGCGATCAGGCCTTTTACGACTCCAAATGTCTCGCCTGTCATCAGACGGCGGCGCGAGTCTGTAAAGTCGGAAAGCGGAATTGCGCCGAATGCCATATGCCGAAATACGAACTGCCCGGCGCGCATTTCAAATTCACCGATCATCGAATCCGGATCGTAAAAGCTGGCGAAGCTTATCCTGACTGAGGAACGAAGCTAATGACTAAATCAAAGCGCACAACTTGGAGACACAGGCTCTGCCACAGAGACACAGAGACACAGAGAGAAAACCGTAAAGATCATTGGAGATGCCCTTTTTCTCTTTATCTTCTCCGTGGCTCTGTGGCTCTGTGGCTAGCGCAATGCTTAATTGCCTTCGGCGGCATAATTACGGTCAATGCTCAGGAACCGGCGAAACCGTCGGGCCAGGCGCAAAAGCCGCGGACTTCGGATCAGGGCCAGACGGTTCGCATCGGCTCGGAAGAGGTTCTGCTCGACGTCGTGGCCCGCGACAAGAAAGGCCGCCCCGTCACTGACCTCAAAGCGGACGAGATCGAAGTCTACGAAGACGGAGTCAAACAGCAGATCAACTCGTTTCGTAAAGTCGAAAAGACAGACCTGATCGAAGGCGCCGACGTGTCTAACAATTCGGCCGGCAATGCTGCTGGCGCCACGCCGCGCGCAGGGCCGGGCAATGCGGTGGACCCGCTGCGCCAGATCAACCTGGTGACGATGGTCTTCGAGCGCTTGAACAACGAAGGCCGGTTGCTGGCCCGCGAGGCGTCCAGGGAGTTTTTAAAGTCCGAGCTACGCCCTAACGTGATGGTCGCCGTCTTCGCGCTAGACCAGCGACTGCAAGTCCTGCAGCAATTCACCAACGACGGCGCGAAATTAAGCGCCGCAGTCGATCGCGCGACCGGAGCCGCGTCGTCGAAATTCGCCGAACAATCGGAGGCCATTCAGCGCGAGTTGGAAAACCTGCTCCGCGCCCAGGCGAATCTGGAGGCCGCATCAAGCGCGGGGCAGAGCGCCGGCGCGGGCGCGGGCATAGGCCAAGCCGTGGTCGAGGCCAGACTCGCCGAAGTGACGACCAACATGCTGCGCCAGACCGACGACGCGCAGCGCGAGCAACAGGGGGCGGCGTCAGTATTTTCGCTGCTCTCGCTCATCAGAGGTCAACAGCGGCTGGCGGGGCGCAAGACCGTGCTCTATTTCTCGGAAGGACTGCAATTGACGCCCAACCTCGCCCCCGTTTTCCGCAACGCCGTAAGCGCCGCCAACCGGGCCAACGTGAGTTTCTACGCGATTGACGCGCGCGGGTTACAGACCGCCCGTCAGGCCGACGCGGCGCGTGAGTCCTTGGCCGCCGCGGCCAGAGCCAATGAGCAGCAGTTGCGATCACGCGGCGGCCAGGCCGTTACCCCCGAACAGATCAAGGCGATGGATAACGCCGAGTCCTCGATCCTGAAAAACGCCCAGGAAAATCTGGCGTCGCTCGCCGAGGGCACGGGCGGCTTTCTGGTCGCCAACACCAACGACCTGCGCTCGCCGATGAGACGCGTGGCTGCGGAGCTTTCCAGTTATTACGAAATCTCCTACGTCCCGCAGGTTCGCGAATACGACGGCAAATTTCGCGCCCTCACCGTAAAGACGTTCCGCCAGGACGTCGTCTTACAAACACGCAGCGGCTATTTCGCCCTGCCTCCGAATGAAAGCGGCGGGCCGAATATTCTCGGGTTCGAGGCGCCGTTGCTGGCCGCGCTGGGTTCCACGAAACTTCCGCGCGATTTCGATTACCGCGCGACGGCGATGCGCTTCGCGTCGAACGCCGACGGGACGCAATATGCGTTGATCATCGAGGCGCCGCTCGCCAACCTGACTCTGGTCGCCGACCAGGAGAAGAAGATTTACCGCGCGCATTTCGCGATGATGGCGCAGCTTAAAAACGCCGAGGGGCAGGTCGTTCAGAAATTCAGTCAGGATTATCCGCTCGAAGGGCCGATTGACCGTATGGAGGCGTTGAAGCGCGGCAATGTGGTCTTCATGCACAACTTCCATCTCGCACTCGGGCGTTATACGCTCGAGACCGTGGCGCACGACCGCGAGGCGAACAGGATCAGCGCCCGCCGCGCCGTGATCGTAGTCCCCCCTGCCGGACAGGGCGTAGGCATGAGCAGTATCGCAGTCATCAAACGCGTTGACCCTGTAGACACGAACACGAAAGACCCAGACAACCCGCTTCGTTTCGAGCAGGGCAAGATCATTCCCAACCTGGGAGAAGGGATCCAGCCGAGACCGGGATCACAGGTGTCTTTCTTCTTCGTCGTTTATCCGGCCCCGGGATTGAATGAAAAACCTGGGCTGACGTTGGAATTCCTGCTCGACGGCCAGGTGATCGCGCGCGCCGCGCCCGAACTCTCACAGCCCGATGACCGAGGGCGCATCGCGTACATCGCTTCGGCGCCGACGGAGACGTTTAAGGCCGGGCGCTACGAGCTTCGCGCAGTAGTCACGCAGGGACGGCAGGCCGCCGAGGAACATGCGTTTTTTGTCATTGAGTAGTGATTCACTGCGCCGATTGCAGTTCGCGTACGGTGAGCAGCGAGACTTTTGTCGGGAAGGAATTTTCGACTCTGACTTTGAGCAGCGCCTGGTAATACTTGGGGGCGCCGGCTTTCCCGCCCAATTCCTTGAGGCGCTGATTGAGTTCGTTGAGATAACTGGCGTTGGTGACAAAGTCGGCCGCGGCTTCGGTCCCCTCGCTGTAGATGCCCGCCAGAACCATGACCGTCCTTTGGCCCGTGACGCCCGGGGTGACCGTGATCAGCGCGTAATCTTCGAGCAGGGTTCCCGTACGATCGTCGAAGGCCGCCTTGTATTCTCCCTGTTCGCCCTGGGCCGGGGCCAGATTTTCTATTGTGGCGCGCGTGGTGTAGATGAAGTTCTCTTTGATCGAGAACGGCTTGGACCACTGGTTGGAATAGACGCTCCCGAGCTTAACGATGTCGTAATCGCGCAGGTCTTCAGGCGCGATGCTGCGGCTCTGTTTGAGCAGGGTCTGTTCTCCGGCGGACTGCAGCAGCGAGGAAAGGCGGTAAACGCCGATCGCCTCTCCAATGCCCGTGTACATGTTGAAGGCAGGAATCAGTTGCAACCGATGATCCGGCCTCGACGGCAACCGTCCGCCGGAAGCGCTGTTCAACATCTCGGCCTGCTCCTGGGACATAGTGAGGCTGCTGCGCGTCGTCACGTCAGGATCGGCGCCGGTCGCAGTGCGGTAAACGCTCGGATTGCTCAGGATCAACAGCGTCGGCTCACGGCTTTTCAGAAACGGCTCCCAGACCGCGCCGTGGGAGTCTTTGTTCTTTGCGACGGCGAGCGCCTCACTCTCGACCTTCCCCCGCTGACCTAGAACTATTATCAGAAGGACGATCACGGCGGTGGATAGCGCGGCGACTGCGATCTGCATCGGCGCCAAAGTCTTTTTTCCGTCCGCGCGCTGTTTGCTCCTCCTGGTCGCCGGCTCGACGTCAATTTCGGCCGGGATTTGTCTTCCGACGTCCACGCCCGCGCTCAAAGCCATCGTAGCTTCGGCTGGGAGCGCCTGCCCCGTTTTAACGAAGACAGGTTCGTAGCTGCCGACAGGAATCTCGATCCGAATCTCGTCATCCGCGCCCTCTCTCTGGTAGTAGAGCGCCAGTTTCTCGCGCACTCCATGCGCGCCGACGCGGACTATCGGATCGGTGGCGGGATTATAAGAATCATCGCGGTCAAAGACTTCGCGGCCAATCAGATATTCATTAAGCTCCCCCCCGCGCCCGCTCAGATGAAAATCGCAGGTCAGGCGCAAAAATTTCTGCTTCATCGGCGCATGGACAAAGTGCTTGCTGTTGAGCACCCGGTTGAGCGCCCGTTTCATCTCTTCCTGAGTGGCCAAAGGAACTTGGCCCGATTGGTCCGCAGATTGACTTACCAATTGACCCGATTGATATTGAGAGGAGCCCGTCAATGTGTGGGGGTTGTTGACTTGCGCTGACATTTTTAGAATCCCAGGTTTTTCCTGACCGTTGACTGTTGATGACCTCATTGACCGGAGAGCGCGCAGGCCTTCAATAATACAGATTTGTCCCGAATGCAATCCCCGGAGAGCGAAAATCGGCATGTTAATAACGTGGCTATAACGTGATGATAACCGTAAATAGCGGTTTCAGTATTGACCCCTTCACCCAGTCAGTCTACTATTCCGAAAATCCAAATTATGTAATGATATCCTGGATTATAGCAGAAGGAATTCATTTTTCTAAACTTTGCTGGGACCTTTGCTGGAACATCGGACAAAAGCCGGCGTGAGCCCTCGCTCCGGTAATTAATCAAAAACCAGTGTCTGTGAGCGCTTGCCGCATCACGCTACGCGCGGCGTACGCATTTGTGTATTTGCGTCAAAGGGTGTCGCGTATCCGGCCCTGCCATAACGATAAGGCGCGCAGAAAATCACCAAGTGAGTGTGCCATTAACCCATCGCCAATTAACGTTGGAGGATATATGAATATGAAGAAGTTGATTCAGCCTTCGTCGGCTCTGTCCGAACGGCTTTTGAGGCTCCCGATGATGACAGCATTGGCGTTCTGCCTCTGTCTGTTCGCCTCGGGAGCGCTGGCGCAAACCACCGGCAGCGCGACCTTGCGCGGCGCGGTGAAGGACGCAAACGGCGCCGTGCTGGCGAACGCCTCAGTGACCCTCGTCAATGAGGCGACGAAAGTAGAGCGCAAGACGAGCACTAACCGGGAGGGCATTTATGTCTTCAGTTCGGTCCCGCCGGGAACTTACACCGTCACTGTCGAAAACTCAGGGTTCAAGAAGGGTGAGCAGACGGGCCTCTCCCTGAGCCCCAGCGACCTTCGCGCCCTGGATTTCACGCTCCAGATCGGCGCCGCTTCCGAGACGGTGACCGTGACTGCCTCTGCCGACGTGCTCCAGACGGAGACCGGCGCCAAGGAGAATACGATCACCTCTGCGCAGATCAATAACCTCTCTATCATAAGCCGAAGCTCGATCGAATTGCTGCGCATCCTGCCCGGCGTGGTCGCGCCTAATCAGACCGACTTGGAGCAGGTCGGCTTCGTGTCCGGCTCCAACAGCAGCAATATGTACAACGTCAATGGTCTGCGCGGCGAGAACAACAACGTGCAGATTGACGGCGCGCGAATGATGGACATCGGCGCCAACAACGGGAGCATTATCACCGCTAACCCGGACATGGTGCAGGAGGTCAAAGTCCAGACCAGCAACTACGCCGCTGAACATGGGACGGCCTCCGTCCTGATCAACGCGACGACCAAGAGCGGAACGAGCGCATATCACGGCCAGATCTACGATTACTCGCGCGATTATCGCCTCGGCGCTAATGACCGCTCCAACAACATCAACCTCGTTAAAAACTCTAAAACGCAGGTATTCGAACCGATACCTAAGCCGGCGAGCCAATACAACTACCCCGGCGGCAATATCGGCGGGCCTGTATCCTTGCCGCGCAAGATCTTTGGCCCACTCGGCGGGCTGAATGAGAAGAAGGACAAACTCTTCTTCTTCGTCGGCTTTGAATACTATTACCAGCGCGTGGATGAAGGCTCAAAGCTCGGCTCGGTTCCTTCCCTGAAGATGCGGCAAGGAGATTTCAGCGAGTTGGCGCCTGGAAGCGTTAAAGTCCCGGCCGGCTGCAATGCGACGGGATATGTTCCAGGGCAGGCTGCGCCGAACAACAACCTCGCGCCCTGCGCTGATCCTACCGGCCTTGGCAAAGCGTTAATGAACCTCTATCCGGCGCCGAACCCGAACTCAAGCGGCCTCGCCAACAACTACATCTATAGCGTGCTCAGGCCGAATGACCGCAACCAGATTACCTCGCGCTTCGATTACAACATCAGCGATAAGACCAAGCTCTATGTGCGTCTGGCTCGCGAGTATGAAGAGCAAGGCTTCCCTCGTGGGTTGTGGTGGAATTCCTCGGATTACGAGATCCCCGGCAAGCTGACCAGCTCCAACCTCGGTCGCTCTGCCGTGGTCAACCTGACCAACATCATCAACCCGACGATGACAAACGAGGTCTTGATCGGCGCCAGTAAGCTGAAACTCAACTACGACTTCAAGGATCCTGACAAGGTCTCTTTCGCGGCTTTGGGCGTGAAAAAGAGCGGCTACTTCGCCAACAGCAACCCCTACATTCCGCTAGGCGTCACTCCCTGGGGCGCTGACGGTCTTGGGAATTTTACGACCGCTTACGGCTTTCCGATTCTGGCCTGGAACGACTCCTATGCGGTCACCGACAACCTGACCAAGGTTTACAGATCCCACACCTTTAAGTTCGGCGCGTTTATTGAGCAGGCGAACAAGAGGCAACAATCCAACTCGGACACTAATATCGAGATAGCCCAGTGGGGTCAGAGCACGGGCACGGGCAATAACTTCGGCGATCTGTTCACCGGCCATCCGATTGAGATCACCATGGGTTCGGACCGTCCGCTGGACAATTTCCGCTACTACAACTATGAGTTCTATGCTCAGGACAGTTGGAAGGTCCGCCCCAGCTTTACGCTGGAATATGGCTTGCGCATAGCATATCTGCCGAACAACTACGAACGGAAAGGGTTGGGCATCCTGTTCGATCCTACGGCTTACCAGAAGAACCAGGGGCTTTTCATCGACAATGACAAGACCAAGCCCAACGGCATCTTGAGGGCGGCTACGGGTCAGACACCCAAGGGAGTCTTGGACAATCCGGCGGTGGCCTTAATGCCTCGCCTGAACTTCGCCTGGGACGTGGGCGGCAAGGGCAACTGGGTGGTGCGCGCCGGCGCGGGATTATTCTACAACCGCGTTCAGGGCAACTATGACTACTATTCCAGTGGCGTATTGCCCAACACCTACAAAGCCAAGTTCGACACGTGGTCCGGAGATAAGGGAAATGGCCTTACTTTCGGCGATCTCGGCAAGCTCGATCCATTCTCAGGGATTGGCGCCGTCGACATCAACTCTCGCGATCCCAACTCGAACGACCTCCCGCGGGTCGCCAACATGAGTCTGACGATCGAGAAGAGACTGCCGTCGAACAACATCTTTACGGTCGCTTATGTCGGCACTCAAGGACGCCATCTACCACAGCAGAAGCAGGTTAACTTCGCCCCTCTGGGATCGATGCTTTCGGGTGTAGTCGCCGCAGATACGGCAAACCCATCGGACCTGTCCAAACCAATCAATCGCGTCGCTCTCGATGACACCGTGGTCAGGCAGCTATTCAAGCCGTTTAGCAATTACAACAGCATCGGCTTTTACCAGTTCACCGGGACGTCGAGCTATCACTCCATGCAAGCGACTTTGAGCCGTCAGACGGGTAAGCTCAATTATTTTGTCGCCTACACCTTCGGCAAAGCGCTGGGGACGACGGCGGTCAACGAAACCGACGGCGCGGCATGGGCCGATCCGATCGACACGAGAGGAAGAAGCTGGGGCGTGCTGCCGTTCGACCGCACCCACATCCTCAACCTTTCCTATAACTACTACATCCCCGACATGGCTCGTGGCGCGATTGACAATAAGTTCATGCGCGGCCTGCTCAACGGCTGGCAGATGTCTGGAATCACCACCTTCCAATCCGGCACCCCAATGCGGTTGAGGTTCTTTGGTGATTTAGGCAATTCCGACGTGGCCAGGGCGTATTTTGGAACTGACGCCTTTAATATCAACGGCAACAACACCGCTGGAGCGATCACGCCAGTATTCTTGAGAAATCCGAAGGTCGATGGCAGCAGTAATGTGGGAGATCGAATTCTCGACCTCAGCGCCATCACTATACCTGGGTTTGGCACATCGGGGCCCAGCCAGTTGCCCTTCTACCTGCGTTTCCCCAGCCGGAGCAATTTCGACGTCTCGTTCTTCAAGAACTTCAAGATCAGCGAGAGCAAGAGCTTCCAGTTCCGGTCCGGGTTCTTCAACATCTTTAACCAGGCCTATCCGACCACTATTGACCTCGCTACCGCGAGTAACAGTGACATCTATCTCAGGTTGGAGGCCAACTGTAACGTTAAGGTTTCGGGGGTTCCTGACGGAAAAGGCGGTACTGTGGACAATGTTTGCGATCCGACGAAGGGGTTCAGTTTCACAAAGGACACCATAGACAACTTCGGCAAGATCACGAACAAACGCGGTCGCCGCATTGTGGAACTTGCTCTGAAGTTCACCTTCTAATTTCGGCGGCGCAAGCCGTCAATCAACCACGGCGCGAGGGCGAGCATTCCCCTCGCGCCGTTTTCTTTGGCTGATGACGAAGGTAAAGTACGGGGAGCGTGAGCGACCTGAGTCTCGATAATGTGCAAACTGCGCGAGGCGCCAGTCCGCTTACACTCCCCGTACTGTTCCGCTGTGCGGAGGCGCGGTACACGGAGCGTCAATGACCTAGGTCTTCTGTGATCCGCCTGCAATCAGACATCAGGTCGCTCATGCTCCCCGTACCACACTGAAGCGCTAAATTGCTGGAGGAGATATGAGAACGAGGACTATTCAAACCACCTTGGGCATTTTGGCCGCTATATACTCCTATGGCTTGGCGGCGGGTATCTCTTTCGCTCAGGTATTGCCGCCGGGTATTCCCCGCGGGGGCCCAGATACAACCGGCGCCACGATCGAAGGGCGTGTCCTATTGCCGTCGGGGCAGTCTGCAAATTTCAACGTCAAGATCATCCTCAGCGAGGTGCATAGACCTTTGATCACACTTTATACAAACAAGCACGCCGAATTCCGCTTCCCCAATTTGAGAGAAGGGGAATATTTTGTGCAGGCCGTCGCCGACGAAAAGATTTATGAACCGGTGTCTCAAAAGGTGTGGCTGAATCGCGGCCAGACCTATCACTTGAATATCACGCTGCGCAAAAAGGAAGAGATCACTACACGAAAGACGGGCGCGCAGGTGGTTTCTGCCACCGAACTCGATCGCGCCGCGCCGCCGGCCGCGCAAAAAGAATACAATCAGGCAGTGCGGTGGGCCGGAAAGGGAGATGCGAGACAGGCCGTCGAGCGATTCCAACGCGCCATCGCGATCTATCCCGATTATCTTGACGCCCGCAACGACCTTGGCGCGCAGTATCTCAAGCTCAGGCGTTTCGACGAGGCCGCCGAACAGTTCCGCATCGTTTTGGAGAAGGATCCCAGGTATTTCAACTCCAGGTTCAATCTGGGCCTGGCTCTGATCGAACAGAAGGATTACGCCGCCGCCATCGCGCAATTGAACCAGGCGGTGGCCATTGACGGCGCGCAGCCCTCCCCTCGCCTCTGGCTCGGCGTGGCGCTGTTGCAAACTGGCGACCTGCCCGGCGCCGAACGCGAATTGTCTAGGGCCTTGATTACGGGCGGCGCGAACTTCGTCGCTGCCCACTACTATATGGCGCACGTCTATATGCGTCGAGGGGATTCCGCCGAGGCGTCGCGAGCGCTGAAGGCTTATCTCGAAGGATCGCCCAAGGGCGAATACGCCGAAGAGGCCAGACTGTTGTTGAAGAAGCTTTAGCCCCAGGTCGGCTGCGCGGATGGGAAAGCGGCGTGGCCTCCGGTACGGCGCCGGGAGCGGTAGCGACCGGGCGCCGGCGGAGAAGGCGCTTTCGACGGCGCCCGGTCGCTACCGCTCCCGGTACCGGACCAATTCACCATCAAACGAGGCGCCACTATGAAACCATCGAGAACCTTGATAATCCTGAGTTGCTTCGCGTCAATAGCTTTATCTGCGAGCGCCATGCGCAAACCGCTCGAAGCCAATTCCACTCCAACGTCAGCCGGAATCGCGTCCCAGGAAGGGAATGGAGATAAGCTGGTCTATGCCGATTTCGAGACCGCGAAGGACAACCGTCCCGTGAGCGCTCGCGGGGGTCAAGTGCAGTTGATCTCCTACGCAGAGCGGCCCACGATGCCGAGTCGCTTTAAAGGTCTGGAGGGCGCCAATCCGCCCGCGCCTGAATTCGCAAGACCTAACAGAGAGAGTCCGAACAAAGCCATCGCTTTCGATTATGAATTGCAGGGGACGAACCAATACGCCGGCGTCGGCGTCCAGATAGACGGGCGACCGTGGGAGGAGGGGAAACCGGCCGCCGACGATGTGAGCGGCTACAAGTATTTGGCGCTGCAACTTTATGCGACAGGCGTGACTTCAATGAAGGTTGAATTTATCAGCCGCGGCCAGGGCATTGAGACGAATGGCCCTCATGGATTTACCTTCAAGGTCTCGCCAGGCTTCAACACCTATCGAGTGCAGCTCAATTCCATAAAGCAGCCTTCCTGGGCGGACCCGAAGATCGATCACAAAAATGTGCTGAAGAAGCTGACTTCGATTAACATAGTCGCGACCTGCGATCAATGCGTTCCGACCAAAGGGACGGTCGTCATTGACAATCTCATCTTCCAAAATTGAGCGCGATTACCGCCGCGCGTCGTAATCCAAAATCGCAATTACGATGGGACATCGCTTGTCGTCATCGTTCCGGATCACCCTTAATTCTTTCCACTTTTTTTCATTGAAAGCGCCGGACCAGCTGAGGTCTTGAGAGCGTAGCATTCGTCCGCTTATCGCCTTGGGGATTAATGACACAGCGCCG
>Ga0075431_100002758_pt1 | contig 17032 bp, 17 predicted proteins | sample RhiMetdeltSRZDD5_FD_75297 | JGI IMG/M metagenome (GOLD analysis project Ga0075431, IMG submission 75297) | Populus rhizosphere microbial communities from Tennessee, USA - Rhizosphere MetaG P. deltoides SRZDD5 | ecosystem: Host-associated > Plants > Roots > Rhizosphere > Soil | place: USA... | reverse complement strand
AAGGACGCCGCGCTGGTGGCGGCGGCGGTGCTCTCCCACCGCTACATCGCCGACCGCTTCCTCCCCGACAAGGCCATCGACCTCGTGGACGAGGCCTCGTCGCGCCTGCGCATGGAGATCGACTCCGTGCCGGTGGAGATCGACGAGATCGAGCGGCGGAGCATGCAGCTGGGCATCGAGCGCGTCTCGGTGGCCCGCGAGACCGATCCCCTGTCGCAGGAGCGGCTGGCGCGGCTCGACGCAGAGCTCGCGGAGCTGAAGGACAAGTCCACTGCCCTCAAGGCGCGGTGGAGCGCGGAGAAGGCGGCCATCCTGGGGCTCAGCAAGGTCAAGGAGGAGATGGAAGCTGCCCGCCTGGCCATGGCGGAGGCGGAGCGGCGCGGCGACCTCCAGAAGGCGGCCGAGCTGCGCTACGGCACCCTCCACGGACTCGAGAAGAAGCTCGAGGCGGAGAACGCGCGGCTCGCCGACCTCGGCCGGCACGGCCGCATGCTCAAGGAAGAGGTGGACGAGGAAGACATCGCCCAAACCGTCGCCAAGTGGACGGGCATCCCGGTGTCGCGCCTTCTCGAGGCCGAGGTGCAGAAGCTCGTGAAGATGGAGGAGCGCCTGAGTCAGCGCGTGATCGGGCAGCGCGAAGCCATCGTGGCGGTCTCCAACGCGGTGCGGCGCGCGCGCTCGGGCCTCGCCGATCCCAACCGCCCCATCGGCTCCTTCCTCTTCCTCGGGCCCACCGGCGTGGGCAAGACCGAGCTGGCCCGAGCGCTCGCCGAGTTCCTCTTCGATGACGAGCGGGCGATGATCCGCATCGACATGTCCGAGTACATGGAGAAGCACACGGTGGCCCGCCTCATCGGCGCCCCGCCGGGCTACGTGGGCTACGACGAAGGCGGCCAGCTCACCGAGGCGGTTCGCCGGCGTCCGTACTCGGTCATCCTCTTCGACGAGATCGAGAAGGCGCACGGGGACGTGTTCAACGTGCTCCTCCAGGTGCTCGACGACGGACGCCTCACCGATGGCCAGGGCCGCACGGTGGACTTCCGCAATACCGTGGTCATCATGACCTCGAACCTCGGCAGCCATCTCTTCCAGGAGGGCGAGTCGGCGGACAAGGTGCGCCCGCGCATCATGCAGACGCTGCGGGAATCGCTGCGGCCCGAGTTCCTCAACCGGATCGACGAGATCGTCATCTTCCATCCGCTGGGGCGGGAGGAGATCGCCGAGATCGTGAAGATCCAGCTCAACACGCTGCGCCGGCGGCTCGGCGAGCGCCGGATCACCCTCGAGCTCACGCCGAGCGCCGAGGAGGTCCTCGTGCGCGAGGGCTACGATCCAGCCTACGGGGCGCGGCCGCTCAAGCGGGCCATCCAGCGGCTGCTCCAGGATCCCCTCGCGCTCGCCATCCTCAACGGCGAGTTCCACGAGGGTGACACCATCGTGGCGGGCGCCCAGGGGGGCCGGATCGTGTTCGACAAGCGCGTGGAGGCCCACGCCGTCTAAAAGGCCTACTCGTCTCTGCCCTCTCCCGCGACCGGAGGAGAGGGCAGACCCAGGGGCCATTCGTGCGGTGAAATCACGCTCGAATGGCTGGCTCTCCCCCCTCGCGCGCGGAAGCGTCGAATCCGCTGATGCCCCCGCCGCGTCTGAAGACATGATCGCGCGAGGAGGGGCCATGGCCGCATCGCGGAACCAGATTCACTACGGGTGGATCGTGCTGGGCGCCGTGGTCCTCATCATGCTCACGGCCTCGGGACTGCGCGCCGTCCTCGGCGTCTTCATCAAGCCCCTGGAGGCGGAGTTCGGCTGGGACCGCGCCTCCCTGTCCGGGGCGGCGGCGCTCAACCTCCTGCTCCTCGGTGCCATCGGGCCGTTCGTGGGCTGGCTCGCCGATCGCTGGGGCCCGAAGCGCGTGATGGTGCTCTTCCTCGGGCTGCTCGGAGTGGGGGCCATCCTCTCCTCGCGGGTGCACAGTCTCTGGCAGTTCTACGTCACCGCAGGCGTGCTGCTGGCGCTCGGCGCTGGCGGCATGGGCATGGCAACCGCGGCCACCATCGCCGCGCGCTGGTTCGAGGCGCGCCGCGGTCTGGTGCTCGGCATCCTCGGCGCGGGCATGTCGGCGGGGCAGCTCGTCATCATCCCGCTCGCGGTATGGCTAACCCTCAATTTCGGCTGGCGGAGCTCCTTCCTCTGGCTCGGGATCAGCGTCTTCTTCACCGCGATCCCCATTGCCCTGATCTTCGTGCGCGACAACCCCAGGCAGAAGGGACTCGAGGCCTATGGCGCGAAGACGGTCGCGCGCGCGCCGGGGACGGCGGCGCCGCCGGCGGAGCGTCGAGTGGCCCTCGGCGAGGCCATGGGGTATCCCGCCTTCTGGCTCCTCGCCGGAACATTCTTCGTCTGCGGCTACACGTCCAACGGGATGGTGCTCACCCACCTCGTCCCCCACGCCGCCGAGCATGGCTTCTCGGAGATGCACGCCGCACAGGCGCTGGGCGTGATGGGCGCCATGAACATCGTGGGCACCGTTCTTTCCGGCTGGATCTGCGACCGCTTCGGCCGCAAGGGCCCCCTCGCTTTCTATTACGGCGTGCGCGGACTGTCGCTCCTCTTCCTGCTCTACGTCTGGAACGTGCCGTCGCTCCATCTCTTCGCTGCCATCTTCGGGCTCAACTACATCTCGACGGTGCCGCCCACCACCACCCTCACCGCCAATATCTTTGGGCGCTACTCGGTGGGCACACTCTCGGGCTGGATCTTCTTCTCGCACCAGGTGGGCAGCGCGCTCGGGGCCGCAGCCGGCGGCTGGATCTTCGACCTCACGGGCTCGTACTCCTGGGCGTTCATCTCCTCCGCGGTGCTCGCCTTCATCGCCTCTGGGCTCTCGCTCGCGATCAAGGAAGAGCCCGTGGCGACGACACCCACGCCGAGCCCCGCGCCCTCCGGAATCCCCGTCCCCGCCGCCTAGGGGCCGGCGAGAAGGGTCCAGCGGCGAGGCGCCGCCCGAGAACCGGGCGCGAGGCGTAGTTTCTCTACGTTGAGCGCCCGGTCGAGGGCGGCAACGAAGCCGATGGGCCCTTATCGGCGGCCGGCTGGAAGTGGACCGCGAGCCAGACGGTGGGGCAAGTCGGGTCCGTCCATTCCACGCGGTGACGAGCGTGCGCGGGGATGCGCACCCAGTCGCCGGGGCCGAGGACGCGCGGCTCGGCCTCCTCCGCGAAGCGCAGGCGTGCCGCGCCGGCGAGGAGCGCCACCCACTCCTCCCGCGCCCCGTCGTACCACTCCCCCGGTGGCGTCGCCTGCCCCGTGGAGACGATGCGCTCGATGCGCACGCCCGGCGTCTCCGCGAGTACGTCCACGATCTCCTCGCGGTGGGCGGGCGGCTCTTCCCTGAAGCGAGCGGGCAGTGCCGCGAAGAGATTGCCGCCGGTCACGGCGTCAGGCGCTCGATGAGGGCCCGATGCTGGGGGTACCGCGCGAGGAGGATGTCGCGGTGGGCCAGCTCGAGCTCGCTGAAGTCGAAGCCGGGCGCCACCGTACAGCCCACGAGCGCGTAGGAGTCGGAGCGCTCCAGCGCGGCGCCGAACCAGTGTCCGGCCGGCACCACGTGCTGGAAGACCTGCCCCGCGTCGACCTCGGGCCCGAGGATTGCGCGCGTGGCGGCGCCGTCCGGCGAGAGCGAGTCCACCGCGAGGGGCCCGCCCGCATGGAAGTGCCAGATCTCGTCGGAGCGGAGCCGATGCAGGCGCGAGATCTGCCGCCCCTCGAGGAGGAAGTAGATGGCGGTGGCAAAGACGCGGTCGCCGCCGAAGCGGGCGGGCAGGTGCGCGGAGGCGATGCCCTCGTCCGCGCGATAGGTCTCCCGGAAGAAGCCGCCTTCTGGATGCGGCGTGAGGCCGAGCGTTCGGATCCAGCGGGCCGCTTCGGGGTGCACGCCCGGCGCGGGAGGGGCCTACCAGCCGATCGCGTGCGCCCCGCGGCGAGGGTCGGCCCCGCCCCGGCGGGTGCCGTCGGGACCGACCACCACGGCGCACACCGCGCCCGCACGCCAGTCCCACTCCGGCCAGTCGCTCACCTTGTGGCCCAGCGCGGCCAGGGCCTGCCGCGTCTCGGCGGGCACGCGCTGCTCGACCTCGAGCACGCCGGGCGCATGCGGGTGCGGCCAGAACGAATCCGGGAACGAGCGCGTGGCCAGCCGCGGCGCCTCGATGGCCCGCTGCAGCGGCATGCCGTGTGCGACCACGTTCACGAAGACCTGCAGCATCGCCTGCTGCTGCACGTCGCCGCCCGGCGTCCCGAACGACATGAAGAGCCGCCCGTTCTTGAACGCCATGGCGGGCGCGGGCGTGAGCCGCGGCCGCTTGCCGGGAGCCACCTCGCTCGGATGCCCCGGCGCCAGCCAGCCCTGGGAGCCGCGCGGCGACACCACGCAGCCCACGCCCGGGATGGGCGGGGAGTCGACGCAGGGGTCGCTGGGCGTGGAGGAGAATGCATTGCCCTCCTCGTCCACCACCGCGACGTAGGACGTGTCGAGCGCGGCGCTGATGCCGCCGGGACCGGGTGGCGTCCGGGGCGCGCCGTTCCGGACCGCGGCCAGCCCGTAGGGATCGCCCGGCGGCGGCATGTCCGGCCAGGCCCGGTCCTCGTGGATGAGGGAGCGCCGCGCGCGCGCGTACACCTTGGAGAGGAGCCCGTCCATCGGCACCTTCACGTGCTTCGGGTCGCCGTAGTAGGCCTCGCGATCCGCGAAGGCGAGCTTCATCGCCTCGACCATCACGTGGAGCCCCCGCGGCGAGTTCTGGCCCAGCGCGGCCAGGTCATAGCCCTCCAGCAGGTTGAGCATCTGGAGCAGCACCGGCCCCTGGCAGGAGAAGCCGCAGGTCGCGACCTCGTAGTCGTGGAAGCCGGTCCGGAGCGCCGGGGCCACGTCGACGTGGAACCCGGCGAGATCCTCGTAGCGGAGCAGGCCGCCTTCTTTCTCGTGATAGGCGGCGATGCGCCGCGCGATCTCGCCCTTGTAGAACGCGTCGCGCGCGGCGCGGATGGCCTTGACGCGGCCCTGCCGGCGGGCCCGCGTGCCCGCGTCCATCATGGTCTTGATGGTGGCCGCGAGCTCGCGCTCGACGAGAACCTGCCCGGCGACGGGCGCCTTGCCCCCCGGCAGATACAGGGCCGTCGATGCCGGCCAGCGCGCCATCTTCTCCGCGCTGCGCGCGAACATCGCCGCGCTGAACGTGGACACCGGGAAGCCGTTCTTCGCGCACTCGTACGCGGGCGCCGCGACCTCGGCAAAGCTGAGGGTGCCCCAGCGCGCGAGCGCGGTGCACCACGCATCGGGCGTGGCCGGCACCACCGTGCGCAGCAGGCCCACTGGGATCTCGCCGCCGCAGCGTGAGCGGAAGAACTCCGACGAAGCCAGCCGCGGGTACGGCCCCACGCCGGTCACTTCGTACGTTTTCCGGGAGCGCGCGACGTGCACGAGCGTCGGCCCCACGCCGGCGAAGCTCACCATGTCCGGATGGACCACGCCCAGCATCATCCCCGCCGCCGCGCCCGCGTCGATGGCGTTGCCACCGGCCTCGAGGATGCGCGCGGCGGCCTGGGCGGCCAGCGGATGGCCCGCCGCCACCATCCAGCGGCGGCCCATGACCTGGTTCATGAGACCGGAAGCGGCGGCGGGCATGTGCTGCTGGCTCTGCGCGGCGTCGAGACTCATGGCGGCATGTTAACATGGCGTCATGTCGACGTTCCCGCTCATCGGCGTGACCACCTCGCTTACCGTGAACGCGCATCCCGAGCGCGCCTACGTGAATTCGACATACCTATATGCGGTGCAGCAGGCGGGCGGCGTCCCCGTGCCGCTGCCCCCGCAGCTCTCCGGCCGGTCGTGGGAGCGCCTCGCCGCCGGTCTCGACGGCGTGCTCCTCACCGGCGGCGGCGACATCGATCCCGCCCGCTTCGGCGAGGCGCCCCACCCGACGCTCTACGACGTGGCGCCCCTGCGCGACACCTTCGAGGTGGCCGCGGCGCGGTGGGCGCTGGAGCGCCGCATGCCGCTCCTCTGCGTCTGTCGCGGCATGCAGGTGCTCAACGTCGCCCTCGGCGGCAGCCTCTATCAGGACGTGGGTACCGAGCCCGGCACCACCCTGGCGCACAGCCAGAAGGAGCCGCGGGATCAGCCCACGCACAAAGTAACGGTGATGCCGGGAAGCCGGCTCGCGAACGTGCTGGGCGCCGAGGAAATCGAGACCAACAGCATGCACCACCAGGCGATCAAGAAGCTGGGCGACGGCCTCGCCGCGGTGGCGTGGGCGCCCGACCAGATCGTCGAAGGGCTCGAGCTGCCCGACCATCCCGGCTTCGCCCTCGCCGTCCAGTGGCATCCCGAGGAGCTGGTCGGCCACTCGGACGCAGCCCGCCGCCTCTTCGCCGCCCTCGTCACGCACGCCCGCAGGTAACGCTCGCCCCTGCCCCGGAGCGCGGGGCGCCCGGAGGACTCCCATGCCCAAGACGCGCGGTACCGGTCTCCTGATGCTGTGGACCGACGTCGATCCCCCGCACGAGGCGGAGTTCAATCGCTGGTACAACGAGGAGCACCTCCACCATCTGCTGAAGGTGCCCGGCTTCCTCTCCGCCGCGCGTTACGAGGCCCTCTCGGGCGGGCCGAAGTACCTGGCGATGTACGAGCTGGAGGACGTGAGCGTGCTCCGCACCGCCGCCTTCCTCGACGAGGTGCGCTTCCGCCCCTCGCCGTGGCGCACCAAGGCCTCCGGCGGCCACGTCGGGCGCAACTACCTCGTCCAGGGTTACCGGCAGATCTTCCCCGCGCGGACCAATCCCGTGGAGCTCACCATGGGCCCCTCGCCGTATCTCCAGATGGGGCGCATGGACATTCCCGCGGCGTTCGAGGAGGAGTGGAACGCCTGGTACAACACCGTGTACGTGCCCGACTACCTCGGCGTGCCGGGCGTCATCAACTCGCGGCGCTACATGGTGGTGGACGGCCAGCCGAAGTATTTGACCGTGTACGAGTTCGAGCGCGCCGACGTGCCCAAGAGCGAGGCGTGGAATCGCGTGCGCGATCTCAACCCGTGGACGCACCGCATCCGCCCGTACATGCGGTTGGACGCGGGATCACCCGCGGTGTTCAAGCGGATCTTCCCGGACCCCGTACGCTGAGCCGGGCGACGCGCGCGGCGAGCGGCGCGACGAGGGCCAGCGCCGCCGCCGCGAGCATGAGGGCGGCGGGCCACGATGCCCAGAGCTCGCGCACGTCACCGCGGCCGATGGTGAGGGCCTGGAGCAGCGAGCGCTCGAGGAGCGGGCCCAGGACTAGGCCCAGCACGAGGGGCGCGGGACTCAGCCCGAGCCCGCGCATCGCGTAGCCGGCGAGCCCGGCCGCCACCATCACCCACACGTCGAAGAGATTGTTGTTGTCGGCGTAAGCGGCGACCGCGCAGAGGACCAGCACCACCGGCATGAGCCAGCGGGCGGGGATGGTGGCAACGCGCGCGAAGAGCCCGACCAGCGGCAGGTTCAGGAGCAGCAGCATGACGTTGCCGACGTAGAAGCTGCCGATGACGCCCCAGAACACCTGTGGATGGTCGCGCAGCAGGAACGGCCCCGGAGTCACGCTCATGAGGAGCATCCCGCTCAGGAGCACCGCGGTGGAGGGCGTGAACGGCAGGCCGAGCGACAGCAGCGGGATCATCCCGCCCCCGGCGGCGGCATTGTTGGCCGCCTCGGGGCCGGCCACGCCTTCGATGGCCCCCTGCCCCAGCTCGCGCCGGTGGCGGGACACGCGCCGCTCCACCCCGTAGGAGACGAACGAGGCGATGGTGGCGGCGGGCCCGGGAATGAGCCCGATGAGAAAGCCCAGCACGGTGCCGCGGAGCATCGGCGGCACCGCGCGGCGCAGCTCGACGCCGCTCGGGTAGAGGTCGCGGAAGCGCACGGGCGTCAGCGTCGCGGGCGGCTCCGGGCGGGCCGCGGCCGCCAGCACCTCGGCCGCGCCGAAGAGCCCGGTGGTGACGGCGACGAAGCTCAGCCCCGCCTGCGCGCCCCCGACGTCGAAGGTGAAGCGGACGGTGCCGCCCAGCGGGTCCATGCCCACGGTGGAGAGCAGGAGGCCCAGGGCGACCATGGCCAGCGCTTTCGGCAGCGAGCCGCCGGAGAGATTGGAGAGGAGAACGAGGCCCAGCAGGGTGAAGGCGAAGAACTCGGCGGGCCCGAAGGCCAGGGCCATGCGCGCCACCGCGGGCGCCACCAGCTGCAGCGCGATCACGCTGAAGGTCCCCGCCACGAACGACGCGAGCGCCGCCACCGCAAGGGCGGCGCCCGCGCGCCCGCGACGGGCGAGGCGATAGCCGTCGATGGTGGTCACCACGCTGGACGCTTCGCCCGGCACGTTGACGAGGATGGACGTGGTCGACCCGCCGTACATGGCGCCGTAGTAGATGCCGGCGAGCATGATGAGCCCTGCGGTCGGGCCGAGCTTGATGGTGAGAGGGAGCACGAGGGCCATGGCCCCCGCCGGCCCCAGCCCCGGGAGCACGCCCACGAGCGTGCCCAGTACGCTGCCGGCGAGGCAGGCCAGCAGATTGGCGGGGGTGAGCGCGACGAAGAGGTCGCTCACGGCAGCGGCACGCCCAGCCAGCCCACGAACACGACGTGCGCCACCAGGACCACCCCGGTGCCGAGCGCGAGGGGACGCCACCAGCCGGGCAGGCCCATGAGCCGCGCCACGACCACGGCGAGGGCGAACGACGCGGCGAGAAAGCCCGCGAAGGGCACCGCGGCGACGAAGAGCACGAGCGCGGCCGACAGCGCGAGCGGCGGGGCGGGCGTGGGCACGTCGCCGCCAGCGTCCGCTCCGGCGCGCCCGACGGCCGCGAGCATCCATACCGCCGCCGCGAGCAGGGCGAGGCCGGCGGCGAGCGGAAAGACGCCCGGGCCGGGCGCGGCGAGCGTGTCGAGCGGATACTGCCGGCCGGCGGAGAGATAGGCCAGGGCCAGCGCGGCCAGCCCCAGGGCGCTCCAGCGGTCGCGCGTGGCCATGGGGTGGCCCCCGCGCTATTGCTTCTTGAGGCCGATCTGCTCCATCAGGGCCGCGATCTCGCGGTCGTCGGCGGCCATGAACCGATCGAAGTCCCGCGCGCCCATGACCTCCACGGCGGCGCCCATCCGCGCGGCGAACTCGCGGTACTCCGGGCTCTGGGCGGCGCTCACGAAGGCGCGCTCGAGCCGGGCGATGGCCTCGGCCGGCGTCCCCTTGGGCGCGGCGATGCCCCGCCACAAGGCCATCGCCAGATCGACGCCGCTCTCCTTGAAGGTGGGCACCTCAGGCAGGCTCGCCAGCCGCTTCTCGCCGCTGACGGCGAGCACCCGCACCTGCCGGCCGGTCACCTGGGTCATGATCTCGGCGGGCAGCTGCACGCTCGCCTCGATCTTGTCGCCGAGCACGGTGGTGACGGCCAGCTCGCGGCCGAAGGGAACGTGCGTGAGCTTCACGCCCGCGCGGTTCTCCAGCGCGACGGCGGCGAGATGCGTGAAGCTGCCGCGGCCGGAGTTGCCGATACGCACCTGGCCCGGGTGGGCCTTGGCATGCGCGAGCAGCTCGCGCAGATCCTTCCACGGCGCGTCGGCCTTCACCGCGAGCGACACCGGCTCGCTCGTCAGCGCGGCCACGCCGGCGAACGCCGTGTAGTCGAGCTTCATGTTCCCCGCGTGGTAGGCGGTGCTGATGCTGTTGGAGTTCCAGACTACGGCGTGCCCGTCCGCGGGCTGGCCCTTGACGTGGGTGTAGCCGATAGCGCCGCCGGCGCCGGTGCGGTTGACCACCGGCACCGGCTGCCCCAGATCCTTGGCGGCGAGCTCCGCCAGCTTCCGGGCGAGGAGATCGGCGGCGCTGCCCGCCCCGAACAGCACCGTCAGCTCCACCGGCTTGGTGGGAAACGCGGCGGCCGCGGAGGCAATGGCGAGGACGGCGACGAGCGCGCCGGCGCGCGCGAGGGCCCACGCCCTCATGGGTTCAGGACGACCTTCACGGGGTCGCCGGTCCGCTTCTCGAGGGTCCCGATGGCCTCGTGGACGCGGGTAAGCGGGAACTGATGCGTGACGAGCGGTTTGGCGGTGAGCCGTCCCGCCGCGAGCAGGGCGAGCGCGCGGCCCACGCTGGTGCCGCCCTCGCCGCGCTCGGTGTAGATGGTGATGTTGCGGCGGACGGCGTGGCTCACGTCCGCGGTGACGGGGCCGTGGTAGAAGGCGACGATGAGGACCTTGCCCCCCGACTTGGTCATCTTGATGGATTGGTCGAAGGTGTCGTCGCCGCCGGCGCAGTCGATCACGAGATCGGCGCCCTTGCCGCCGGTGGCCTCCATCACCGCCGCCACCGGATCGGCGCGGCGACTGTCCACCACGATGTCCGCGCCGAGCTGGCGGCCGAGGGCCAGGCGGGACTCGCGCGTGCCGGTGAGGATCACACGGGTGGCTCCCACCGCCTTGGCGAGCTGGATGGCCATGAGGCCGATCGGTCCCGGCCCGAGCACGACCACCGTCTCACCGGCGAAATAGCCGCCCGCGTTCTCGAGCCCGAACAGCGGGCTTCCGGAGGTCATCACCACGGTGGCTTCCTCGTAGGACACGCCGTCGGGCATGCGGTACAGCGTGTTCACGTGGTTCACCGCGTACTCGGCAAGACCGCCGTTGGTGGTGAAGCCGTTGGCGCGGTGCCCGCGCTTCATGTTGCCGAAGTTCAGGCACGCCGTGTACATGCCGCGGATGCAGTTCTCGCAGCGCCGGCAGCCCATGTGCGCCTCGACGACCACGCGGTCGCCCACGCGGAACTCGTCGACCGTCGAGCCCACGGCGACGATGTCGCCCGCGTACTCGTGGCCGAAGATGAACTCGCCGTAGGGCGGCATGTGGGGCATTCCGCTGTGGATGATCTTGAGATCGGTGCCGCAGATGCCGCAGGCCCGCACGCGGATGAGCACGTCCTCGTCGCCGGGCGTGGGCACCGGCCGGTCGAGGAGCTCGAAGCGGTGGGGCGCGACGAGGACGGTCGCCTTCATCGTGCGGGGAATGTTGCTCATGGCGTCGAAAGTATAGCGCGTCCCCGGGAGCTTGTGGCGACTGCCACTGGCTCTCGCAGGCGGGGTTCCATCGGGCCGTGCCGCAGTGGGCGGCGGCGGGCGCCGCCGGTCCCCGGTGATCGCCCGGCGGGCCAATCGTGATACGGTCTCCGGGATCCCAATTTCCCGGAGGTGACCGATGCGCGCTCCGTTCGCGATCCTGCTCGTCGTCCTGGCCGTCTGCGGCGCCGTTGCCCCTGCCCCCGCGGCCCCGCCCGACGGGACCCTGGCCATCGGGGTCCACGTCACCCTCGTCTCGCGCTGGCTGGATCCCGGCGAGACGGAGGCCCTCATCACGCCCTTCATGGTGCTCTACGCGCTCCACGACGCGCTGGTGAAGCCGATGCCGGGTGGGATCATGACCCCGAGCCTCGCCGAATCGTGGTCGCTCGCCCGCGACGGCGTGACCTACGAGTTCGTGATCCGCAAGAACGCGAAGTTCCACAACGGCGATCCCGTGACCGCCGAGGACGTGAAATACACCTTCGAGCGCTACAAGGGCGCCAGCGCCGGCCTTCTGAAGGAGAAGGTGAAGGAGATCCAGACCCCGGCGCCCAATCGCGTGCGCATCGTGCTCAAGGAGCCGTGGCCGGACTTCATGGCCTTCTACGGCACCTCCGCCACCGGCGCCTCCTGGATCGTGCCCAAGAAGCACATCGAGAAGGTCGGCGAGGCGGAGTTCAAGAAGGCGCCGGTGGGGGCGGGGCCGTTCAAGCTCGTCTCCTTCAACCCCGGCGTCGAGCTGAGCATGGAGGCGTTCCCCGACTACTGGCGCAAGGCGCCCACGGTGAAGCGGCTCATCATGCGCTCCATTCCCGACGAGACCACGCGCGCCGCCGCAGTGAAGACGGGCGAGGTGGACGTGGCGTTCCTCTTCGGCGGTCCGGTAGCGGGCGACCTCCAGCGCTCGCCCGGCGTCAAGGTGGTGGCGCCCTTGCTCTACGGCGTCTACTGGCTCGACTTCCTCGACCAGTGGGATCCGAAGTCGCCCTGGCACGATCGCCGGGTGCGGCTAGCCGCCAGCCTCGCCATCGATCGCAAGGCCATCAACCAGGCGGAGATGCTGGGGCTGGGCAAGCCGGCGGGGGCGTTCGTGCCGCCGGAATTCGACTTCGCCCTCAAGATGGAAGCGCCCGCCTTCGATCAGCGGCGGGCCAAGCAGTTGCTCACCGACGCCGGGCATCCCAACGGCTTCGACGCGGGCGACATCACCCCGCTCCCGCCCTACACGACGCTGGGCGAGACCGTATCGGGCATGCTCCAGTCGGTGGGCATTCGAAGCCGGGTCCGCACGATGGAGCGCGCGACCTTCATGACCACCTGGCGCGAGAAGAAGATCCGCGGTCTCCTCATCGGAGCCACCGGTGCCGCCGGCAACGCCGCCGCGCGCCTGGAGCCCTTCTTCACCAAGTCGGGCTTCTACGCCTACGGCTCGTTGCCCCAGATCGACGATCTCTTCCAGCGCCAGGCCAAGGAGATGGACCGAAAGCAGCGCGAGGCGCTGCTGCACCAGATTCAGCAGGTCGTGGCCGATCAGGTGCTGGCCGCGCCGATCTTCCAGCAGGGATTCCTGTGCGCGGTGGGCCCGCGCGTTGCCGAGAGCGCGCTGGGGCTCATCCAGGGCTTCCCCTACACCGGGCCCGCGGAGGACCTACGGCTCAAGTAGGACGGCGCAAGGATGGATCGGAAAAGCTAGGCCGCCGTGGGGTCGCGGGCCCACACTGGCCCGAAGGAGGGCCAGCCATGGTGACTCGGGTCCGCGATCCCGGGACCGGCTCGGTGGCCTGTCCGGACTGCGGGCATCAGATGCGGCGCACGGACATGACCCGCGAAGGGGATCTGCTCGTGCTGCAGCTCGAGTGCCCGTCCTGCGGCGCCAAGCGCAAGCGCGCGCTGGCGTGAGGGGCTAGGCGAGAGTCCAGCGCGAGGGGCCGCCGCTCACCGTCTCTTCCTTCACGCGCTTCTCCGTCTTGAGCTTCTTCAGGTGGGAGTGCACCGACTGCCCGGCATAGCCGTGCAGCGCCTCCGGCACCGCCGCGTAGATCACCTTGACCATCTCGGGGATCGTGCGCGTGCCGTCGCCCATGACGGCGAGGATCTGCCGCTCCCGTTCCAGCCGGTGCGCGATGTACTCCTTGATGAGAGCCTTGGCGTTCTCGATCACCGGCCCGTGCGCGGGATAGATGGTGGTGACGTCGAGGCGCAGGATGCGGTGGAGCGAGTCCATATACAGGGCGAGGTCGCCGTCCTCGTCGGGGATCACGGTGGTGGAGCCGCCCAGCACGAGGTCGCCGGTGAAGAGGGACTTCGTCTCCGGCACGAAGTAGCACAGGTGGTCGGAGGCGTGCCCCGGCGTGTGGATGGGCACGAGGGTGACGCCGTCCGCACTCACCGCCTGCCCATCTCGGAGGTCGGAGATGCCCGAGGGGAGGTCGGTGTCCCTATGGATCATCTTCGCGACGGGAGTGCCCGGGTACTGCGCGAGGAGATCCTTCACGCCGCCCAGGTGATCCTTGTGGCGGTGCGTGAGGAGCACGCGCGCGGGCGCCCGCCAGCCGCGCTCCGCCATATACGTCTCGAGCAGCGGCATCCAGCCGGGCACGCCCGCGCCGGTGTCGATGAGGACGGGCGAGCGCTCGCCGACGAGATACGTGTTGGTGCCCGGGCCCGTCATCATGCCGGGGTTGAGCCCGAGCACGCGGCCGACCCAGTCGGTGGGCGTCGCGGTCTTCGGGAAATTCGGATCGATCCAGGGCATCGCGGTCCTCTCCGGCCTCAGGCCACTCCCAGATAGCGGCGCTTCACGTCCTCGGCGGCCTCGAGGCCTGCCGGCGTGCCTTCGTACACGATCTGTCCCTTGCTCATCACGTACACCCGGTCGGCGACCTGAAGGGCCAGGTGGTAGTTCTGCTCCACCAGCAGGATCGAGAGACGCTCGTCCTTCAGCCGCCGCACGGTCTGGCCGATCTCCCGGACGATCAACGGGGCCAGCCCCTCCGACGGCTCGTCCAGGAGGAGCAGCCGGCCGTTGGTCAGGAGCGCCCGCCCGATGGCCAGCATCTGCTGCTCGCCACCGGAGAGTGTACCGCCGGCCTGCTCGGCACGCTCGCGGAGCCGGGGGAACAGCGCGAAGACCCGCTCGAGCGTCCAGCCGCTGGCGCGGGCGCCGAGGAGCAGGTTCTCGCGCACGCTGAGGGGCGCGAAGATGCGGCGCCCCTGCGGCACCAGGGCGATGCCGCGCCGGGCGATGCGATAGGCCGGCAAGGCGTGGATGGGATCGCCGTCGAAGACGATGCGGCCCGCCCGCGGCGGGGTGAAGCCGACGATGCTCCGGATCACGGTGGTCTTGCCCGCCCCGTTGCGCCCGAGAAGAGCCACCGCTTCCCCGCACCCACCCGCAGCGTCACCCCGTGGAGGACATGGCTGTCGCCGTAGTAGGTGTCGATGCCCGCGACATCGAGGGTGGCGCTCATGCCGATCCCAGGTAGACCTCGTACACGCGCGGGTCCGCCTTCACGTGGTCGAAGGTGCCCTCGGTCAGCACCTCGCCGTAGTGGAGCACGGTGACCCGGTCGGCGAGCGAAGCGACCACGTCCATGTCGTGCTCGATGATGAGGAGGGTGACCTCGCGCGGCAGCCCCTCCAGCATCCGCGTCATCCGGACCGTCTCCTCCGGCGACATGCCTGCGGTGGGCTCGTCGAGGAGAAGGAGACGCGGGCGAATGGCGAGGGCGAGGCCGATCTCCAGCTGTCGCTGCTCGCCGTAGGATAGCGCGCCCGCCGGCAAGTCGAGGCGGTCGAGGAGGCCCACCGCCTCCGCCGTCTCGCGGGCACGCGCGATGGGCGCGTGCAGGCGGCTCACCGCGCCGAAGAGGCTCCAGCTGCCCCGCCCGTCGGCGGCGGCGGCCAAGCGCAGATTCTCCAGCACGGAGAGCCGCGGGAAGAAATTGTTGCGCTGGAACGACCGCGCGAGACCGCGGCGGGCCACCGCGTGGGGCGCGAGACCGGTGATGGGGGCGCCGGCAAGGAGCACGCGCCCCGCGCTCGGCGCCAGATGCCCGGTGATCAGGTTGAAGAGCGTGGTCTTCCCCGCCCCGTTGGGGCCGATGATGGCCCGCCGCTCGCGGGCGGCGATCTCGAGGGAGACGGCGTTGACGGCGGCAAGGGCGCCGAATCGCCGCGAGAGCCGGTCCAGGGCCAGCAGCGGCGCCTCCGTCACGCGCGCAGCCCCACGCGGCCGCGCAGGGTGCCCACGATGCCGCCCGGCGCGAAGAGCACGAGCAGCACGAAGGTGAGGCCCAGGATGAGCATCCAGCGCTCGGTGTAGGAGGAGACCAGGCTCTGCAGCAGGATGAAGGCGGCCGCGCCGAGGAACGCGCCGCCGAGCGTGCCGGTGCCGCCGATGATGACCATCAGGAGCGCTTCGCCCGAGGTGGTCCAGAAGAACGCGTCCGGAGACACCGAGCCCTGGAACTGCGTGTAGAGCGCCCCCGCGATGCCGGCCACCGTGCCGGCGATGACGAAGGCGAGGAGCTTGTAGCGGCCGACGGGATAGCCCACCGCCTCCATGCGGGCCTCGTTCTCCTGTACGCCCCGCAGCACGTGCCCGAATGGCGAGCGGGCCACGCGCCAGAGGACGAGCGCGGCGAGCGCCACGATGGCCACGAGGTAGACGTGGAAGCGCGCGGGGCTTCCGACGTCCATACCCAGCACGGCGGGCCGCGGCACGCCGGTGAGCCCGTCCTCGGCGCCCACGAACGCGTTCTGGAACGCCACCGCGTAAAACATCTGGGAGAAGGCCAGCGTCAGCATGATGAAGTACACGCCGCTCACGCGGATGCAGAAGTAGCCGATCAGGAGGGCGCCGACGGCCGCCGCCGCCGCGGGCACGAGCAGCGCGGTGGTGAGGCCGGGCCACTTCACGAGGGTGAGGGCGGCCGTGTAGGCGCCGATGCCGAAGAAGGCCGAGTGGCCGAAGGACACCATGCCCGCGTGCCCCATTAACAGATCAAGGCTCATGGCGAAGATGCCGAAGATCAGGATCTCCTGGAGCAGCTTCACGGGGTACGTCCCCGCGAAGAGCGGAAGGACGGCGAGGGCGGCAGCCAGGACCACGAGAGCGGCGGCGCGCGCGATCATCGGAGGGCGCGCCCGAAGAGCCCCTGCGGTCGGAACAGCAAGATGAGCGCCATCACCGCATAGATGATGAGCATCGAGGCTCCCGGGAGCCAGGCCTTGCCGAAGGTCTCCGCCTGCCCGATGAGGAGGCTCCCGGCCAGCGAGCCCTTGAGGCTGCCGAGCCCCCCCACGGCCACGACGATGAGGGCGGGAATGAGGATGCTGGCCCCCATCGGGGGATAGGCGGACTGAATGGGTCCCGCAATCACGCCCGACAGCCCGGCGAGCGCGGCGCCGAAGGCGAAGACCAGCGTGAAGACGCGCGAGACATTGATCCCCATCCCCGCCGACATCTCGGCGTCGAAGACGCCCGCGCGGATGATGGCGCCCAGCCGCGTGCGCTCGATCAGGAGCCAGAGGGCGACCGCCATTGCAAGCCCGAACACGATGACGAAGAGGCGGTAGGACGGGATGGTAGCGCCGAAGAGGCTCACCGAACCCGAGAAGAGCTCCGGGGTGGGGATGGAGCGAATCCGACCGCTCCAGATCCACTTCACGAGGTCCTCGAAGACGTAGATCAGGCCGAAGGTCAGGAGCACCTGGTCCAGAGGCCCGCGGCGATAGAGCGGGCGCAGGCAGCTCCGCTCGACGAGCGCGCCCACGACGCCCACCGCGGCGGGGGCCAGGGCGAGGGCCAGCCAGAAGTTGCCGGTGGCCGCGATGAGGGCGAGTCCGGCATAGGCGCCCAGCATGTAGAACGAGCCGTGGGCGAGGTTGACCACGTC
>Ga0075431_100002755_pt1 | contig 17037 bp, 15 predicted proteins | sample RhiMetdeltSRZDD5_FD_75297 | JGI IMG/M metagenome (GOLD analysis project Ga0075431, IMG submission 75297) | Populus rhizosphere microbial communities from Tennessee, USA - Rhizosphere MetaG P. deltoides SRZDD5 | ecosystem: Host-associated > Plants > Roots > Rhizosphere > Soil | place: USA... | reverse complement strand
CCCGTCAGTACGTTGCACAGCGGTAAGGTCGTGCGGGCAACGCTCCGCTAGTCGAACCAATCAGTCGACGCGGATCTGCGCCGCTTCACGACCTTCGCCCACTTGTCGATTTCCGTTCGCATGAAAGCGAGGAATTCGTAGGGTGAGCTCACGACGGGTTCGTTCCCGGTCTTCTCGGCTCCACCATGGAAAGAGCGGCAGCGACGATGTCGCTGCGCGACACCCGGCACAGCGTTTCCAGCGGCTCCGAATACGGCACCGGCACGCGCGGCGCGCCCAGCCGACGCGGCGGCGCCTCGAGCGTATCGAAGAGCTGCTCCGCGGCTTCCGCAACGATCTCTCCGCCGAAACCGCCGACGCGCACGGCCTGATGCACGACGAGCAGCCGGCGCGTTTTCGCGACCGACGCGAAAACCGTTTCACGATCCCACGGCCAGAGCGTCCGCAAGTCGATCACTTCGGCTCGAGAGCCGTTCGCGGCGAGCTCCTCGGCAGCCTCGATACAGACGGCGAGCATGCCTGACCACGTCACGATCGTCACGTCCGTGCCGGTTCGAACGATCGAGGCCTTTCCGAGCTCGGCCGGCGCAGCAGCTTCGTCGACTTCGCCGGTCACGGTCCAGAGCTCCTTGTGCTCCATGTAAACGACGGGATCGTCGCAGCGTATCGCTGCTTTCAACAGCGCGTGATTGTCCGCAGGCGTGGAAGGCGCGACGACCACGAGACCGGGCACGTGAATCCACCAGGCCTCCGTCGACTGGGAGTGTTGGGCAGCCATGCCGTCGCGCAATCCCATCGGCTGACGGATCACGGCGGGCACGCGAACCTGTCCGCCCAGCATGTAGCGGATCTTCGCGGCCTGATTCACGATCTCGTCGGCCGCACAAATGCCGAAGTCCGCATATCGCAGCTCCACGACCGGGCGCGTCCCGCACATCGCCGCGCCTATCGCTGCGCCCATGATCGTGTTTTCGGAGATCGGCGTATCGACGATGCGCGTTTTTCCGAAGCGCTGCTGCAGGCCCGCGTACTGCCCGGCAACGCCGCCTTCAGGGCCGAGGTCTTCGCCGAGCACCCAGACCGTCGGATCGCGCTCCATCTCCTGCGCAAGCGCGATGAGCGCCGCTTGCGCGTACGTCATCGCAGTCATGCGGGTGCGCCGACGTCCTGGACGTCGGTAAAGAGCACGCGCGATGGCGGCCACGGTGCCGACTCGGCGGCTGCAACGGAGTGCGCGATACGTGCAGCCGCCGCCTTGCGGTCCTCTTCGAGCGCCGCCGCGGCAATGCCCCGCGATGAAAGCCACTTCGCCGTACGGACCAGCGGATCGCGCTCTTTCCACATTTCGAGCTCACTCGCGTCGCGATAGAGCCCTTTATCGAGCGCGAGATGTCCACGCCAGCGATACGTCGTCGCGTGCAGGAAGCGCGGTCCGCGACCGGAGCGTACCTCGCTCGATAAGCGCGCCGCAGCTTCGTGAACGGCGAGGAGGTCGTTGCCATCGACCGTTTCACCCCGGATCCCAAAACCGGCCGCGCGCGCGAGAACGCCCGGTCCCGCGGTGACGCTGCCCGTGCGCGTGCGATCCGAGTACAGGTTATCTTCGCAAACGAACAGCACCGGGAGATCGAATACACCTGCCCAGTTGAGGGCCTCCAGCATTGGCCCGCGGTTCATCGCGCCGTCGCCGAAGAACGCGACGACGATGCGGTCTTCTTTTTTCAGCTTTACGGCTTGCGCTGCGCCGACGGCGATGGTCACGCCGTCGGCAACTACGCCGTTGGCACCGAGTATCCCGAGCGAAAAATCCGCGACATGCATCGAGCCGCCCTTGCCACTGCAAACACCGCCTGCTTTGCCATAAAGCTCTTTCATCATCGCGTCCGGATCTGCGCCTTTTGCAAGGCAGTGCCCGTGGCCGCGGTGATAGCTGCTGATGTAATCGGTGCGTCGAAGACTCGCGCAGACGCCAGTCGCGATCGCTTCCTCGCCGATGTACTCGTGAACGGAGCCGCGCAGCTTGCCAGCGCGACGTGCGTCGCCGGAGTGCTCGTCGAAAGCGCGGATAAGCAGCATCGTCCGATACAGCTTACGCACGCGTTCCGTGCCCGGGATTTCGTTCACTCGGGCTCGACTCCAGCCGCTTTCAAGACTTTCCCCATCGCCGGCGACTCGCGCCTCACGAAGTCAAGCACCTGATCGGGCGTGCTGTGCGCAGGCAGAATACCGAGCGTCGCGTAGCGTTCCTGCACATCCGGGAGCTTCAGTATCTGCGCGACGTCGCCGTTCAGCCGCGCGACGATCGCAGCCGGCGTGCCTTTCGGCGCGAGTAACGCCCACCACGTCTGCGGACTGCTGCCTTTGATGCCGGCCTGCACCATCGTCGGCACGTCGGGGAGCGCCTGCGATCGCTCGTCCGTCGTGACCGCGAGCGCGCGAAGCTTGGCTGCCTTGATCTGCGGGACGGCCGGCGCCATGTCGGCGAATGTCATGTCGATCTGACCCGCGACGGTGTCCATGACCGCGAGAATGCCGCCCTTGTATGGCACGTGGACGATATTGATTCCGGTGACGGATTTGAAGATCTCGCCGGCGACGTGTGCCGGCGTGCCGCGGCCGCCGGAGCCGAAGTTGAGCTTGCCCGGATTCGTTTTCGCGAGCGCGATCAGCTCTTTCACACTCTTCGCCGGAACGCTCGGGTGCACCGCGAGCACCTGACCCGCTTTGGCGACGACTGAAATCGGTGCGAAATCATTCACGGGATCGAAGCCGAGGCGTTTGTAGAGAAACGGATTGGTCACGAGCGCGGCATTGCTGCTCATCACCAGGTTGTAACCATCGGGCGGCGTCTTGGCCGCGAACTCGTGACCGATGTTGCCGCCTGCGCCAGGTCGATTCTCGACGATGACCTGTCGCCCCAATGTGTCGGACAATTTTTGCGCGACGAGCCGGCTGAGCACGTCAGTGGTGCCGCCGGGCGGAAAAGGTGCGATCAGGCGAACATTTTTGGCGGGATAAGCCGTCTGTGCGCAGACCAGGCCCGAAGTGCTGCCCAGAACGATCGCTGCAAGCCAGCGCGAAGCGCGAAGCGCGTTCGTCATTCTTCTGACCTCCCTCGGATGCGTTTCAGTTTAACGTAAGTGCATAATCATGCCAGCCATGCCTTCCGGTCTTCCCCGCACGATCGCCGAAGCCGCTCGACTCATCGAAACGCGCGCACTCTCGCCCGTCGAGCTCGTTCGCACGCTGCTCGAACGCATCGAAGCGTTCGATTCCGTCACTTCATCCTTTCTGACCGTGACTGCGGAGGAAGCGCTTGTACAGGCGAGGCAGGCCGAGAGCGAAGCGACCAAAGGGCATTACCGCGGCGCGTTGCACGGAATCCCCTTCGGCGCGAAAGACAACTACGAGACGCGCGGCATACGCACGACCGGACATTCACGAGTCTACGAACATTACGTTCCCCGCGAAAACGCTGCAGTCATCGACCGGCTTTACGAAGCGGGTGCGGTGCTGATGGGGAAGCTCGCTTTGCACGAGCTCGCTCACGGCGGTCCCTCTTTCGATTTGCCCTGGCCCCCTGCGCGCAATCCCTGGAATCCGGCGCACTTCACGGGGGGCTCGAGCAGCGGCTCCGCCGCGGCGCTTGCGGCCGGCTTCGCATATTTCTCACTCGGCAGCGACACGGGTGGCTCGATCCGCACGCCTGCCTCATTGTGCGGTGTCGTCGGCATGAAGCCCACGTTCGGTCTCGTCAGCCGGCAAGGCGTCATTCCGAACTGCTGGAGCCTCGATCATTGCGGACCTCTTGCAAAGAGCGTCGAAGATTGTGCCATCGTGATGCAGGCGATCTGCGGATACGACTCGAGAGATCGTTCCAGCACGCGCGCGCCACGGCCTGATTTTCGGGCGGCGCTCCGACGGGATCTCACGGGCATTCGCGTCGGCGTCGTGCGCCACTTCTGGGAAGAGGAGGGTGGTGTCGACGCAGAGCTTGCGCGCTCGACCGAGAACGCGCTGCAGGTGCTTCGAGGGCTCGGCGCGAGGCTGGAAGACGTTCGCCTGCGCCCCGTTGGCGAGTACTGCGACATATGGACGCTTATCGAAGCGCCTGAAACATTCTCCATCCAGCGCACGGCCCTCATCGAGAGGCCTCAGGATTTCGGCGCGGTGCTTCTTGAGCGCACGCTGATTGCCTGCCTGATAGGGGCTGCGGATTACATGGATGCACAGCGGGTGCGCGCCTGCATGGTCGACGAAATGCAGTCCGTGTGGGAAAAGTTCGACGTGCTGGTCACGGCTGGCGCCGGGCCGGCGCCGCCGCTGAGTCCGAAGCTCGCAAAATGGCCGAGTCTCAATCGCTACTCGCCGTTTGCCGTGCTGGGCGTACCGGCCATCGTCGTGCCGAGCGGCTACAGCAACGATGGCCTGCCGCTGTCGATACAGCTCGTTGCGAAACCGTTCGGCGACGCCGCGCTACTCGGCGTCGCACATGCGTACGAGCAGGCGACGCGGTACGCAGAGCAACGTGAGCCCAGGCTCTCGCAAGCGAAGCCGCCCGAACCGATCGCGCCACCGCCGAAGCGCGCCGGCATCGATACGAGCACGGGAATTTCAGATCTTTGCGAGCGGGCCGCCGCGAATGCCGGGCTGCGATTGAAAGCTGAAGAGCTTGCGATTCTCTGCGGCGCGGCCCCGCACCTCCTCGAGATGCTGCGGCGCGTGCGCGGCATCGCGGGCTCGGCCGAGCCGGCGAGCGTTTTCCCGATCACATCGCGACTCTGAGCCGGCGGTTTGCGGCGTCTCGGCAGCGTCGCTATGATCTCTCGCACTCGCACATCACACTCGGGGAGGAGATCATGACTGCTGCGAAGCCGCTGCTGGCGACGTTATCCGTTGCAACCTTATTCCTGCTGTGTTGCTACGGCTCGCTCGCTTCAGCGCAAACGCCGCCAGCCAAACAGTTTCGCGTGATCCTCACGTATCCGCCCGGCGGCGCGTCCGACATCATGGGGCGCATCATCGCGCAGAAGCTCGGCGAGATCTGGGGCCAGACCGTGCTGGTCGAGAACAGGTCGGGCGCGAATGGCTCGATCGGCATCGAATATGCCGCTCGCCAGACCGCTGACGGGAGCTCTTTTGTCATCGGCAACCTGGGGCCCATCGCGATCAATCCGCTCATCTCGAAAGTGCCTTACGACATCCCGCGCGACTTCCAGCCCGTATCGCTCGTGGCGATCGGGCCGACAGTCCTCGTGACACATCCCAGCATGCCGGCACGCAATCTCAAGGAATTCGTGCAGCTCGCGCGCGAGAAGCCTGGCGCAATCAACTTTGGTACGGCAGGTCCCGGGACGCTTGGACACCTCGGCGGTGAAATGATGAAGCGCCTCGCGAAGATCGACATCGTGCATGTGCCCTATAAAGGCGGTGTGCTCGCGATCCAGGATCTGCTCGGCGGACACGTACAAATGGTCTTCGCGGATCCGCAGCCGATCATTCCGCATATCCGTGCAGGGAAAGCGAAGCCGCTTGCGGTGACGAGTGCGAAGCGCTCTTCGGCCGTTCCCGACATCCCGACGTTTGCTGAAGCAGGATTGCCGGGCTTCGTCGCGGAAAACTGGTGGGGCGTGTGGATGCCCGCCGCGACGCCTAAAGCGGCGGTGGATCGCGTGCACGCGACTCTCACTCAGGCAATGACGAGCGCCGAGATCCGCGAAAAATTCCAGGGCATGGGCATAGAAGCGCTTTCGAGCACGCCGGACGCGCTTCGCGATTTCACTCGGGCCGAAAGCGACAAATGGGGCAAGCTCGTGCGCGAAGCGAACATACGAGCGGATTGAAGAGGGGCGGCTACTCCAGTCCCGGCACGATTCTGAGGTCGCGCTCCGCGCCGTCGCCGAGCGCTTTCAGGGCTGCCTGATACCCGGGGCTGTCATGCGCCGCAATCGCGGCTTCGATGCTCGGGAACTCGATCACGACCGTGCGCATGTTGATGCCTGCCTCGTAAACCTTCGCAGGATCGCCGCGAACGAGAAACTTCGCGCCTGAAGCCTCCATGACGGGTCCTGCGAGCTTGCGATAGGCATCGACTTTCTGCGGGTCCTTCACTGCACGAAAACAGTTGATCCAGTAGGCCTTCGGCATATTGAGCTCCTTTGGTGGGGTCGCAGTGCGAACATATTATGCACGTGCAGCGTCCTGCCCGTCATGAGCCCGCCCGACGAGCCCATCGCTTTTCTTCGCGTCGAAATCGCCAAGTGGGACCGCGGCGTACGCGAGGCGAACATCAGGGTCGAGTGATCAGCGCTTCAGCTGTCGCTTCAGCCCCAGCAGCTTCGCGGCATTGAGCCCGATGATCTGCTGCTTCTGCTCGCGCGTGAGGTCAGCGCCGTTCACGAAATCGACAGGCTTGTAGTAGCCCATGTCGTAGGGGTAGTCGGTGCCGATCACGACGTGGTCCGCTCCCCAGAGATTCACGAGGTGCTCGAGCTGTGTTTCGCCGAACACCATCGTGTCGTAGTAGATCTTCTTCATGTAATACGACGGCGGGCGCTTGATGTAGTCGTGGCATTCGGGCCGAACGCGGTACGCATGGTCCATGCGCGCGGGGTAGTGGCCCAGATATCCGCCGCCGTGCGCGGCGACGAACCTGAGCTTCGGATAGCGTTCGAGCACCCCGCCGAAAACGATGTGCGACAGCGCGAATGTCGTGTCGAGCGGATTGCCGATGACGTTCGTGAGGAAGTGCTCTTTCATCCGGCTGGTGTCGGTGAAACCGGACGGATGCAGGAAAATCACCGCGCCGAGCGCCTCCGCTTTGGCCCAGAGCGGGTTGAACCGCTCGTCTGAAAGCTCGACTTTGCGAACATTGGTGCCGATTTCCATGCCCCGAAAGCCGAGCTCGTTCATGCAGTACTCCAGCTCCTCGACCGCAAGGGAAGGCTCCTGCATCGGCAGCGTCGCAAGCGCGACGAAGCGATCGGGATGCAATTCGACGATTTTCGCGAGGTTCTCGTTGATGAGTCGCGAAGTCCGGCGTCCGAGGTCGGGCTCGATGCGGTAGTAGTACTGCATGGGCGATGTCGAGATCGCCTGCACGTCGATGCCCATCCTGTCCATGTCTTTCAGCCGCTGCTCGATCGACGTGAGTTTCTTGTCGAGCTCCTGACGCAACTGCTTCTGCCGGTCGGCTGTGCGCTGGCTGCCGTGGCGCACGATCGGCTCGGCCTCCGGCACTTCACTCTGCTTCGCGAGCGCGTCCGCTTCGGGCGTGTGCACGTGACAATGCAGATCTACGGCGAGACTCTTGTTGCCGCGCTTGACGACTTTCCGGGCCGCAGGACGGGCTGCCGCGCAGCTGCGCGGCGCGCAGGTGAATAGCATTCGGTTCTCCCTTTTTGTGAAGCCGCGATGGTAGCAATAAACGCGTGACGGTGCGCTCGCAGCGCACCCGACGAGAAAGCGCCGAGACACGGCAGTGACGGCTTCGCAGAGAGCCGTTATGCTCTTGCATCTCTCAAGGAGGATATCTCATGGCGATCGCATACAACCCCAAGGCCGACTACGACATCAAAGTCTGGGACGTGGAATTTCGGAAGACGCCGACACGGCAGTTGATGGCGCGCGTCTATCAACCGCAAGGTCCGGGGCCGTTCCCCACGATCCTGGATCTGCACGGTGGCGCGTGGAACGAAAAGAACCGCCTCGCGGAGGAGCGCATGGACGACAACATCGCGCGGAGCGGCGTGCTGGTCGTCGCGGTCGATCTGACGCTCGCGCCGGAAGCGCCGTATCCTGCGTCGGTGCAGGACGCGAACTATGCGGTGCGGTGGCTCAAAGCGAAAGCGAAGGAGTTGAACGGCGATGCCTCGAGCGTCGGCGTCATCGGCAGCTCCACCGGCGGACACATGGCGGAGCTGCTCGCGCTGAAGCCGCGCGATCCCCAGTGGAGCGCGCTGCCGCTGCCGGAGGCGCCCAACGTCGATGCCTCGATCGATTACGTCATCGCGCGATCACCGATCAGCGATCCTCACGCGCGTTACCAGCAGGCGGAGCGCCGGCAGCGCCAGAAAATGATGGACAACACCAAGCGCTACTTCGTCCCGTGGGAGACGATCTTCGAAGCGAATCCGCAAAAGATCCTCGAGCGCGGCGAGCAAGTGTCCATGCCTCCGATGTTCATCCTGCAGGGCGCGCTGGACGACAACGTGATCCCCGCGATCCAGGAGAAGTTCGCCGCGACGTATCGTGCCGCCGGCGGGGAATGCCAGCTCGAGGTCTTTGAGAACTGCGACCACATGTGGGTGCACGATGCCGGCCCGGACACCGACCGTGCGCACAACATGGTGCGCGCCTTTATCGCGAAGCAGCTCCGCGCATTGCAACAGGCAGCGTAAACGCCGCGTGGCCGCTGCGCGTCCTCCAATGCACGCCGGCGAAGCAGTCGCCGAAGCTTTGCGCGCAGAAGGCGTGAGACGCGTCTACAGCGTTCCGGGCTCTCACATTCACCCCCTCTACGACGGTCTGAGCCGCGTGCGGGAGATCCAGCTCGTCACGTGCAAGCAGGAGTCGAATGTGTCGCTCATGGCCGATGCATACGGCCGGCTCACCGGCGAACCCGGCGCCTGCATCGTCACGGCGGGGCCCGGCGGCCTCAATTCGTCCGCGGGGGTGGCGCAGGCATACGGCGCCGCATCGCCGATGGTGCACATCGGAGGCGCCGTGCCTCTCAAAGCGGATTTCGAGGCTTTTCACGGTGTCGACGATCCCGCTTTCGTCCACGAGATGTTCAAGCACATCACGAAGTGGAGCGCGCGTGTCGAGCGCCTCGAGGACATACCCGAAGTGATGGCGAAAGCGTTTCACATCGCGCGTAGCGGCAGGCCCGGGCCCGTTCACGTCGAGCTTCCGCGTCTCAGCGACTACAGCGAGTACATCCTGCAGCAGGAACGCGTGGCGCTTCCGGCGTATGAACGCATGCCGATCGCGGTGCACGAGCCCGATCCGAAACACGTCGACCGCATTGCCCAGCGGCTCATCGACGCGCGGGCAGTCGTCATCGCGGCGGGCAAGGGTGTGATGCGCCGGAGCGCGATGCGTGAGCTCGCGGAGCTCTCGATGAAACTTCAGGCGCCGGTCGTCTTCGCGCAGGATGCGATCGGCGTCATACCCGAGGATCACCCGTTTTTCGCGGGCCACTTTTCTCGCAATCGCCCGCATCCGCTGTGCGCGGATACTCTCAAGGGCGCAGACCTCGTATTCGCTATCGGTTTGCGGGCGGGCACGGCAGAGCTTTCGGAGCTGCGCGAGCACGTTCGCGAAAACCTCATACTGGTCGGTTTCGACGACGTGGCGGAAGCACGCTATCGCGGCGACGACGCATGCATCGCGGATCCGAAGCTTTTCCTGACTGCACTACTCGAGCGGCTGGGTACGTTCCGACGACCGCGCGACGACGCGCTCGTCAGGCGTCTCTCTGATACCAAGACAGCGCTGCGGCGAAAGCTCGCCGAGCACAACGCCCCCCATCGGCATGAAAAGCCGATCCATCCAGGCGTGCTGATGGACGCGATGAACGCCGTGCTGCCGGACGATGCCGTAGTCGCGAGCGACGTCGGCAACTGCCAGCAATGGGCTCGCACTTTCCGGCGGATCTCCAACCCCGAATCGTTCATGCAATCCGGCGTCTGGAACGCCATGAGCTACGCGTTGCCGACGGCGATTGTCGCAAAAATGGAATTCCCGCGCCGCGACGTCGTGGCGCTCGCCGGAGACGGTGCTTTCCTCATGACGGTCGGCGACTTGCCCACCGCTGTCGAATACGGCGCGAACATTCTCATGATCGTGCTGAACGACGGCGCGTTCGGGCAGACGCTGATGCAGCAGACGAACATCTATGGCCACACGTATGGCACGTCTTTCAGAAGCCCGAACTTCGCCGATATCGCGACGGCGTGTGGCGCCAAAGGCCTGCGCGTGACCGAGCCTCAGGATGTCGAGAGCGCGCTGCGCGAAGCCCTCGCTGCTACAAAGACCGTGCCGGCGCTCGTCGATCTGGTGGTGGCGGACGCCCCTTATCCCAAACTCTAGGAAAACGATGACACGCGCTTTGTCGCTGCTCCTGGCCGCGCCTCTCGTGCTCGCTTCGACCTGCTTCGCGCAATCAGCTTCGACGGGGTCGGGACAAGCGTATCCGACGAAACCCGTTCGTATGATTTCCCCTTTCGCGCCGGGCGGCGGTACCGATCTTCTCGGGCGCATGATCGGCACACGTGTGTCGGAATCCTTCGGGCAGCCCATCGTCGTGGATAACCGCCCCGGAGCCGGCGGTGCGATTGGCGCCGAGATCACGGTGCGTGCGGAACCTGACGGTTACACGCTCATCATCGTGTCCGCCACGTACGCTGCCACCGCAGCATACCGGCCGCCGCCGTACGACCCGGTGAACGACATCCAGGCGGTCATCCACCTCGGGACCACGGGACTGCTTTTCACGGTGCACCCCTCGCTTCCCGTGAAGAACATGTCCGAGCTCATCGCGCATGCGAAGGCGAATCCGGGAAAGCTCAACTTCGCTACGGTGGGTGCGGGCAGCAACGTGCATCTTGCGCTGGAGCTTTTCAAGCTCATGACGAAAACGAGCTTCGTGGACGTGCCGTATAAGGGCGGCGGCCCCGCGATGACGGCTCTGGTCGCCGGTGAGATACCGGTCACCGCGATGAGCATCGTCCCGAGCATGCCGCACGTGAAAAGCGGCAGAGTGCGCGCCCTCGCCGTGACGACGGCCAAGCGTTCGATCTATCTGCCCGACGTGCCGGCGGTGAGCGAAGCGGTCCCTGGTTACGAAGCGAGTCACTGGTACGGAATGTGGGGACCGAAAGGACTGCCGCGTGCGATTGTCACACGCTGGAACGAGGCGGTGGCAAGGGTGCTCGCTAGCGAGGAAGCACAGAACCGATTGAAAGCCGAAGGACTGGAATCGGGCGGCGGCCCACCCGAGCGGTTTCAGCAGATCATCCGCAGCGATGTGGAAAAGTGGCGCAGAGTGATCCGCGAGGCGAAGATAAAACCACAGCCGTAAGCAGCACCGGCGGCGCTGAGCCGCAGCGCCTCAGGCGGAACAAATGCGCGCTCGGCGCTCCGGGATCCGATCCGGATCCAGCTTTCGGGCGCGCGTTCTCCAGTTTTACTTCATTTTTCCGTTATTCACGGCGATGCCGGGCCTGGGCATCCGATCCGAACGCGCCATGAATAATCCCCAGATGAACGCCTCCGCCATCGCTTGCCCGTGGCGCCGTTCCATCGCACCGAAAGTGGCGAGCTGATGCGGCGCTTTCACGACCTGCCGTTCAGTCGCAAGCTCTCGCTGTTGCTCGGCCTCACGAGCGCTGCCTCGCTCGTTCTGGTGTTTGCGACGGTGTCGCTTTATGAGATCGTTGCGGGGCGTCAGGCTGCGCTGAACCGGCTCGAGGTCGCCGCCGCCACGATGGGCGTGCAGCTCGCTGCCGCTGTCGTGTTCGACGACGACCGGGCGGCCACGGATACACTCGCCGCGCTGCGCGGAGACCCGGATCTCGAGGCGGCAGAGGTCGTATCCGCGCAGGGCCATACGCTTGCCGGCTACCGCCGTGACGGTGCCCCGGTCGCGAGCATGCCCGAGAACACGTCTTCGCTCACCCGCATCTCGATTTCACGCGCTATTCAGGTCGATCGCGAGAAAGTCGGCACACTGCGTCTCACGGCGGACCTGCGCGGGGTCTGGAAGGACCTGCTGGTGGAGCTAGCGATCATCGCGGGCGCGTCGCTCGCTGCATTCGGATTCTCGCTCTTGCTCGTGGGCAGATTCAAACGCATCACGGAGGCCCCGATTCTCGAGCTTGCCAGGACCGCGAGCCGCATTTCGCGGGACGGCGATTACTCGCTGCGTGTGCCGAGACATGGCGATGACGAGACGGGCATGCTGATCGACGGCTTCAATTACATGCTCGCGCAGATCGAATCGAACGCCGCGGAGTTGCGCAGGCACCGCGATCACCTCGAGCAGGAGGTTGAGAAACGCACGGCCGAGCTCCGCGAGGCGAAGGAGCTCGCCGAAGCCGCTACGCGCGCGAAATCGGAATTTCTCGCCAACATGAGCCACGAGATCCGCACGCCGATGAATGGCGTGCTGGGCATGACGGAGCTTCTGCTCGATACCGAGCTCAGCGAGACGCAACGCCGCTTTGCAACCAGCATCAGTCATTCGGGCGCGGCGCTGCTCGGCATCATCAACGACATCCTGGATTTCTCCAAGATCGAAGCCGGAAAGCTCGAGCTGGAAAACATCGCTTTCGACCTCCACGACCTCGTGCAGGAAGTCGCCGAGCTCCTCGCCGAGACTGCGCACAACAAAGGGCTCGAGATTGCGTGCCACATACACCACGACGTGCCGGAGTGGATCAAGGGCGACCCCGGGCGGCTCCGGCAGGTGCTCACGAACCTCGTGAGCAACGCGGTCAAGTTCACGCTCAAAGGCGAAATCCTGCTGGAGGCGAAAGTGCTTGCGCTGGGCGTGGGGGACGAAGAGCGCGAATGCGCGCTGCACTTCTCGGTGACCGACACAGGTATTGGTATCGCGCCAGACAAAGCGCGATCGCTCTTCCGTTCGTTCACCCAGGCCGACAGCTCGACCACGCGCAAATACGGTGGCACCGGGCTGGGGCTGGCGATCTCGAAACGGTTGATCGAGATGATGGGCGGCCACATTGGCCTCGAGAGCGAGCCCGGAAAAGGGTCGTGCTTTCACTTCACCATACCGAGCCACTGCGCGGACCACGAGAGCTCGAGCGCCACCGTGCCCCGCGATGAGCTGAAGGGCGTGCGTGTGTTGATCGTCGAGGACAATCCGACGAACCGCACCATCCTGCATAACCACGTGATCCGGTGGGGAATGAGCAACGGCAACGCCGAACACGGCGCGCAGGCGCTCGACATGCTTCACCGGGCAGCCCTTCGTGAGGAGCCCTACGATATCGCGCTCATCGACATGAAGATGCCGGGCATGAACGGCGTGGAGCTCGCGCGATCGATCAAGGCCGATCCGGCGATCACGGGCGTGCACCTCATCATGCTGAGCTCGATGGGCTCACCTGCCGAGACCGCAGCCGCGCGTGAGGCCGGCATTGCTATGTGGCTGTCCAAGCCCGTGCGCCAGCGTGATTTGCGCCGCGCGGTTGCCGAAGTGCTCGGTGTCGCGCCAGCCGTAGCGCCGGAACCGGCGAAGCGTCCGCTGCAGCACCTCGGCGCGCACGTGCTCCTCGCGGAAGACAATGCAGTGAATCAGGCGGTCGCGCTTGCGATGCTCAAAGGTTTCGGCTGCGAGGTCGAAGTCGCGAAAGACGGCCGCGAAGCGGTCGCAGCGGCATATCGCAAGCGCTTCGACCTGATCCTGATGGACTGCCAGATGCCTGAGATGGACGGATTCAGGGCAACGCGCGTATTGCGAAATCTCGAGACGGCGCACGAGGCCGTACGGCGCATTCCGATCATCGCGCTCACGGCCAACGCGCTGGAGGGCGATCGCGAGCGCTGTCTTGCGGCCGGGATGGACGACTATCTCGCCAAACCGTTCAAGCAGGCGCAGCTCTGGGCGGTGTTGACGCGATGGATCGAGGCCTCGCATGGCGAGGCCGGCGCGGTGAACACCTCGGAGGGAAAGCGCGCTGAAGCGAGGAGCAGGGATCGGCGCAACGTGGAGCAGGGACCCGCTTGCGGGGATGCGACCGTGTAAGCGCGCATAAGCCCGCGCTTCACGTCGCGCGCACAGCCCGCTCCCGGGTCGCACCTACCGCTACGCGGCAGGCACTGCTCCTCCGTACGCGGGCTGGGTTTCCCTCCGAGACTCCTTTCCCCAACACCACAACCGGTGCCTAGGTACGCATCGCTCAAAGCGTCGGGCTCTTGAACTCGCCGCCGAACGCGACGAGCCCCCACGGCGGCAGCTGCGCATCGGTGCTGAAGCTGAAATGTCCGCCGGCTGCGCGCTGGTCCCGAAACATCCGCTGCAGCGGGTAGTGATCGTAGATGCCGTTAGCCCCCGCCATTTCATGCAGCGAATCGACTGCCTCGATGCACATCCTCGCCGCGAGCGCGCAATTGCGTTTGTAGCGAAGGCGCGTCTCGACATCGAGCGTCCCACCCTCTTCGTGGATGCGCTGAGCGTCGAGGCAGTCGTTGCGCATGAGCAGCGCCGCGGCGTCGACCTTCGCGGCAGCGCCCGCTACGCGCAGCTGCACGGTCTGGAAGTCGCGCATTTTCGCCCCGGTGTAATTCGTGCTGCGGGACTTCACGAGCTCGATCGTGATCTCGAGCGCCGCACGGGCGTTGCCGACGAGGCATGCGCCGATACAGTCTCCACCAAGCGCCGACGTCGGAATCCGATAGTGTGGGTTACGGTGTATCTCGAGCCCCGGCCATGAGTGTCCCGGCTTCGCCACATGCATCGAGAGCACGCGGTGCGCCGGCACGAAAACGTCCTTGCAGCGCACGGTTTTGCTGTTCGTCGCGCGCATGCCCAGGGTGCGCCAGTCGTCGATCACCTCGTATTGCGATCGGTGCAGCAGGCAATAGACGTAGTCGACGACCTTGTCGTTCTCCCGCACCATGCACGCGAGCATGCTCCAGTCCGAGTGGTCGGTGCCGGAAGAGAAATTCCATTCGCCCGAGAGCGAGATCCCGCCGTCCGCGGGCGCACCGCGGCCTTGCTGAAACGCGATGCCCGACGCAATGCCGGCATCGGGATTTTCACCCCAGACTTCTTCCTGCGCTTTCGGCGGCCACCACACGAGATTCCGGTGGTGAGAACCCAGATTCGCAACGACCCAGCCCACCGAAATGTCGCCGCGCGAGAGCATTTCCGGGATATCGAAATACGCGATGAATGGAAGCTCCATCCCGCCCCGGACCTTCGGCTGGAGATACCGCAGGAGTCCCGTGCGGTGGAGCGCGTCCATCACTTCGGGCGTAAGTCTCCGCAGCGCCTCGCATTTCGGCGCCTGCTCGCGAAGAAAAGGAATGAGCGCCTGCGCCCGCCGCAGCGCCTCTTCGTAACCGACGTCCGAAAAACCGACTGTTTCAGCTTTCACGAGCGCTTTCCATAAGCCGTGCGCCCACAGCGCACCCTGCGCAAACTCATTTTCACTTTCCGACTTTCAGAAGCTCGATTTCGAAGACGAGCGTCGCGTTCGGGGGTATCACGCCGCCCGCGCCCCGAGCGCCGTAACCGAGCTCAGGTGGTATCGTGAGCTTGCGGACACCGCCGACTTTCATGCCTTGCACGCCTTCGTCCCAGCCGCGGATGACTCTGCCGCCGCCGAGCGGAAATTCAAACGCCTGCCCGCGGTCCTTGCTCGAGTCGAATTTCGTACCGTTCGTGAGCCAGCCCGTGTAGTGCACCGCGACGGTTTTTCCGGCCGTTGCGACGTCGCCGGCGCCTTCCTTGACATCCTGGTACTTGAGCCCTGACGCCGTGGTGACTTCCGCGGTCGTCGCAGCGCTCGAGGGGTCCGGTGCAACTGCGTTGAGTGCGAGACCTACCCCGCACATCATTGTTTTCAGCAGATCAGCGATTCGTGCCATGTCGTTCACCATTCGAGTCAGACAAGATCGTTATTGTGTCATTTCACGCGCCCGGCGCGGATGAATGCATTCGCGCGGAGGCGCCGCCGCGGTGATAAACCGGGTGACTTTAATTCACTTCGCGCCGTCACGCACGTGACCGGTCGTACGACGATAATGACCGGCTTCAGCATGCCACCTTGAGGAGGCGCATGAGCGACGGCATACGGGAATTCGGCGTAGTGGGCCTGGGTCGCATCGGCGGCGGTCTGGCCGTGCAGGCCATCGAGAAAGGTTACCGGGTCGTCGGGTATGCGAGGCATGGCGTGCCCGACGATCTGAAAAAAGCGGGTGTTCAAGGAATCACCGCGCTGGCCGACTTCCGCGCCAGCCTGTCGCGGCCGCGAGCGGTGTTCCTGTACGTGCCTGCAGGCCCGCCCGTCGACAGCGTGCTGGACGAGCTCCTCCCGCATCTCGATAGCGGGGACATCGTCGTCGATGGCGGCAATTCGTACTGGGGTGATTCGATACGGCGCTTCGAGCGCCTGCGGAAGCGGGAGATTCATTTCGTCGATCTCGGTACGAGTGGCGGCGTCACTGGCGCGCGACACGGAGCGTGCTTCATGGCCGGCGGCGAAAAACAAGCCCTCGCGCGCATCGAGCCCATTCTGAAAGCGCTTGCCGTGGAGAACGGTTATGTCCACGCAGGTCCGCCGGGCGCAGGCCATTTCGTAAAGCTCGTGCATAACGGCATCGAGTTCGGGATGCTGCAGGCGATTGGAGAGGGCATCGACCTGCTCGAGCACTATCCCGAAGACCTCGATGTATCGGGCGTATTGCGGTGCTGGCGCAACGGTTCCGTCATTCGCTCGTGGCTGATCGAGCTGATGGAAGAAGCGTATCGCAAGGAAAACGGGCTCGAGCGCGTCCCCGGCTACGTGGAAGATACGGGCGAAGTCAACTGGCTGGTGTGCGATGCAATGCAGATGGAAGTGCCCGTACCGGTGATCTCGAGTGCGGTGATGCAACTTTTTCTCTCACGCGATGAGAAAAAGAACTGGGCACGGGCAATCGCGATGATGCGTCACGGTTTCGGTGGTCATCCGTACGCGGCCGACGAGCGTATCGCCCGGGCGCGCCGCACCGAACGCGTGGGCGATTTCGTGCGGCACGAGCCGCCGCAGAAACCCTGAGGCGTCGGAGATCTTCAAGTGCTTGAACGACGGTAAGATGAAACCGACGATAATGATGCGCGTCGATCGCGTTTGAAGGAATCGTATGCATCGCATCTCAGCTGCACCCCCGGAGCGCTTCGCCGAAGTCGCAGATCATATGGAGCGCTGGAAGAAGCAGAAAGGCTACCCGCCGAATAGCTGGCTCACGATGCTGCGTAAGCCTCGCGTCTTTCGCGCTTATCGCGAGCTGCACACGGCCGTGATG
>Ga0075431_100002753_pt1 | contig 17054 bp, 16 predicted proteins | sample RhiMetdeltSRZDD5_FD_75297 | JGI IMG/M metagenome (GOLD analysis project Ga0075431, IMG submission 75297) | Populus rhizosphere microbial communities from Tennessee, USA - Rhizosphere MetaG P. deltoides SRZDD5 | ecosystem: Host-associated > Plants > Roots > Rhizosphere > Soil | place: USA... | reverse complement strand
GATGGGTCCCCCAAGGTCGGGGGGACGAAAGAGAGCGGCGCTTTAGAGATGTTTTGTCCACAAACTAACTCCAGTCAGCCGCTCAGCCAAGTCAGCTTCTCCCAATCCTTCTCTCCTCAGCAACAGCTTCAAGCCTTCATTAGTCAGCCCCAGCGCAAATTCAGTATGGTCAAAGCGGTGAAAGTTTTGATTCAGGAGGATCCATATGTTCAAGGTAGGCGAGAAAGTCGTTTACCCTGCCCACGGGGTAGGGGAAATTGAAGCGATACGTTCCCATGTCATATCGGGTACCGAGAGAAAGTTTTATATGCTGCGCATTCTCGAGTCCGATATGAAGATCATGATACCGATCGATAATGTAGAATCGGTGGGCTTGCGTAAAATAATTGACCGCGCCATGGTTACCAAAGTATATAAAGTCTTGCGCCAGAAAAAGGTCGAAACCGACCAGCAGACTTGGAATCGCCGCTATCGCGAGTACACGGAAAAAATCAAGACCGGATCCATTCTTGAGATAGCCAAGGTATTGCGCGATTTATTTGTTCTCAAAGGCGACAAGGAACTTTCCTTTGGTGAGCGAAAGATGTTGGACACGGCGCGCAATCTTTTAGTTAAAGAGTTGTCGATCGCGCGCTCCCATTCCGAAGAAAAGATCATGGAAGAGTTGCGCCATATTTTTACTCACTGACCTGGCCTGATTTATTATTGTTTTCCAAGAGCCGAGAGCCTTGCCCTCGGCTCTTTTGTTTTGCAGCCATGAATCATGTAACCGCAATCATTCTTGCCGCCGGGACAGGCAGCCGGATGGGCGGCGACCCATCCAAGACCTATCTGCCTGTGGCTGGAAGGCCATTGGTGCTGCGCACCTTGGATCGAATGTTCTCGTCGACGCTGATCGAAAGAGTGATCTTGGTGGTCGGCGTGACTGATCTTGACCATTGTGCCGCGATGTTACGCTCCGATCCGGCGCTGCAAAACCGTTCTTGGATTTTGCAGACCGGTGGCGCGACGCGCCAACAATCCGCTAGGCGCGGTTTAGAAAAGATTGCTCTGGATACCAATCTCGTTGTCATCCACGACGGTGCGCGGCCTTTTGCATCGACCGAGCTCATCGATCGCTGCATCGATGCCGCGGCCATCCACGGCGCAGCGGTACCGGGATTACCGGCGCGCAATACGATTAAAGTTGTGTCAGGAGAGCATTGGATTGAAAGTACACCGAACCGAAACAAGCTCTGGGAAATACAAACGCCGCAGGTCTTTCAACGCGAGCTGATTGTCGCGGCACACGAACAAGCAGCTAGGGAAGACGCGGAATTTACCGACGACGCGATGGTAGTGGAGCAGTTCGGCAAGCCGGTTTTCGTGGTTCAAGGTGAACCAACGAATATTAAAATCACCGTGCCCGAAGACTTGTGGTTCGCCGAAACCTTGATCCGGCAAGGCCGAGTGCCTTAGACGGCTTTTTTTTGAATGACCTCGTTGAGGCTGCCGCTGCGGAATCCTTGCAGATCGACGCTTACGTAGTTGAACCCAACTTCTTTGAACCTCTTCACAATGGCATCCCGGGTCGCCTTGTCGAACAGGCGGTCGATTTCTTGCTGCGAAACTTCGATTCTTGCGAGATCGCCGTGAAAACGCACGCGAAACTCGCGGAAGTGAAGCGATTTCATGAAGACTTCGCAGGCGCCGACTTTTTGTAACCGTTCGAGATTGATCGCCGTTCCATAAGGAAATCGCGAAGAAAGGCATGGGCTCGATGGCTTATCCCATGTCGGCAGATCGAGTTCACGGCTATAACGCCGGATGTCACTTTTCGTCATCTCAGCTTCAACCAAAGGATGGCGTACGCCCCATTCATTTGCCGCTTTCAGTCCGGGCCGATGATCCTGTAAATCGTCGAGATTGGTCCCGTCAACAATCGTTGCTATGCCGAGCTTGTCGGCTTCGGCGCGACAGATCCGGTACAATTCGTCTTTGCAGAAAAAACAGCGATTCACCGGATTCTGCGCATACGACGGATTTTCCAACTCATGGGACTCAAGGACAAGGTGACGGCAGCCCAAGCGACCGGCAAATTCTTTGGCAGCGTCGAGATCCCACGGTGGCGCGCTGGGTGAAGATGCGGTCAATGCCACAACCCCGTCACGAAGAGCCAGATGCGCGGCTGTGAGCAAAAAAGTCGAATCAACACCGGCAGAAAACGCGACCAACAACGAATCGTGTTCGCGAAGGAGCTGGGTCAAGCGGTCGAATTTTGCGTCCATCGTTTATCGCTAAAAAGATCGGTGCTCAGATAATGTTCGCCTTTGTCGGCAAAGATCGTGACGACGATGTGGCCTTTGCCCAAACTCTTGGCCACCTTCAACGCGGCGCAACAGGCGGCGCCCGAAGAAATACCGACGAGCAGCCCTTCTTCGGCCGCCAACCGGCGCGCATGATGGGTCGCTTCTTCGTCGCTGACTTTAATTATTTCGTCGAGGATCTGTCGATTCAAGACCGCCGGAACAAAGCCGGCGCCGATTCCTTGGATCTTGTGATAACCGGGTTCTCCTCCGGAAATCACCGGTGAAGCTGCGGGTTCCACCGCGCAAATCCGCACGCCCTTCATCTTCTCCTTCAGCACTTCGCCGACTCCGGTAATCGTCCCGCCGGTGCCCACGCCGGCGATGAACGCGTCAATGCGTTTAAACTGCTTCAGCAATTCGACGGCCGTGGTCTTTCGATGCACATCCGGATTTGCCGGATTGTTGAACTGCTGCGGCATGAAATATTCGCCATTTTGCTCTAGTAACTCCTCGGCTTTGTGAATTGCCCCGCCCATCCCCTTGGTATCAGGGGTCAAGATCAACCGCGCGCCATAAGCGCAGAGCAAGCTGCGGCGCTCTTCGCTCATCGTGTCGGGCATCGTCAATATCAGCCGATAACCCTTAACGGCGGCGATCAAGGCAAGACCGATCCCCGTGTTGCCGCTGGTCGGTTCGACGATCGTCGCACCGGGCTTGAGCTTTCCTTGGCGCTCGGCCGTCTCAATCATGTTGAGACAGATGCGATCCTTGACCGAACCTCCCGGATTAAATGACTCCATCTTTGCCCAGACTTCGGCGTCATCTTTCCCCGGCAGCGTCCTTAGCTTAACCACGGGGGTGGAGCCGATGAGATCCAGAACGGATCGGGCACCATTCAAGCTCGTCACTGATTTGCTCGTCTTTCGTGAGAGGCGTGAAATTAGAATTACCGCTTAGTAAATGCTATATTTTCGACTCCTTAAAGTCAATGAAAACAGCGGCTGGCAATGACACCGCGTTGGTTCGAGACCGGATCTGCGCGATATTTCCCGGTGCCCTCGGCGACTTCGTCTGTTTCCTCCCGGCGCTACGGATACTGGCGCGTGATGCCGAGGTGGACCTTTTCGCGCGCGGCGAATTCGCCGCGCTTGTTCCCCGCAGAGTTGCGGCGCGCTCGCTGGAGCGTCCCGAAGTCCGCAACCTCTTCGTCGAAGATGAAGCGGCGCTGGAATCCCTGCAGGCTTTCTTCGGCGCTTATTCTGCGGTTTATTCATGGTTGGGAAGTCAGCAAAAGGAGTTTGTCCGCCGGCTGCAACGGGTCGCGCCCGGTAAAGCGCGCATATTTCCTTTCGCGCCGACCCATGCAGGCTTGCACCAGACCGATTATTATCTCGGTTGTTTGAATTTAAGTGCGCTTGCCGGCGCTCAACCGGTAATCAAGCTGGATCGGCACGAAGCGGCCTGGTGCGATAGATTTTTTTCACTGCACAACCTTCATCGCCGTCCGATCTTAGCGATGGCCGCCGGAAGCGGCGCGCGGGAAAAAAATTGGCCGGAGGAATTTTTTCTAGCTGTTGCCGAGTGGTGGCGCGATCGCATCGGCGGGGCGATCGTTTTATTCGTCGGTCCGGTCGAGGAAGAGCGCGGCGGCATTGAACGGCTTTACCGCCAGTGTGTCGTGGTGCGTGGATTAAGTTTATCGCAGGTCGCGGCATTGATCGCGCGCAGCCATGTTTATCTGGGTAACGACAGCGGCGTATCGCATGTCGCCGCGACTACTGGTGTTCGGAGCGTCGTTCTGTTCGGTCCGTCCGCCGCCGAGCGATGGGCGCCGCGCGGGCGAAAAGTCGAGATCCTTAGCCGTAACATCGAGTGCTCGCCCTGTTCGGATCGGGTCATGAAAAATTGTTCGCATCGTTCTTGTTTGACCGCTTTCGATTCCAAGGAAGTTATCAGGTTCTTAGCGCGCTTGCCGGAGATCCTTACCTTGACAAGGACTAGGCCAGGGATTACAGTTTGAACCAAGAATAGCCAACAAAAATTGCGCAAAAACACTGATTTAATACTGAGGCGTGTAGAGATTGTGCCCCGGGCCGGCACATATTAAGATCCTTAACGCGCAAAACGACGCCTGAGAATCCAGCGGCATGCGCGCCGCGTGATTCCCAGGCTTTTTTTCGCGTCGATTCAGGAGTCCAGCATGGCTAATGAGGAAGGTGAAGGCAAAGGATTTACGATCCAGGATCGGCGGCGTTTCTCGCCCGATACCGGTGAAGCCCGCGAAAAGGTGCCCGAAGAAACCGAAGGGACTTCGCGCGCGGCCGAGCAGAGCGCCGAAAGCGCTGGGCGCTCGGAGGCGGTGGAGCAAGAACCGGTGCCGGAGATCAACTTTTCGACCTTCGTCATCAGTTTGAGCACGCAAGCGCTCATGCATCTCGGGGAGATCGGCAATCCGATCAGCGGAAAAGCCGAAACCGACGTGCCGGTGGCGAAACAGATGATCGATATTTTGGCCATGCTCAAAGACAAAACGCGAGGCAATCTCGACCCGAACGAAGATCGTTTGATGCAAGATATTCTCTTCGATCTGCGCATGAAGTATGTCGAAGCAGTTAAGAAGCGATAGGAGTTAGCGATGAAGTTGAGCGACATCTGGGGCGGCGGCGTGAGCTTCAAAGGGGTTGTGTTGACCGCGTTGATCTCGCTGGCGGTCGGACTTGGGATCAGCGCCAGCTTGGATTGGCTCGCGCCTGGCCGCGCGGTGAATTTCATGGGTGACGCCGGCACACCGGAGTCGCGCACATCCGCCGGTTTGCCGGATTTCGTGAATCTGGCGAAAAAAGTGAAGCCGCTTGTCGTCAATATATCGACCACTCAAATGAGCGAAGGGCGCGGTTCGCCGCAAGAGTTCGGCAGCCCGTTCGGCGGCGGCGAAGAAGATCCGTTCAACGATTTTTGGCGGCGCTTTTTCGGTACTCCGCAACCGCGCGGCCCACAGCGCCAGCGCAGCCTGGGCTCCGGCTTTATCATCGATGGTGACGGGTCGATTCTGACCAACAACCATGTGGTCGAGAATGCATCCAAGATTGTCGTCAAGCTTTCCAACGATCAGGAGTACGAAGCGAAGGTCATCGGCCGGGACCCAAAAACCGACATCGCGATTATCAAGATCAACGCTACGACGAGCCTTCCCGTCGCCGGCTTGGGCGACTCCGACCAACTCGAGGTCGGTGAATGGGTGGTTGCGATCGGCAATCCTTTTGGACTCGACAGCACGGTGACTTCTGGGATCGTCAGCGCCAAAGGGCGTCACATCGGTCAGGGGCCCTACGATAATTTCATTCAAACGGACGCGTCGATCAATCCGGGAAACTCCGGCGGACCGCTGATCAATCTGCGCGGCGAGGTCATCGGCATCAACACCGCCATCTTCAGCCGGACCGGCGGCAACATGGGCATTGGCTTTGCCATCCCGATCAATCTCGTGAAAGAACTGCTGCCGCAGTTGCGTGGCAAAGGTAAAGTCACGCGCGGCTATCTCGGCGTGCTGATTCAAAAGGTCACGCCGGAAATCGGCGAAAGCCTGGGCATGGAAAAAAGTTACGGCGCCTTGGTCGCCAACATTTCCAAGGACGGGCCGGCCGATAAAGCGGGGGTCAAAGTTGGTGATGTGATCGTCGAATTCGACGGCAAGGAAGTCAAAGATTCGGGTGACCTGCCGATCATTGTCGCGCGCACGCCGGTGGATAAAAAAGTCCGGATGAAGGTCTTGCGCGACAAGAAAGAGATCGCGCTCAACGTCGCTATCGGCGAGCTCAAAGAAGAGGAGGTCGTCGCCGCTGTGCCTGAGAAAGGCGAGTTGGGGCTCACCGTCCAAAGGCTGACGCCGCAAATGGCGGAAAGCCTCGGACTGGAAAAATCCGAAGGCGTCGTCATCACCTCCGTCGAAGCCGGCAGCGCCGGTGATGAAGCGGGAATTCGCCGCGGCGATATCGTCCTCGAAGTCGATCGCAAGGCCGTGCGCAACGTAGACGAGTATAAGAAGGCGATCGCCGGGTCGCGTAAGGGACGCGGCGTGCTCTTTTTGGTGCGGCGCGGCGATAGCACGATTTTTTTGGCGCTCAAGCCGCAGCGCTGAGCTTGGTTCGATTCCAAACGCGTAGATACAAAACGAGGCGCGGTGATTACCCGGCCTCGTTTTGTTGCTTTTGGCTTCGGTCTGCGCGAGAATCTATCTACGTTTGAGGCGTTGGGTTTGATTAAGTCCAAACTTCGAGTTTTCAGCATATCCTTAGTTATTATCCTGGTTATTACCTCCAGCGGTTTGGTTTTCGGGGCGTGGTACTTGAAGCGTCTCGAGGACACCATCACGGAGAAGTTCGAGGGACGGAAATGGGTTTTCCCGTCCAAAATTTATTCCGACAGTTATCTCCTTTATATCGGCATCAGCGTGCGGCTCGAAGATCTGGCCGAGAAATTGCGTCGCCTCGGCTATTTCGAAAGCCCCGCCGAACCGAAATCCAAGGGAGAATACCGGATCGCCAAAGCCGACAATCTCATCGAAATCTATCTTCATGATTTCGAGTTTCCGACCGAGCATTTCAAAGGCATTCCCGTGCGCATCTCGCTTCAGGGCACTATCGTTCGCCGCATCGAAAGCATGGCGACCGGCAAAGAAATGTTTTCCCTGGAACTCGAGCCCGAGCTGGTGACCGGTCTTTACGAGCGCATTTGGCAGGAACGCAAAGTCGTCAAGCTATCCGAAGTGCCGCCGCTGCTCGTGAAGTCGGTGTTGGCGGTGGAAGACGAGCGCTTTTACAGCCATCACGGCATCGATCCGATCGGCATCCTACGCGCCATGTGGGTGAATCTGCGCAGCATGAGCTTTCAGCAGGGCGGCAGCACGCTCACCCAGCAGTTGGTGAAAAATTTTTTTCTGACCGACGAGCGCACGATCAGTCGCAAAATTCCCGAGGCCGTCATGGCCTTGATCGCGGAGCGAAAATATTCCAAGGAGATGATCCTCGAAAACTATCTCAATGAAATCTATCTGGGCCAACGCGGTTCCCAAGGCATTTTCGGCGTGTGGGAGGCCGCGCAGTTTTATTTTTCCAAACCGCTCTCGGATTTGACGGTGGGCGAGTCGGCGCTATTGGCGGGACTGATTCGCGCGCCCAATCGCTTGTCGCCCTATCGCAGCGCCGAAGCGGCGACTCGCCGGCGCAACGTCGTATTGGCCAAATTGCTCGATGATCGGATCATCACGCCTCGGCAATACGATTTCGCCATGCGCGAAAAACTTCCCCAACGGGCCTTGGTGAAAGTGACCAATGACGCGCCGTTCTATGTGGATTATTTGCGCCGCGAGCTCGAGGAAAATTACTCCAACGCGGTGCTGACCAAAGAAGGGCTGCGGATCTACAGCAGTCTCGACCTGAACATTCAACGAATCGCCGAGCGGGCGCTGGTGGAAGGGCTTAAAAAGCTCGAAGCGGCTCACCCGGCGTTGCGCCGCAAGGGCGACGACAGCTTGGAGGGGGCGATCGTCGTGTTGCGGCCTCAAACCGGTGAGATCAAGGCGATGGTCGGCGGTCGCAATTATCCCAAGTCGCAATTCAATCGGGTGTTTCAAGCCCGGCGCCAGCCGGGTTCGGTTTTCAAGCCGTTCGTCTATTTGGCGGCGCTGATGTACGGCGGGCAGAGCGGCGTTAAGTATACGCCCGAAACGATCATCAACGACAGCCAGTTCACCTGGAACTATGATGGCCGGGACTGGCAACCGAGTAACTATAACAACCAATACTTCGGCGCGGTGACGTTTCGCCGCGCCTTGGAAAACTCGCTCAATTCCGCGACCAGCCGCGTGGCTCAGGACGTCGGCATCCGGCGCGTGCGCGAACTCGCAAAACGCTTGGGCATTCAAAGCCCGCTGCCGGCGGTGCCTTCACTTGCGTTGGGCGCCGCCGAGGTGACGCCGTTGGAAGTCGCGGTCGCGTTTTCCACCTTGGCCAACGGTGGCGTGCGCTCTCGACCGCTGGCGGTCAGAAACGTGATCGATCAAAATGCCCAATTACTAGAGAAGCGCGATGTTCGCAATGAACAGGTCCTAAGTCCGCAGATGGCTTACATGATGAACGAGCTGCTCAAGGGCGTGGTGGATCGGGGCACCGCTGCGATGGCTCGGCGGTGGGGATTTACCCGGCCGGCGGCCGGCAAAACCGGCACGACGAATGATTACAAAGACGCCTGGTTTGTCGGTTATACGCCAGACTTGCTCGCGGTCGTGTGGGTCGGCTTCGATGGTCAGAGCAAGCTCAATCTATCGGGCGCGGAAGCGGCCCTGCCGATCTGGACCGAATTTATGAAAAACGCCACGGCCAACATGCCGGTAACCGACTTCATCGCGCCGGCGCCGTTGCCCGGCGAAGATGTTCCAGGGAATTGCGCGCCGGGACAGGATGACGGAGTGGGAAGCGCTCCTTGTCCGCCCGCAGTGCAAACTCGCGCGCCCGCGGAGGCGCTGTAAAAATTTCCCAGGTTATGGCTTCTGTCGCTCGCCAAGTATTTTTGGCCGTCATCGCGCTCGCTCTGGGCGCTTACGGCTGCGCGCCGTCGCCGTACCGTAGGCCTTTGCCGCCGAACAATGGCAACATTCCGGCACCGCGATTGCCGCCGGCACCGCCGCCGGCTCCCTTACCGCCGCCCGAAGCGGCGCGCAAGCCGCTGCCCCAGGAAGGCAGAATTCGCGAGCAGGACTTGAAGTCCAAGTCGCCCGTGCCAAATATCCCAGGCAGGGAGAGTAAAGACTCCTTCCGCCCATCAAGCCCGGCGGAGAGTTCGGCTGCGCCGGAGTCAGCGCCGGCGCCGTTGCCGGACGATAGCTCATTGCTCGCCAAAATTACTCCCGGCATTTCGCCGCAACGTGCGGCGTCGTTGCGGCTCACCGACGAAGGCAGCAAGCTGCTCGACGCCGGCGAAGCCGCCAAGGCGCTCACGCGCTTGGAAAAAACCATCGTGATCGACTCCACCAACCCCTATGGGTATTTTTATTTAGCCAAGGCGCAGTACCGGTTGGGCCGATACCGGGAGTCACTTAATTTTCTCGATATTGCTGAATCGCGGTTACGCTCGGAGCCCTTCTGGATGGCCGAGGTGCAGGCGCTGCGCGGCGACAACTATCGGGCGCTGGGCCAGGTGCAGCGGGCAGAAGCGAGCTACGCGCAATCCCTGCGTTTTAATTCCGGCAATCGTACCGCCGCCGACGGCTTGAGTCGTTTGCAAGCAGACCCGCAATCGGTTAACAAATAGCGCGCTCCCCAATGTTAATTCTCGGTGTGGAAACTTCCTGCGATGACACCGCTGCGGCCGTGTTGCGAGACGGACGGACGATTCTCGCCAACGTGGTCTCTTCACAAGACCAGGTGCATGGTCCCTATGGCGGCGTGGTGCCGGAGCTCGCTTCGCGCCAGCATATCAAAACCATTTTGCCGATCGTCGACGGCGCCCTACAAAAAGCCAATGTGAGATTGCAAGATCTGGACGGCATGGCCGTCACGTACGGGCCCGGGCTGGTCGGGTCTTTGCTCGTCGGACTTTCTCTAGTCAAGGGCATGTCGTTTCGCTCGGGCATTCCGTACGTTGGCGTCAATCATCTCGAAGCCCATTTGCTGGCGATCCATCTAGAACAGGAAGTTCCGTTTCCTTATATCGCCTTGCTCGCGTCCGGCGGCCATACCCTGCTCTATCGCGTGAGCGGCGTCGGCGACTACGTTCACCTGGGCGGCACACGCGACGACGCCGCAGGCGAGGCCTTCGACAAGGTGGCCAAGATGATGGGGCTGGGCTATCCGGGGGGACGGATCATCGACCAACTGGCGCAAAGGGGCGATGCCAAGGCCATTCGCTTCCCGCGCGCGCGCCTGCACAAGAGCGCTTATGAGTTTAGCTTCAGCGGGATTAAGACCGCGGTGTGGCATTACCTAAAGACTCGAGGCAAGGAGCAGACGGAAGGACAAAAAGCCGACGTCGCCGCAAGCTTTCAGGAAGCGGTGGTCGATATGTTGGTAGAGCCGGCGATCCGCGCGGCGTTGGCCAACGGCGTCAAACGCATCGTGCTGTCCGGCGGCGTCGCCGCCAACAGCCGGCTGCGCGCCAGCATGAAAGAGAAAGCGGATGGTGCAGATGTGCAGGTCTTCTATCCCGCGCCGAAGTTCTGCACGGATAACGGCGCGATGATCGCTCTGGCTGGATATCATGCCCTCCAACGCGGGCGACGTGATGATTATCAGCTCAACGCCGACGCCGACTTGACGCTCTAATTGTATTTCAATCGATTCGATTTCAAAAGGCTCAAGGGTATGGCGACCCTTTACGAAGAAGTTCGCGCGGCGCTGCGCGAATCGAATTTCAAACCGCGCAAGAGCCGGGGACAAAATTTCTTAATTCATGAGCGCGTGATCGATTCGATTATTCGACTGCTCGCTCTTTCGGCGGCGGACGAGATCATCGAAATCGGCCCCGGCTTGGGGTTTCTGACTCGGCGTCTGCTCGAGCACGCAGGCCAAGTCTGGGCGGTCGAAATCGATCCTCTGCTGGTCGAGCGTCTGCGCGCCAGCGCGCTCGGCGCCGATCCGAAGCTACATCTGATCCAGGACGATATTTTGCAAATTTCGTTGGCGGAAATTTTGGCCGGGAAGAAAATTAAGCTCGCCGGTAACCTGCCCTACAATATTGCCACCCAGGTCTTGTTTCGGATCTTCGAATGGCGCGAGCATTTTTCCTGCTTGGTTCTGATGGTTCAAAAAGAGGTCGCCGATCGAATTGTCAGCGGCCCGGGCACGAAAGATTACGGCACGCTGTCGATTTTATGCCAGGTTCACGGCCGGATAACCGGAAAAGTTCCCGTTTCGCCGGAGGCCTTTTTCCCGCGCCCGAAGGTACGTTCGACCGTGCTTAAGATCGAGCTTTTTCCAGAGGCGCGGCTTGAGATCGATCAATGGCCGGTGCTGCGCGCTTTGGTGCGCGCGGCGTTCGCCCAGCGGCGCAAGACGCTCGGCAATGCGCTCGCGGCCTTTTCCAAGCATAAGCGAGGCACGGTTGAAGATTTTCTTCGTTCGCAAGAAATAGATCCGCGCCGGCGCGGTGAGACCCTCAGTGTCGATGAATTCATCCGCCTCGCTCATGCAGCGCACGACCAGTTTTTCTTTTCCGGCGACAACGAAATACTGAACGCGGAACACTGACTTTATGCCCGAACTGCCCGAAGTCGAAACCGTTTGCCGCAGCTTGCGGCCCCATCTCGTAGGCCGAACCATTCGCCAGGTGCGCGTGTTGGAGCCGCGCTTGCGGCTGCCGGTGGACGAGAAGAGGCTTAAGGCGCTGGCGGGAAAACGGATCGACGCGATCACGCGAATCGCCAAATACATCCTGTTCGATTTGTCGGGCGACATGGTCTGGGTTTTTCATCTTGGCATGTCGGGCAAACTAATCTGCGTCGCGCCGAGCACGGCACGAAAAAAGCATGATCATATCATCGTCCATCTCGACGATGGCGCCGAGTTGCGCTATCACGACCCGCGCCGCTTCGGTTTGTCGCTGGTGACAAAAAGGCAGGCTTTGCTTGAGTTGCCGCAGCTCCACCGGATCGGTCTAGATCCCTTCGATCCCGCCCTAAGCGCGCGTTACCTGTTTCGCTTCACACGCGCATCCGAGCGCCGTATTCGCGACTTGCTCCTCGATCAACAGATTATCGCCGGGCTGGGCAATATCTATGCGAATGAGATTCTCGCCTTGGCTGGCATCAAGCCAACCACGCGCGCGCATCGCTTAACGCGCAAGCAGGTTCAGGTGCTCGCGCAACTCATTCCCAAGCTGCTCGGCGACGCGATTCGCTGGTGCGGCACGTCGTTTTCCGACTATCGCGATGGCGACGATAAATCCGGCGAGTTTCAGAATCATTTACGGGTCTACGACCGCGACGGCGAGCGCTGCCGGGGTTGTCCGAGCGTGATCAAGCGGGTGGCGATCGGCAACCGCAGCGCGTTTTATTGTCCGACCTGCCAAACATGAATTCTTGGTTCCAATCGTTTAAGACGTTGCAGTCGTCTCGGATGTTCTGCGGATTAAGCGGTGATCCAATGTGTTTGGCATCATGAAACCACCGGCTTCAAACAAGGGTCAGCTTCTTTCCCCGCTCAGGCACCGCGATTTTCGCCTGTTTTGGACCGGGCTGCTGCTTTCCAGCGTGGGCAGCCAGTTCACTCAAGTGGCGATGGCGTGGCAAATTTATGAGCTTACCAATTCGCCGCTGCAGATCGGTCTGATCGGCCTGGTCCGCGCCGGGCCGCAAATGATTATTCTCCTGTTCGGCGGTTTGCTCGCCGACGCGATGAATCGGCGCAAGTTGATGATGGTCACGCAAGGGAGTTTATTTTTTGTTTCAGGATCGCTCGCGTTGATAACGGTGGCCGGCAACGTGACGCCGTTGAAACTTTACGGCGTGACGGTGTTCTTGGCGTTTTTCAGCTCCCTCGAGGTGCCGTCGCGCCAGGCGATCGTCACCAACCTCGTGCCGGCGGAAGATCTATCGCGCGCCTTGGCGATCTTCAGCACCCAACGCCAGATCGCCACCATCGCCGGACCGTCGATCGCCGGCGTCGTCTTAGCGTTCGCCGGTCCCGCGCTCTGCTACGCCGTAGACGCGTTCTCTTGGCTGGTGATGCTCGGGGCGCTGGCATTAATTCGCACCCAGTTGCCGGAGCGGGGAGGCTGGCGCACGATTACTCTGGAGTCGCTGCGCGCGGGCTTTAGTTTTGTCTGGGGCCACGCCGTCATTTTTCCGTTTCTGATGATGGATTTTGGCGCGAATATTTTCGGCACGATGCGCTCGCTCTTTCCCATTTATGCGCGCGATATTCTTACCGTTGGGCCGCGGGGCTTGGGCCTGCTGTATGCGGCCAGCGCGGCCGGCTCGTTGATTGGTGCATTGGCGTTCAGCCTGTGGGGACCGGCGCGCCGGGCCGGGCGCTGGATTCTTTTCGGCGTGACGATCTACGGCGTGTGCCTGCTCTGCTTCGCCCAATCGCATTGGTTTTGGCTGTCGATCGCGCTTCTCGTCGGCACCGGAATCGGCGATACGATCAGCGCGATTTTGCGCTCGACGATCAATCAGTTGAGCACGCCCGATGATTTGCGCGGGCGCATGTCTTCGATCAATAGTATCTTTACCAACAGCGGACCGCAGTTAGGTCAATTCCAACTCGGTGCTCTGGCCGCGGCGATCGGCACGGAATTCGCTGCCACCACCGGGGCCGTGGCGATTCTTGCCATCGTGGCGCTTTTGGCCGTCCGCTTCCCGCACGTGAGGGAATATCGGATCGGCCCGCCAAAAAGTTAGCGTTGGGCACGCTCGGTTAGCCGAGATAATTCGGCTGGATCGGAAAGGCGGAGTCGCTAAGATCGAACGGCGCCGTCGGCGGGATTTCTTTGCTGCTTGATAACATTCATCGCCAGGGAAATCATTGAGCCGACGTCGCTCAGGGTCGCCGGTAAAATTAGCGTATTGCCGGCTTGAGCCAGTTTGCCGAATTCGGTGAGATAATTTTCCGCGACGCGTAGTTGCACCGCCTCGAAGCCGCCAGGTTGTTGGATAGCTTCGGCGACTTTTCTGATCCCGTTGGAGGTCGCATCGGCAATCGCGAGGATCGCCGCGGCCTGTCCTTCGGCTTCGTTGATTTGCTGTTGCTTCTTTCCTTCCGAGGCTTTAATCGCCTGCTGCTTCTCGCCTTCCGCGCTGTTGATGGCGGCGTCTCTCTGGCCTTCTGAAGTCAGGATCAGTGCGCGTTTCTCGCGCTCGGCGCGCATCTGTTTTTCCATCGCGGCGAGAATATCTTGAGGCGGCGTAATATTCTTAATCTCGTAGCGCATTACTTTGATGCCCCAGGGCTCCGACGCTTTGTCCAATTCGCTGACCACCTGGGTATTGATATTGGTGCGCTCCTCGAAAGTGCGGTCGAGCTCGATCTTGCCAAGCTCGCTGCGCAACGTGGTTTGGGCAAGCTGCGTGATGCCGAAAATGTAGTCGCCGATGCCGTAAGAAGCCCGCTCTGGATTTAAAACTTTTTGGTAGAGCACGCCGTCGACCGAGACCTGGACATTATCGCGCGTGATGCAAACCTGCGGCGGGATATCGATCGCCTGTTCCTTGAGGGAGTGCTTGTAACGAATCACATCGAGAAAAGGGACGAGGATATGAAAACCGGCGCCCAGGGTACCGCTATACTTCCCCAAACGCTCGACGACGAAGGCGCTCTGCTGCGGCACCACGACAGCGGTCTTGGCCACGATGATGATGACGAGAAAGGCGAGAACGATGACGACGATAAATCCGCCCATACTTGTCTCCGTTTCAGTTTGATTCGGCGCGCACGAAAATCATCAGACCTTCGACGCGCTCAACTCTGCAGCGCTGACCGCGCGCGAGAGGCTTATCCCCGATATTGCGCGTGTTCCACGACGTGCCGTGCAATTCTGCTTTACCCACGCTGTTCACCGAAATGTCTTCAAGGGGCACGGCGACTTCGCCCACCAGGCTGCCGACGTTGTCCGAAAGGGGGCCGCGCGTCAACTGCAGCAATTTTTCACGGAAGAGCCAAAGGCAAAGTACGAGATGGCTGAGAATAAGATAAATTGAAACCAGGGAGGGCCTGCGGCTTGAAAACCGACCAGGATGCCGACGATAACGGCGCCGATGCCGAAGAAAAATATATAAAAGCCGCCCGGAGTCGTAAGCTCCGCGAGGAAAAGTAGAAGACCCAGTAGGATCCACAGCCACCAATCCATAATGTATTCTCGCCGTTGCGCCCGCTGAACCTAGCCGAGGTCCGCCGGTATTTCAACCTCCATGATCGTTACACGCTTGGGTTATCGTGACGGATGATGGCGATATTTCTTTTCGATGCCAAATAGGTTGATGAACTCGCCGAAAACGCGCGCGCTCAGCTCGTGGAGTCGCGCTATGTGCTCCGGCGTATCGCGGTGAATGCGCTCGGGATCGATCGTTCCGCCGAGCGCCGCGATTTCTTTACGGTTCTCGGCGACTCGCAGCCAGCGATGAATCATCGGCTCGTCGACTTCCAGATGAAACTGAAAGCCGTAGACGTTGTTGCCGTAACGAAACGCCTGGTTGGCGCACAGGGAAGAAAAGGCGAGATGGCGAGTGCTTTTGGGGATATCGAAGGTCTCGCCGTGCCACTGAAAGATTTTCTCCGTTGTTTGAAACATCATCAGTAGCGGATCGTTCTCCGCGTGATCGGTCGGCGAGACGTCGTACCAGCCGATTTCCTTTTCCTGGTTCGCGTAGACGTCGGCGCCGAGAGTTTTCGCGATCAATTGCGCGCCCAGACAGATCCCCAGCACCGGCAGATTTTTTTTCATCGCCGCTTCGATCAATTTCATTTCGATCGTCAGATGCGCTAGCCGCCCGGTGTCGTTGACGCTCATCGGTCCGCCTAAAACGACCAGGCCGTCGTATCCATTCAGGCTAGGCTCGGCATCCGGATGGCGCGCGAAATTCACATAGCGGATGCGAAATCCGGCGCGCTTCAAAAGCGGATTGAGAGTGCCCAAGATCTCGTGCGGCACATGCTGAAAGACGAGGAGCTTTTTCATGGGCAATAGTTCGAGACAATTATAACGAGATGCGCAGAAAAACTAAAATGCCCCGGGCACGAACGCAAAAAACCGCTAGTGGCGGATGCTTGCGAGTGATAATAGTTATCGTAGAATGGCAAGGAGTACGATGAAGAATCGAGAGACCGGTGCGGCCTGGGCGTATCATAACAGCACGAAACATTCTTACCAAAGCGTTCGAACGAGCCCGCACTATTTGGATTGGGACAACCAGCCGATTCCTTTAAAAATTTACTCGGCGCTCGAACCGATTCCTTTGCCGGAACATTTATCGTCTTCGGGAGTGCCCGCGCTTTCGGCCATAGTGAGCGGCGCGGTGGAAACTGCCGCGACTCCCACGCGCCAATCGCTCGCGGAAATTCTATTTCTTTCCGCCGGAGTCACCCGGCGAAGAGCTTATCCGGGAGGCGAGATGCTCTTTCGCGCGGCGGCCTGCACGGGCGCGCTCTATCACATCGATCTTTATCTTGTCTGCGGCGATCTCGCCGATCTCGAAGCTGGCGTCTATCATTTCAGCCCGCAGGATTTCGCTCTGCGGAAATTGCGCGCCGGAGATTTTCGTTCATTGTTAGTGGATGGCAGCGGCGAAGAATCCTCAATCGTGAACGCGCCGTGTGTGATCATCAGCGCGTCCACGTTTTGGCGCAATGCCTGGAAGTACCAGGATCGCGCTTATCGCCATTGTTTTTGGGACAACGGCACGATCCTCGCCAACCTTTTGTCAGCTACGGTTGCTCGCAAGATTCCGGCAAAGGTAATCCTCGGTTTTGTCGATGCGATAGTGAATCGGCTTTTGGGTCTGAACAGCCAGCGCGAGGCGCCGCTTTCGCTCGTGACGCTGGGCTATTCATCGGCAACGAAGATCGGTCCGTCTCCGCCGATGCCACTGCTGGTGTTGGAAACTACGCCGCTGTCGAAAACCGAGGTCGATTACCCAGCCATGCGAGCGGTGCACGAGGCGTCATCGTTGGAAGGCGAACGGGAAGTTAGGTTGTGGCGCGAGGGAACGAAAAATGCGGAAGGTGAAAGAACAAAAGATGAAAACGGCGACGCGCAGATTTTTCCTTTGCAGCTTTT
>Ga0075431_100002751_pt1 | contig 17055 bp, 9 predicted proteins | sample RhiMetdeltSRZDD5_FD_75297 | JGI IMG/M metagenome (GOLD analysis project Ga0075431, IMG submission 75297) | Populus rhizosphere microbial communities from Tennessee, USA - Rhizosphere MetaG P. deltoides SRZDD5 | ecosystem: Host-associated > Plants > Roots > Rhizosphere > Soil | place: USA... | reverse complement strand
GGGGATCACGAGTTCCTGCAGCGTGGGGCCGCCGTGGTGAAATGCCAGGTCTCCGCCCGCCCGGAACACGCTCGCACCCGGGGGAAAGATCAGGTCGAGGTCGCTGGAGTACCCAAGCTCGCTGCCGCTCACGCGAACACTCCCTAGAGGATTGGTACCTCCGCGCCCGATCCAGCAGCGCCGGTGCAAGTCGATCTCTTGGCCGCCCGGCCGGTCGGCTCGCATCGACTCGTCACGATCAGAGGCGGAGAACAGGTGCCCGTGGTCCGCAGTGATGACTGCGTGGGCGATGCCGGCGCTGGCGAGTCGCCGGACCGCCAAGGCGATGTTGCCGATCACCGTGTCCATGACCCTTCGGGCGGTGAAGGAGAAGCCAGCCTCGCCGGCGTGGTCGATCTCCTGAGATCGGACGATGACCACCTGCGCCGCCTTGACCTTCTGCTGCAACTTCGACGGCGCCATGGCAAGCAGCTCGTCGAGACTCACATCAACCAGGCCGGCGATCTGTGATGCGGCGAAGTTCTTGCGGGCCGGAAGGTCCGGCAGAAACACGTCGCCGATCTGTGCGCCAAGTCGGCCGTTGCGCTCGACGACCGAGAAGCTCTTCTCGGCTCCCGGATGCAGAGCCGCCATGCCCACGGGCGTGATGCTAGGCAATGCGGCGATCGCCGGCCGCAGGGACACCTCCGAGGACTCCGGGAGCCGCTCCTTGAGTTCGGCGCCCATCTCGAAGCGCATCGCATCGACGAAAAAGTAGGCGACCGGCCGCGGCTGCCGTGCCACGACCTCGCTGAACACTTGGGTCTGATGAAGCGTTCCGCTCACCGTCCACCCCGAGGTTACGAGCGCGCGCACGAAGCTGTCCGCCATCGCGCGGCAGGTCTCGTCGTACGCCTGGCGGACGATCCCGACCGGCCGTTCTGGCACCTCATCAAGCTCGGTGAGCCATGCCTCGAGGCGCCGTTGCGCTTGGTCGAGGCGATGCCAGCCCTCGTCGGCGGTGTAGCGGTCAACCCACACCCGAGCGTCGCCGTTGCCCCGAGAAGCCTCTCCACGAACTCGAGCCGCCTGAAGCCCGAGGTCCGCCATGTAAACCACTGCCCGCCACTGCGCCTTGCGCGCTCCGTCAAGATCCAGCCAGAAGCTAGTCTCGCGGAGCCCGGCGACCGCCAGCGCGTCATCGAACCTGCCAGCGCGGACGAGGTCGTGGCACAGGCGCAGCAGTACCTCTTCCTCAAAACGGAATGTGTCGATAGAGCCGAGCGCCTCCGCGGGGAGCGCTGCGGTGCGCAGGCTCAGCTCATCCTCGACACGGTCTGCAAGCGATGGGTAGACGTCACGGTGCTTGGTTCGGAGCTGTTGGGCAATCTGCCGTACTGCGTCCACCTCACGCTGAGTCGGCGGCACCGGTATACCGTCGAGCACTGCCGGCGCAGGGCACGATAGGTCCGCACGGAACTCACCACTGAGGACGTACCGCAGCGCATGCGCGCGCAGCCGCGCGACCTCCGCACTGTCGGGAAGCGTCAGGCCAAGGTAAGAGCGAACGAGCGAGATCAGCTCCTCGACCGCGGCTTTGTCGGCGATCTCTTGGTCGTACACGTCCGAGGCCAGCCACTCTGCAAGCAGAGCGTCGTCATCCCGTGTGCGGACGATGCTGCGTAGCAGCGAGGGACCGGCCGAGCCCTGGTCCGCCGCGATGCTGGCCAGATCGGCGTAGGTCAGCTTCCGATCCTCAGCCAACAGCCCATCAACCGTTCCGACAGTCTGTGTCTTGAGCAGAAGATTACGCGCGAGATGCTTGAGCGCCGGTGACCACGACGAGCCTGCCCTCTCAAGCTCCATCAGCACCGAAGTGGGTTCCTTAGCGACCCCGGGCAGGTAGACCACTACCGGCTCGGGCATGTCGCCACTCACAAGTGGTTCCACTTCAGACCGAAGTTCGAACAGAGAGCCCACGAACTCGACGAGGTGGACGTCCTCGCCGCCTAGCTTGACGGTCGCCGGGCGCGCGTGGGCGTCCGTACCCCCACGAAGCTCACCAACGAAGACTGTGAACTCCTGGCGCTGGTCGTACCAGACCACTACCCGCCGAGTACGGACTTGCGCCGAAAGCTGTGCAGCTATGTAGTCGTGCAGCGGATGCATCAGCGTCCTCCACGAGCGTTGCCCACGGCACGTCGGCCGGCGCCCTGCCCAGTCGTGGCTGGGCCGTTGAGTAGGTCGTCCAGCGCAGCCTTGACGGCCGTCGAGGTACGTTCACTGACCAGTTCGTTAATGCTGCAGGTCGGGTGCTTGCGTGCCCCCCACCTGCCATCACGGCCCTGCTCCCAGAAGATGTCTTCGAGGCCATGGGCCATGGCAATGCTGAGGTCGCGAGCACACTTGGGCACCACACGCTCTGGCCAGAGGTGCATCGCCAAGTTAGTCCAGTCGTACTTGCCCTCACGTAGGGCGTCCCACACCGTCTTCAGCTCTCTCTGCCACGACTTGTGGTGAGGCACCAGCCGCCACAACGGAGCGAAGTTGAGGACCACGCCGTCGTCAAGGTTCGGGTTCCAAAGCGGGGCAACCCTGCGAACCTCGTCAAGGAAACCACGAAGATCGTCGATCAAGGCTTCATTTTCGGCGATCGCCTTCCGCCGGGCGACTGTTGCGCTCTCGCCGGCTTCCGTTCGAGCGTGCTCCAGTCGCTGTTCCTCGAGTCTCAGTTTCGGCACAACATATTCGTCTTGGATCCGGAACATCGTGTCAGCGGTCATGCTGTGGATGTAGATCCACACGGAGTAGCTCCCCGATCGCGTGGCTAGGTGCCAGTAGATGGGCGCCTTGCGCCGACTCTTGGAGTACATGCGGACATGCAGGGGAAAGAATGTGCGCGCGAGCCACTTCCTCAGGTCTGCCGGTTCTGGCACAGCTACGTTGACGACCTCAGCGTTAGCTGTCACTTGCTGGGCAAGGTCGTGTGGATGCCCAGGGTCGTCGACCAAGATGTCACGCACGGGAATCGGCGTCTTGTCTTCTGCGGGCCACATACCCGCCGAACGGACCGGCAACGGATCGAACGGGCCGGGCTCGGCCGGGAGTGGTCGCTGGCCAGTCGCCAACCTCACATCAAAGCGACCGAAGGCCACGCCAACGAGCCACGACAGTAGCGCGTCCGACTCGCCTCCGCGGAAGGAACCGTCGTCAGACTCATCATCGTCGTCCTGACCCCCCTCCCGCGGCGCGGGCAGGCCAGGTCTTTGGAGATCGCTCGTGCTCTCGATGGCCCGGCGATCGGTGCCGGAGATTCCAAATAGTCCAAAAAGGTACTCGTCGATGTTCTGCTGAACCACGGCTAATTCACGGCTAGGCTCGACCGAGATCCCGCTCGAGTACACCTCCGCGGGCAAGATGAAGGCGTGTGATGTCTCGTCATGAATGTCTCGGGCCCGTTGCGCTGCCCAACCGCGGCGCGCCAGCTCTGCTAGCTGCTTCACGTGCTGCTGCGAGAGGTGCGGTACTGGAGTTCGCTGAATTACACCAACGTCATACGACCGCGCAACACCGCCGCGCCCAGTCGGCTCGGCTGCGGCAAGCTGGAGGTCAACGAGGCCCCGGAACGCTGCGCTTCGGAACACTGCAAGATATGCAAGTAGGATCTCGCCGTCGTCGCCTACCACAAAAGCAGCAGGCCCTTTGTGCCCAAAGATGCAGCCGCGTGGGAGAACACGAAATCCGAGTTCACTCTTGGTACGATGGGGCCAGGTAAGACCAGGACGCCAAAAGTACTCCACATTCTGGGGACGAGAGGCTGGGCGATCGGAGCCCTCTTTCCGAAGGTTGACGATCTCACGGCCGCCGTAACGCCAGTTCACAACCAGATGGAGGTCGGCAAAAAACGGCGAGAACGAGCCGCCCTTGGCAAAAAGGAACCAGTCGTGGTTTACCCGCTCCGGCTCGACCTCCCACCACAGGCGCAAGAATCTAAAGTCATCTGAGCTTTGAAGACCCACCCTTGCCGTACGCTTCTCTGACTCGAACAGCGGCAACGTACGAAAGAGACTCCTAACGTTATCGCTGACCCAGTAGGAAAAGGGCGACCTAGGAATCGATCGAAGGCTGCTCAGCTTGACCTCGAAGTAGCGCGCACGGGTATCGCGCGCCTGACCCTCGATTGCCTCCTCCAGCGAACGCTTCTTGTCGCGATCCTCGAGCGTTCTGACAATCACACTGGTGTCGTGCTTTCCGTCGCGCTCGAGGCAGTATGCGGCAGCCTCTACGAGTGCAGCGTCCATAACGCCGAGGCCAAGGTCCGCGATGGTTACCGGCGGTGCCTCATTGAGCAGCACCTCTTCCCTCCACCGCTGGAATGTTGGTAGGAAAAACCCTGTGCGTGACGTGATGGCTCCAAGGAGTCCTTGGGACTCGAGCAAGCCGATGCCTCGTTCGACAAAGACCGCGAAGATGTCGTTCTTGGAGCGCGGATAGGTCTGCTCCAAGGTCCTCCGTACCCTCGGCGTGGCGTCGCCGAAGGGTGGGTTCATGAGGACAACATCGTACTTCTGGGCAGCCAACTTGAGGAGCCCGAGGCCCTGCGCCGAGTCATCAGCAAAGAGTCGCCGTCGCATGTTGACATCCATGGCTCTGGCTGCGGAATAGCGCTCAAGGGCTTCGTGAAGGCTCTCCTCTGCGGGGGCAAAGAGATCCGCAGCGTAACCGTGTTTGAGCGGCTCACCTCGGAGCGTCTCGACACGCAGTAGCAGTCCGAGTTCGCCGGCGAACGCGAGTGCGCTGACGAGTTCCCGGAAAGCATTGCGCAAGTCCTCGCTCGAGAGCGTTTCTTCGAATTCTGTGGCCACGGTGGCGTTGGCGACGAGCGGTTCGGCGATGACCACATTGGTTCGCCGAATCCTAGGGCGGCCATCTCTGCGGATACCTGCGTCGTGGTACGCGCGCTGGGCTCGCAGCCACAAGGCGAGTTGAGCGATCTGCGCGCAACGTGGGTCGATATCCACGCCGTACAGGTTCATCGTGAGGATCAGCTCGGGCACGGCGCCTCGGATGGAGCCGCGATCGGGGTAGTCTTGGGCGAGGGTACGTCCGGTCGCCTCGCTCGGCGGGCTGTCGGGGTCGGTGTGTGCCTCCTCGTAAATCGCCGTTAGCAGACCAAATGCGTACAAGAGGAAGTGGCCGCTGCCGCAAGCCGGGTCGAGGACGCGGATGTCGCGCGGGTCCTTCTTCGGCCGTAGGCTGAGCGACTCGCCGGGCCGGCGGATCAGGTACTCGCAGCGATCTTTGAGGCCAGTGTCACCACCGCGCATTTCGTACCAGATGCGTCCCAGTGTGTTGTCCGTGAGGAACTGGACTACGTAGCGAGGCGTGAAGAACTGGTTGCGTACGGCCAATTCGCGACTGTTGCGTGGCGCCTGGCTCTGCTTGCGCATGGCCTGGCGTTCCTCGCCGCTGTTGAAGTACTGGTAGACCCAACCGATGGTCTCGTCCTCAGCCCATACGGCAGCGAGCTGACTATCGTTGAGGATCTCCAAGAGCTGAACCAACGCGGGACGCCTCGGCCACACCACTGAAGCCGGGTCACGGCGATCGAACAGCACCTTCACCTCGGTGGACAGTTCGTCGAAGATCGACTCCAGGTAGATGCGGTAGCCGTCCGGCAATGTCTGCAAGCCTTTGGCGAGCATGGTGAACTCGGAGTAACCCGACGAGGACTCGCCCTTGCTGACGCACTGTTGGACCAGGCCACGTACCTCGAGCATCTTCAGGGCGACGAACCGGTTTAGCGTTGTGAATGAGGCGTCGCGCAGGTAGTCCACTACGGCATCCGATGTGGCCAAGCCGATGGCCTGCTTGTGCTCGATGGTGGCAACGATCCGTTCTCGTTGTCGACGCCCTGCCGGCCCCAACTGTTCGCCACCCGTGCGCAGATTCCGCCCGTCCAGGAGAACGTCGAAATCTCCCTCGAGTTGGGCAGCAAAGTCCTCCTCCAGCAGCCGTCGCGCTCTCTGCGTGGCGGACTCGATCAGACCACGGGTATCCCTATCCATATGCACACCTAGCCGTTCGCTTGATCGTCACGAGATTACGACCTTCTTCCCGGCGCCGATCATGCGTAGGACCTCCTCGCGGAGCCCGTCGAGTGCGGCTGTCAGCTGCTCCTCTGTCTCGATGCCCCCTGTGAAGAAGGGACGGATGTCGAGCGAGGCGAGCCGCTCGCCCTCGATGATCTCCTGCATCTGGTGAATCGCCGCACGAAGCCTGGCCTCGCAGGCGTCGCGCTCGGATCTCAATAGTGCAATCGAGGCATCTGCCGACCGGGGTTGTTGTCCTTCAAGCAGAGGCGCCGCAAGGTCCTCTCGTGTCCCCTCGGCCAGCTCGTGCCAGCCGGGTTCGTCGGTCAGCCTCTTGTGTGCCGCCGTGTACGCGTCAATGCGTGCCTCCTGGGCCTCGTCGAAGATCCGCTGGTACTCAACCTCGATGGCTCGGGCGTGCTGGTCGATCTCGGGCAAGGCCCGGAAGAACGTCTCCCTGTCGAGGAGGTCCGCGAGCGCAGTAGCGCGCTCCGTGAGCTCGTCGGGTGTCGGTTCGCCCCGGAGCACTGGCCACATGTCGTTTACGGCGCGACTGGCTCGTGCAAGATCGTGAAGGCGTGGATCGGTCAGTGTACTGCGCAGCTCACCGGCACGCTGGATCGCCTCCTTGATGATGCGATGACTTGCGTTGAAGGCGAGGATCGCGCTGTCCGCAGTCCCGGACTTGATCACTTTCACTTCGCCGAGCGCCTCTTCGAGCGGTCCCTCGCCAGGAAGGCGGTGGCGGAGCAGGATGTCTCGCGCCTCGCTGACGGAGTCCTGGTGGTGATCGATCTGTTGGCGGATCTCGTCGACGATGGTGGTTGACGAGGTTATGTCGGTCACCTCCCGGCCGAATGTGTCCTGGAACGCCTCGGCCGCGCGGAGCTTGTCCTTGGTCTCGACCCCTCGGCGCGGCTTGAACGACGCCTGACGGAACTGGTTGTTGTTGCTGAGAGCGTCCTTGGACTCTAGGCTCGGAAGTGGGTCGAGCACGCGCCCCTTGCTGGTGGCCTCGATCCGCTCATCGCGCATCAGCGCAAGCACGAGCAGCCGGATGACCTCGAAGTCCCAACCGAAGGGCTCCTTGCCGAGCTCCGCCTCGAGGTAGCGACCGCTGGCGGTATCACCGTACTCCGCACGGTCCTCGATGCGTCGGAGCACCTCGCGCAGCGGTCCGGTGTCAACGATGAACGTCGTCTTTCCGCCCTCCGTGCGCACCAGGCTGAGAGCGGTGAACACGGACGGAAGCCCTTGGAGGTTGTGTGCGGTCAGGAGGGCATCGGCACCCTTGCGGGCGTCGGTCGCCTTGGCGGCGGCCTCGCTGAAACGGTGATAGACCTCAGGGAGTACAGCGGCAAGGATCTCGTTGGCGGCCCTGCCAATGTCGGTGACGCTGTCGCTTGGTCCCCGGTCGTTACCCCGGAAGTAGACCCGGCCGCTCAGGCATGCGGTTCTGAGCAGCCGGCGCAGCTCGTCTTGGCGTGACCGGAGCCGTGAGCGCTCTTCGGCCATGAGAGCCGGCGTGTCCTCGCCCTTGGTTTCCCGCTCCTTGCGCTGGAGCATCTCGCGGGAGCGGAACAGCTCCACCATCTCGTGGTCGATGGCCTTGTTCAGCGGGACAGACCAGAAGACGTTGTCGGTCTGCTGCCGACTGCGTGAGCGCAGGTCGTTGGCCAGCGACTCGAACTCAGCGCCTTCCTCGGCCAGCTGAAGCGAGACGACCAGGTCGCCGCTTGTAGCTTCCCGCCCGTGGATCGCCAGGCCGGCCTTGAAGATCTTCGCGTCCGCCAGGGTGAACGTCGGCTGCGGCTTCCAGAACTCCTGCAGAACCTCGACATAGACACGGTGCGCGTCGCCCGGCTTCGGCGCGATGCCGTTGCGGACCCGCTCCCAATCGTCCTCGGCGGGTGTGGGGATGCGGTAGCCGTCGTCACCGCGACGGACCTTGTGCGTGCGCTCCAACTCCTGAAGTGCGTCTCGCACGTCGGCCAGCGGCGAGTCGCCCGACACACTGCCCACGAGGGCCGCGGCGATGTTCTCCGGGCTTCGGTGCACACTCCGTACGTACTGCAGTAGGCAGATCACCTTGGCGACTGCCTGAGCGTAGGGGTGCGACAGCTCGCGTGGGATCGCCGCGATCTTCGCGCGGATCTCGGAGCCGATGTTGTTCTCAACGAGGTCGTAGATCTGGTCCAGACGTACCAGGTTCCCGACCTTCTGATCGGCGATGTTGACGGCTGGGTGGATGAGGAGCTGCTGCGCGAGCTTGATGATCGTCCGGTTGGCCCCACCGACGCTGCGGTTCGCACCGCCCTGGGTGCGCAGGCCAGAGACGATCTGGATGATGAGATCGATCTGGTAGGGCAGCAGCGGGTAGAGGCTGGCGAATGAGTCCCGACTCAGCTCGGGCAGGCGGATCTCCGCAGTGAGCCTGGTGTTCTGGGTCAGGCGAGCGCGGTTGTCATCGAACAGCTTGCCCAGGCGTGTCTCGGCAGCGGCGTTCTTGGTGAGAATCCGCTTGCTGGTCACCTCCGAGATGTCGGACGGTTCGAGGTGGACCTGCAGCGGGAACCGGTCCCGCAGGCGGGCAAGCTCAATCCGTGTTCCCTCCAGCCCGCTCACCAGGTCGTCGAGCTTCTCCTGGGAGGTGACGACGATCCAATGCTTGCCGCGGCCCTTGACGCCCAACTGCTGGACGACTGCCTGTAGGTCGAGCATCTTCTGCACATCGCGGGCCACGAACTGACCGATCTCGTCGATGACGAACAGGAGCGTGTACCCGGGTCGACGGCGCTTCATGAGTTCGGTCGCCCGCTCCGCGAGCTTGCCGGGCGTGATGTCTGCTCGACTCTTGGCGGCACGCACCCACGAGTCGGCCATCGGGAAGGTCTGCGGCAGAAGGCTGTGCATGACCTGGCTGGCCTCGCTGGCCGAGAAGGCGACCTTTCCCTTCTCGTCATCCCAGTTCTTGCCGAACAGCTTGGCGTACTCCGCCGCGAACTTCTGCAGCTCGCCCTTCTCCTCCAGCGTGATCTCCAGCTCGGCCAGGTCGAGGTCGGTCGCGTAGCCGAGGCTGTGCAGGAACTGCCGGTACATGATCTCGGTTATGGACTGGTTGCCACTGCGGATGCCCCGGTCGGTGGATACGTCGAAGATCACCGTGTGGGTCGGGATACGCTCGCTGATCGTCCGTAGCAGCACGCGCAGCCGGTTGTCCCCGCCTCGGTCAGCGAACCGCTCCGCAGCACCCTTGCCGTCGATGCTGCGGTTCTCGATGGCCAGGCCGAGGACCTTAGCGAAGCTCGACTTACCGGAGCCGAAGAAGCCCGATACCCAGATCGCGATACCTTCATGCGGCTTGTTCGGCGTCTCCTGGTACGCGTCGAGGATCTCCAGGTAGTACTTACGGATCGCGTCGGTGACGACATACTCGTTGAGCTCGTCGCGGATGACCTGCTCGTTCGTCTGGTCAACCTTGATGACTTCTTCGATCTTCCGGTCGATGTCCCCTGCGAAGAGGGTCCTGATCGTCATAAGGCATCGCCCCTATCAGAAGACCTTCAGTCGGTAATTGTGTTCGGGATCAAGTACGCCCATGAAAGACAGCCCTGACCCACCGTCCAGACGGCCTGGGTAGAAGAGCACCGTCGGCACGTGGACGTGGCCCTTGAGCTGCTCGAGTAGCGCCGAGGTTCGGTACATCGGGAACAGCGCGCCGGCGCGGAGGATCAGCACGACATCTCGGGTCGGGTCAGGGTCCTCGGGCATCCTGGCCGCGACGTGGTCAACCAGCGGCGAGTACTCCCAGAGAACGGCATGGACCGTCTCTACCACAACCTCCACGCCGGTCGACCGTTCTGCATCGAACCATTGGTCAAGCGGGCGCTGGGAGCGCATGGCCTCGTCTAAACACTCGGCGAGAGATATGCGTCGAATGCGCTTGCCCTTCTGGGACAATCGCGTCTCCAGCATGGCGACCTGAGTTCGAAGGCGGAACTCTTCCTCTGGGTCGTAGACAAACAGGGCGCATGGCATGTCGCTGTAGGTGCTTAACCCCGCGCGCGCGGGGTCGATCTGCTCGAGGATCGGCTCGAGTGAGCCCCGCAGGCGCTCCTCAAGGGTTCTCACGCCACCATCCTCTGCGCATATCCGGCCGAACTGCCCTCGGGAAGGGAGAGTTGCACGATACTGCCCGCAACCTGGTAGTCCAGCTTCTTGAACTGGTGCAACCGATAGATCTCCTGCTCCACGTCCGTCGACGCCATCAGGAACATCCGCCAGTCACTCGCGGTTATGATCTTGGCAGGCTGGACCCGCTGATCGCGCAGCGCGTGAAGAATGTAGAGGAAGCTGCGCTCGGGCAGGTGGTAGGAGGCGAACTCCTTGGCCGTTCCGGCACCGCGCAACAGTCCGAAGTCCGCCGCGATACGCAACAGACCGCTGGCAACTCGTTTGGTCGTCGCCTCGCTCCAGTCGTGTTCCGTCTGGCCACCACGTTTGTTGATTTCGGCCAGGTATCCGAGCACATCGGCCGGCCTGACCTGGAACGCGCCGTCCTCGTATTCCGCGTAGAGCCAGTTCTGCAGAAAGTCCCGGACCAAGAACTCATCGCGGGTCATGTGCCATAGCAGCAGTGGCTTCCACTCCGCGAGGTCACACCCGCTCTTCGCGAGATGCACGAGCGGGCGGTCGCGGCCGGCAGGGTCGAACCGCCGGTTAATCACCTTGGCCACGTCGCGCAGCCAGGTCACGCTCTTGGCGCCGATGAAGTTTTCGGCTCGCAGCTGGTCCAGGTTGGCCCTCTTGGACAGCTCGAAGTCCCAGCCGGCCATGACCGCATACGTTTCGTCGATCATCGCGCCCTTGACGACGGTGAACGACGAGGCGACGTTCGCTCTCTCGGTCACGCCGACAACCCCGCATAGGGAACGACGAGCTCTCCGGAAGCGCCATGCGCGAAGCCAAGGGCCAGCTGAGCAACGTCAGAGTCCGAGCGGGAGAATGCATTGGAGACACAGACGCGACGACCATCGACACGACGTGCCCCCCGGGCATGAGCGTCCACGTCTACCAGAGCCACCGCATCCTCGGCGAGGAGTACATTCACAAGATCATCCTGCGGCTTCTGCAGACGAACGAATAGATCGGTCCAGTCCTCTGCGTTGTCGAGCCACTCCTCCCAGCGGGCGTCAAACGCTTCCTCAATCTCAGCCGGGAGCCGCCACAAGGTCACACTCGTCGCTGCGACATCGCCGAGTGGATCAAACCGTTCATCACATCGATGCGAGGCGACCACGAAGACCGACCTGGCCTGGGCGAAGTGGTGCGTGCGGGGGAACCCCCGCTTGAGCACCTGTGCACCATCAGCGCCGAGCTGGGTGGTGTTCCACCAACGGCCAAGATCCATCTCGCCGTACCGGGCCACGATGAGTCGACGCTTCAGCAGCAAGTCAAGATCGACCTCGGTTGTCGTCGTCACGCTGCGTCCTCGGGCCGGCGCTCACCATCGCCATGACCCTACCTAGTCAACGCGACAGCCCAGCAACCCCGTCCCCTCGGTCGTGTCGCGTCCCGCGCGGGGCCCTGCCCTCGCACCCGCGTTCTGGGCAAGATCGCGCAGCCTACGGTCCGGTCGCGGCTCGAATGGACGGTTTGTAAGTGGGCACCGCGGCCGTGGATCTTCCGCTCACCCTTTTGTTAGATGTTAGGAATTTCGTCCGGAAAAACTACCTGCAGATCCAGAAAACGTTCGTTACCTGTGGAACACATGATTAGTGAAGCGAGGCTGAATCCTTAGCTTGAGCTGACATTGACGAACGCCGGTTAACGACGTTGTTTGGCCAGGAACCGACACCCACGCGGATGCCACCCCGCCACCGCTGCGCTATGCCCAGGCACAGTCGTCAAGGACGGGGCGCCGCCTACCTACTGCTTGTCATCCCCAGCTGTTCTCAACCGCTCCCGGAACTCCCGCACGCCTGAGAGCTTCTTGAATGGCTCAGAGTCAGTCATAAGCCCGGCCAGCCGGGCATTGACACGGCTAGAGGCCGTGACCCGTGCCGCCATCTCGATCGCCTGCGCCCCGTCCTGGCAAGCCTGCTCAGGCTCGCCGCCTAGAAAACGGGCTTGCGCCAAGTTGATCTGATCAAATACGAGCGAGCGCTGAAACCCAGGCGGGCGCAGGGCAAGGGCGCTCAACGCCTGCCGCTCAGCGTCAGCGGCAAAGGTCGGATCATGCAGGGCTAAGGTGCGGTAGGTCTTGGCCGCGCTACTGGCGATCTCAGCCTCGGTGGTGTACGGGAAGCACCTTGCCACAGCAGGCGACTCGTCCTCCTCGTTAAGTTGGCCGTACAGGTCGAACGCCAAGCCGACGGCGCTGCGAACTTCAGACAGGTGCACCGTTCCCATGCCTGACAGGCGGGCTGCACGTTGGCTCCACAGCAACGAGCGGATCTTGTTGAAGCGGCGTCCGTCGGCAGGCAATTGCTCGAACGCCAGATCGGTGAGGCGTAGGGCGCTGCTCGGATGCCCCAGCTCGTTCATCTGGGCTGACATGTCGGCCAGGATGCCTACGGCGCGCAGTTGGGCTTCATCCCCATGGGCCTCACGCGCCGCCTGGAGGCCGTAGATCAGATAACGCTGCGCCGGGCCCTCCATGGCGGCGTCGTGACTCATCCAGCCGACATGCCCGGCAAGATCAGCGATGGCGATCAGCAGCCGGTTGCCGATGTCCTCGCTGTAGCGGGCCTCGGTGGCTAGATCCACGGCATACAAGAGATGCCCGGCAGCGGCCCTGCGAACCACCGCCCCACCCACAGCGGCGTCAGCAGCCATGAAGTGGCGGGTCGCCTCCTCGATCGCTTCCACCGCTTCGATGTTGATCTGCCCCGGACCGGCACCTCCCGGCAGCGGCAGCACGCCCGTGTCTACGCTGAGCCAGCGCGCGATCGGAGCGATCAGCTCCTTGCCGGTGGCCACGGAGACCGAAGCCGCCAGTACCGCCCGCCTCGTCAACATGTCACTCCTCAGAAACAGCCCCAGCTCGTCCAGCGTACGAGCGGCCGCCCACGGTTGCAGGTGCGCCGGGGCTGGGGGCTGGCCGTCGCGCAGCTCCGGCCAGATCACTTCGACCGGTACGGGAATGCCCCAGGCGTCGCTGAGGACGGCGGCCACCACGTCGGGGTACTGGCAGATGCTGCCGCCCAGCCACCGCTTCACGGTGACGTGATCATAGAGCGTCTTGACGCCGTGCATCTGCCAGCCTCGCAGGTTCACGGCGTTGGCGAACTGCGGCATTGAACGAAAGCCGGAGCCGGCGATCAATGCGGCCAGGCCGGGGTTGGCGACGCGGATCGGCAGTCTCATGGGCCGGTTCCCTTAGGCGATCATGAATAGGCTCCGTGGCTACTTAGAGCGATCGTCGCACAGCGTTCTCCACAAATCTCTGGGTAACGGTGGGCGCGCACGTTTCGCGCACCGTCCTCGCGCGACGCAATGTGATCTCTCCCGAGTAGATGGCCGGCGGATTAGCTGGATCCGGCACCGAATCGATCCCGCCAGAGTGGAAGAGAAAAGCCGCTCCTGGGCTCGACCACCTCCCGTACCGCGGAATCGGTTCGGTGCCGCTGTCGGGGGACTCCGGCGGGGAGGGGCGCAAACTCCTGAATCTGCCAGAAACAGCGCTCCTTCCCGCCGGGCTTGTGCTCGGAAGGGTTGATGTTCATGCCGTTCGTGATGATCGGCTTGACGGTGTTCGGGCTGCTCTGCGGCTTCGTAGCCGGGTTCTTGACGTTTCGACGTTCGTCGCACTGGTGTCCAACGTGCGGGAGCGTCCTGCGCTGCATCGATTGCACTCGTCGTGGATTGGTGCGGTGATGGCCCGCCCGCTGATGACTGGCCGCGGGCGATCGGCTCGCGGCGCGGTTTGTCGTACCGGTTCGTGCTCGTGCGGCTCGACGCGCTGCACCAGCACTAGACCTCCTGGGGATGACATGACCACTGAGGGGAACAAGGCGCCGGTGCAGTCACACCTGTCGGGCGGAGAGTCGGGATGCAACGAACTGCTGCGCCGGGCACGACTGCGCAAGCCTTCGCCGAACGACCCGACTCGGCCTATGTCTCAACGCGAGCTGGCCGAGGCGGTAACCGCCCAGATCTTTGGTACCACCGACCGCATGGTGGCGTTGGATCGGCATGACATAAGCAGGTGGGAACGCGGTCAGCGGCGCTGCCAGACCGCCGACTACCGGGATGCCCTCCGGGTGGTGTTGGGCGTTGCCACGGATGCCGATCTGGGGTTCAAGGTCAAGGGGTAGGCGGCCGGGCTACCTGCACTCTCCTCGGCCGAGCCGTGGCCGCCATAGCCGGATCATGTGAGCTGACAATTTGACTCACTCACCGTGGAGTCCACTGTGGCTAGTCATCGGCCAGTTCTGTTCCGCTCGGCGCGGACATACTCGCTGATACGCCGGCCGACTCGCACGCGGAGGCCAGTACCGTCGCACCGCGGGCACAGCCGATACAGCCTCCGTACAACACGGGAGTAACGCCGACCAGTGCCACCGCAGCGCCGGCACCATCCGAACGGCGAAGCGGTACACAACGCGGCGTAGCCGATCGCGACAACGAACGCTGCGAGGCACGCGACGCTTACCAGGCCGAACAGGGGATCCACAACGGCCTCCAACGTGACTTCGGGCGCGGGTCGGTCCTGGGCGCTAGACGCTAGAGTCCAGCTCAGGAGCAGACTTGGTTGCTAGAAGAGGTGCTAGGTCTAGCAGCAAGCGTGCTAGACCTAGCACTCCAGCCGTCCTAGTCGGCCCCTCGCTTGCGGTCACGGTCCGCGACGGCATCCGCCACGTGGGCTCGAAGGATCCCGCGCCGGTTGGCTCCGCGGCCAGACGCCGGATCGGTGCCCCACACCTGGCGGACGCGGATGCGGTATGGCTTGAGCGCGTGCGTGAGCTGCTCGGGCTCCCATCCGCCGTAGACCTCCGGGCGCAGATCGGCCAGACGCCCGACGACGGCCTCGTTCCACACCTTCGCCTGGGTTTCGGGCACCACGGCGAGGATGTCGTCGAGGAGGTTGTACCGCACAGATTCCGACCTCTCCATGCGCTCGTCAAGCGCATGGCCGGAGAGAGTGCCGGTAGCCTCCCTTAGCGCCCTGGCGCGCAGCGCGATGCGTTCGGCCGCGACCGCGTCCACATAGGCCGTTCGCACGATCCGAGCGTCCGAGCCTTCGCCGACGAGGTACCCGACTCCCTTGTCGGTCCACGCGAACATCGTCGCTCGTACGCCGTTGCGGTACTTCGACGTGCCAAGCACCATGTCGTTCTCCGTCTGACCCATGACCTTCAGGCAGAACCGGACCGAGGCGTTCGCCGAGATCCCGGTGGGCAGGCTCTTCGCGTCCGGCCGCTGAGTAGCCAGGAGGAGCACGATCCCGACGGCCGGCCCGCGCTTGACGAGATCGACGCAGATGGCTTCGAATTCCTTGCCGTACTCGGGATGTTCGAACCATACCTGGCATTCGTCGACGCCGACGACAATCGGGTGCAACCCCAGATTCTTCCTGCCAGCCAGCTCGGGAGTGACCTTGTTCTCCGGGCACAGGTCCCGCGGCAGGTCGCGGATCGCCTTCGCGCGGCGGCGCAACTCGTCTCGCAGCACACGCATGGCGGCGATCGCGTACTCGATATCGTCGGGCTCCTCGCCAGCGCGGTACCGGTGCGTCACGTGCTCCAGCGGTGAGAGGTCGCCGGTCCCCTTCAGGTCGTACGCATGGATCTCGGCGCGAGCGTCCAGCGCCGCGATCAAGAGGGCCAGCCGTAGAGCGAATGTCTTGCCCATCCTTGGAATGGAACCGATGACCATCGCGACAAACATCAGCGAAAGACTGACCCACCGGCCGCGCTGGTCCGTGCCGAAGGGCTGCGGGCGGAACAGATCCGCGGTGCCACCCCTCGCCAGCGGCCACGGCGCGTGCTTGGCCTTGGACATGTCCTCGTCGCCGACCCACAGGACGAGCCGGCCCGGGTGGACCTCGGCGTTGCCCTCCGGCCACACGCAGCCGAGCGGGCGCGAGAGCCCGGCAGCCAGCTTCTCCCGACGCTCGATCACCTCGGTGGCCGTCACGCCGTACGGCAGATCGACGTCTGCTCGCCAGCCGGGGCCGTCCCGGGTGATGGGGGCTGGGAATGCGATCGCCCTCGGGTTCTTGGCGAGCGCCTGGCTGATGCCGGCAATACCAAGGACGGAGAGAGCGCGTGTCACTACATCGGAGGTGAGCCGGGAGACGCGCGGCACGACCACGGCGGTATCGAGCAACGGCTTGTCGGCGGGACGACCGATAAGCCCCAGCAACAGTACCACGGCGCCCGCGACCGTCCACTGTGCCCACTCCGGTGCCAGCGCGACGGCGACGGCCGCAGCGACACCACCACCAACGATGAACGCGGCGACGATGCCGCGCCACCGCACACGCCGATCACGCTGGCGGGAGAGTCTCAGGTACGCCTCCGCGTCCTCCGTTCGCACCGTCGCCTGCCGTACCGGCTCGCCCTCCAGGTCGAGCAACCACCGCAGGAAACCACCGAGCACCCGGACCAACCCACGTGGGGCACGGAGGATCAACCGTGCGGCGTACTTCGGCGACCGTGTCACGTGGTACGCGCTGGCGTGGGCGGTGTACCCGATTGCCCACGTCGCGGTGCCGCGGAGTTCGTGCGCCGAGCGCAGCCACGGCGGAACGATCGGCCGCCGCTTCGCGGCCCTCCGCGCGGCGAGCGTGTACACCGGTCCGCGCTGAGCGTCGATGCTGTCGACCATCTCTGGGCCGGCCTGTTCGGAACCCACGCCGACCTCGGCCTCGTAGCGCTCCCAGTCAAACGGGTTGCTCGTCATGGCTTCTGATCCCTCTCAATCTCGGCCGAGGGCTGGCGCGCACGCAGAAGCCCTGCCACACCGAGCAGCCGACGGG
>Ga0075431_100002744_pt1 | contig 17068 bp, 18 predicted proteins | sample RhiMetdeltSRZDD5_FD_75297 | JGI IMG/M metagenome (GOLD analysis project Ga0075431, IMG submission 75297) | Populus rhizosphere microbial communities from Tennessee, USA - Rhizosphere MetaG P. deltoides SRZDD5 | ecosystem: Host-associated > Plants > Roots > Rhizosphere > Soil | place: USA... | reverse complement strand
GCCATCGTCGACGCCGAGACCGGCATCGCCGGCGGCTGACCCAACCCCGATCCCCGGACAAGGTCGAGGTGCCCAGCGCCCCGACCTTGCTCCGCGCCTTAGGACGGCGGGCTATTCCGAGCCGTCCTCGATCAGCCGGAGCGGGCGGCGGCGCCTCGTAGTTCGTGAAGGTCGAGGCCGAGCTGGTCGCAGAACGTGGCGGCGTCGTACAGCAGGCGCTCGCCCTGCATCAGGCCCTGGCTGAACGGGACGATGTTGACGAGCGGGACCGTGACCTCGCGGCCGGTCGGGGACAGGCCGAGCCACGGACCCTTCATCGTCCCGTGCAGCTGGCCGAAGGCCACGATGACGTCGTCACCGAAGGCGATCCCCTCGGGGATCGGCCCGAGGTCGGGGAAGGCGCCGAACAGCTCGGTGTAGGCGCGGGTGGCGTCGTCCCGGCCGACGCTGCGCAGCCCCAACGACACGTGCTCCAGGAAGCAGTCGGGGGTCAGCGTCTCCATGACCCGGGGGTAGTCCCGGGCGTCCTCCGCCTCCCGGTGCCGTCGGTACACGGCGAGCATCTCGTCGGGTGTCATGGGTCTTCCCGTACCCGGTTGGCGACCGGCGCCCGCCGCTAGCCTCGGGCCGATGACGGGCCTGACCGACGACGTGCGGGCGGCGCTCACCGCCGGGCACCTGGCGCACCTGACCACCATCAACCCGGACGGCAGCCCGCAGGTGAGCATCGTCTGGGTCGGGCTGGAGGGCGACGAGATCGTCAGTGGGCACCTCGGCGCCCGCCAGAAGCTGGCGAACGTGCGCCGTGACCCCCGGGTCGTGCTGTCGCTGGAGACCGGGAACCGCAACGCCATGGGCCTCGACGAGTACCTGGTCGTCCACGCGGAAGGTCGGATCACCGAGGGCGGTGCGCCCGAGCTGCTGCAGCGCCTCGCCGAGGTCTACCTGGGCCCCGGCATCAAGTTCCCGCCCATGGACGACCCGCCGCCGGGCTACGTCCTGCGCATGACCCCCACCAAGGTCGGCGGCGTCGGCCCCTGGAGCTGACGCTTGGCGCTCAGCCGTTCATCAGGAAGAGGCGGCTGGCGAAGCGGGCGTAGGAATCGGCGTTGTTGAGCGCACCGCTGTCGGTGACGCCGATGCCGGGGAGCGTCTGATCGGTGGTCTCGAGCGTGCAGCCGCTGGAGGTGGAGCAGTACTCGAGGTCGTTGGTCCAGTCCCCGGCGTGGCTGGCCTCGTGCAGGATGGTGTCGGCGAGCTCCAGGTCGTCGTCGGCGAACGCGCGGGTGCTGCACACGACGATCGGGCTGCCGAAGACGAACGCGTGGAACCCCGTGACGCCGTAGGTGCCGGACGATTCGCACGGTGGGGTGCCCTGGGGGACGCACTTGTAGGTCGGGTTGCCCTGGAAGGACCGCAACGCGTCGACATACCCGCGCTTGATGCGGAACCGCAGCTCGAAGGCCCGCGAGCCGAAGAACTTCTTCAGGAGGGCTTCCTCGGGCGAGCCCCGTTCCATGCTGCTGATCGCAGCGATCGCCCCCTCGCCCAGCCGCTTGGCGAGCGGGTAGGCGATGGCGAGGCGCTTGCGCTGGTCGGCCGAGCAGCCGTCGGTGTCCGGTTCCTGCCGCTCCCGCGCGTCGGTGATCGTCTCGGGCTCCATGTCGTAGCTCGTCTCGGCGAGGACGAGGGCCACGCTGCGGTTCAGCGTCCGGTCGCCGGCGCTGTCGTTCTCGGTGATGCAGTTCCCGGCGGACGCGCCCGCGGTGGCGGTGATGCGCGCGCGGATGGCCGGCGGCAGGATCGCCAGCACCGCCCGGGCCCGCTGCTCCCGCAGGGACCGGTTACGAGCCTCGTCGCCCTGGCAGTCGGCGAAGCCCTCGATCCGCCACTTGGTCGTGTCACCGCTCGTCTTCGCCAGGAACTGCTGCCAGTAGATCGTCTGCGCCAGGTTGGGCTTGATGGCCGCGCTGCCGATGTCGAAGTTGGCGATCAGCACCCCGGTCTCGCTCGAACCGGGGATCCGCAGCTGGGGCAGGAACACCATCGGTCCGTTCTTGGCGGTCTGCCGCTCCCCCGCGGTGCGGTCCGGGCAGTCCTTGAGCGACATCCGCGCCGGGGTGCAGGTGGCGTAGCGCTGGACGGGCGCGTCGTCCTGGCAGGAGTCGCAGCGATCGCCGGGCTTGCTCTCGCAGGCACAGGCCCGCTGCACCGGCAGGGTTTCCGCCGGAGCCGGAGTCGGCACCGGCGCCGCCGTCTGCTGCCGCCGTTGCACCCACTGACCGGCCGCCGCGTTCCCGACCTTGCGCTGGAGGCTCAGGATGTTGGCAGTCGCCCACGGCCCGCCGGGGCGGGGCCGACGGCCGGCGTTGCGGCCGACCCCCGGAGCGACAGACCTCGAAGCCTCTCGGGTGAGCACGGCCATCGCCCGGATGCTCCCACTACCCCACCGGCACCTCGTCACCCGAAGGGGCATCCGAAGGTGCAGGAACTGCGTCCTCGATCTCGATGTCGCGCATGCCACGCAGCGGCGAGGTGAGGAGCCAGAGGGCGGCGAGGATCTGGCCCAAGCCGGCGAGCAGGATCGTCGGGCGGACGCCGAGGAGCTGGCCGGCCACCCCGCCGGCCAGGCCGCCCAGCGGCATGGTCCCCCACACGATGAACCGCACCGAGGCGTTCATGCGGCCCAGCAGCGCCGGCGGGCAGATGGCCTGGCGGTACGACACCTGCGCGGTGTTGTAGACGACCCCGCCGAAGCTGAAGAAGAAGAGGCTGGCGGCGACGAGGGCGACGCCCCAGCCCGGGAAGGCCGCTGCCGCCAGCAGTTGGCCTGGGATGGTGAAGGTGATCGACAGCCAGATGATGCGGGCGGACCCGACCCGGCGGGCCAGCCGACCGGCCACCGCGCCGCCCAGCAACCCGCCGGCGCTGCCCAGGCTGAGCACGAGGCCGATGACCCCGGGCGACGCGTCCAGCACCCGCACCAGGAACACGGCCTCCACGGCCAGGAACATGCTCGTGAAGAAGTTGCTCGTCCCGGTGCACCCGACGATCCGCTTGAGGATCGGGTGCCGCAGCACGTAGGCGAGGCCCTCGCTGACCTCGTCGCGGAGGCGCCGGCCGGCGGGTCGGGGCTCCGGGGCGGGCTCGCGCCGGCGAATCGCCGCGGTCAACCCGCCGGAGACGACGAAGCTGAGGGCGTCGGCGACGACGGCATAGGCCGCGCCGAGCGCGCCGACCAGAACCCCGGCCACGCTCGGCCCGGCCACCTGGCCGAACGCCTGGCTGGCGCCGATCTTGCCGTTGGCGTCGACCAGCTCCTCGGGGCTGACGAGGTCCGGGACATAACTCTGGTAGGCGACGTCGAAGAAGACGGTCAGCACGCCCGTCAGCACCGCCACCACGTACAGCTGCGGGAGCTCCAGCACGCCCAGCGCCTGGGCCACCGGTATCGAGCCCAGCAGGACGACCCGCCCGAGGTCACCCCACACCAGGACGGGCTTGCGCCGCCAGCGGTCTACCCAGGCGCCGGCGGGGAGCGCCACCAGCAGGAAGGCGAGGTTGGTGCACGCGGTGAGGAGCCCGACCTCGAAGGTCGTGGCGTCGAGGCTGATCACCGCCAGCAGCGGCAGCGCCACCAGCGTGACCGAGCTGCCGACCTCGCTGACGGTCTGCCCACCCCACAGCAGCATGAAGTCGCGGTGTCGCCACAGCGACTGTCCCCTGACTGCCTCTGCTGCCTCCGCTCGCTCCGCCATCCGGGCACTCTGCAACGAGTGATTGGGAAAAGTCAATCACTTATGCTGGGGTGCATGCCGACAGGGAGACTCCCTCGGGACACCCCCCGGCGCCAGGCGACGCTCGCCGAGGCGCGGGCCATCGCCCACCCGGATCGGCTGCGCATCATCCGCCTCACCTTCGACGGCGCGCTGACCAACAAGCAGCTGGCGGACGCATTGGGTCGGGACCCTGCGACGACGCTCCACCACGTCCGCACGCTCGTGGACACCGGGTTCCTCGAGGCGCTCCCGGCGCGCCGGGGTGCTCGGGGCGCCCGCGAGGTGCCGTACCGGTCGACCGGCAAGTCCTGGAGCCTCACCTTCGGCACCGACCTCGACCAAGGGGCCGCCATGGTCGACGCGCTCCGTGCCGAGCTGGCCGATTCGCCCCCCGAGGAGCGCCGGCTGACCCGCCTGGCCCTGCGCCTGTCACCTGAGCAGCGGGCCCGACTGGAGGAGGGCTTCAAGGCCCTCATCGATGAGGCCGCCTCGTGGGACCCCCTCCCCGACGGTGAGCCCTGGGCCCTCTTCGTCGCCCTCCACCCCCGCCGAGTCCCCGACACCCCCGACGGCGACTAGGCCGCGAAGCGGATCGAGACGTGGCGGGTGCGGAGGGCCCTGCGGAGGGGGTCGAACAGGCTGAAGTCGTGGACGACGAGGGTCGACGGGCCCCGCTCGGCCCAGCGCAGCTCCAGCACGACCACGCCTTCGATCGACCATTCCACACCCACGGGCGCGACCTCGCGGCGGACCAGCGGTCGGCCCCAGTAGCCGGTGGCGTGCTCCACCAGGACCGGCGTCACCGCCGGCTCCACCCGGGCGATCGCTCGACGGAACCGCCACACCGTCGCCTGCGGCGAGCGAGGCATGGTCCGACGATATGGGGCGGCAGCAGTGGACGTGGAAGCCTTTCCGCGTGACCAGCCATCCGGAGCTCGGGTTCTACACGCTGGCGGGGGCGCCGAAGTCGCCGCGGGAGCTGATCGACGAGGTGCGCGACGCCGAGGCCCTCGGGCTGGGCGCCGCCTTCATCTCCGAGCGGTACAACATCAAGGAGGCGTGCACGCTCAGCGGGGCGGTCGGGGCGGTGTCCGACGACCTGCGGATCATCACCGGCGCCACCAACCACAACACCCGCCACCCGCTGGTGACCGCCAGCTACGCCTCGACGATGCACTTCCTCACGGGCGGGCGCTTCACCCTCGGCATCGGGCGCGGCATCCCCCTGATGCAGGACGCGTTCGGCATCCCCCGCATCACGACCGCGCAGATGGAGGACTTCGCCGGGCTGATGCGGCGGCTGTGGCGGGGCGAGACGATCATCGGCCACGACGGCCCGGCCGGCTCGTGGCCCGTGCTCCGGCTCGACCCCGACTTCGACGAGGACATCCCCCTCGCCCTCGTGGCCTTCGGCGAGCACTCCCTGGCGCTCGGCGGCCGGCTGTTCGACGACGTCATCCTCCACACCTTCTTCACCGACGAGACGCTCCAGCGCTGCGTCGCCGTCGTGAAGCGCGCCGCCGAGGAGGCCGGCCGCGACCCCGCGGCGGTCCGGGTCTGGTCGTGCTTCGCGACCGTCGGCGACCACATCCCCGAGCCGCTGCGCCTGAAGAAGACCGTCGGCCGGCTCGGCAGCTACCTCCAGGGCTACGGCGACCTGCTGGTGAACACCAACGGCTGGGACCCCGCCGTCCTGGCCGCGTTCCGGGCCGACCCCGTGGTCGCCACGTTCCCCGGCTCGATCGACCAGCTCGCCACCACCGAGCAGCTCGAGCACCTCGCGACCCTGATCCCCGACGAGTGGCTCGCGCCCGCCGCCACCGGCACCCCCGAGCAGTGCGCGGCCGCCGTCCGCCACCAGCTGGAGCTCGGCGCCGACGCCGTGATCCTCCACGGCGCCACCCCCACCGAGCTCGCTCCGATCGTCACCGCCTACGGCGCCGGTTGAGCGACTGAGCGACTGAGCGACTGGCGACTGGGCGACACGTGAGGTTCGTCGACTGGTTCCTGCGTGACCACCGGACCGGGCGGATCGTGATCGCCCAGTGGCCGAACGCTGCACTTACGATCTTTCTCGTGGCCCGCGGAGTCCAACTGGTGCTCGACCCGTCCGGCGGTTGGGGCACCGCCCTCCGGGTGGTCTCCGCCGCTGCACTCACCTGGTGGGCGGTCGCCGAGATCGTGCGCGGCGCCAACCCGTGGCGCCGCCTCCTCGGCGCTGTCGTCCTCGCCGGAGTCGCGGCATCGCTCCTCGGCTGAGGTGTACCGTCGGCGGGTCGGACACTGAGGGGCGGTCGTCAGGGGGGAACTGATGCAGAGGCTCCGGATCTTCGTGGTGCTCGTCGTGGCGTGGGGTGGGTTCGCCCTGGGGAGCGGGGCGGCGGCGGCCGCGCCGCCCGGCACCACCGACGTCAGCGTGGCGGTGCCCATGACCTGCACGGGCGGCCGGGCCCACACGATCACGGTGGCGGCGACGCTGCCGAACCGGGTCCGGGCGGGCCGGGCGTACACGGTCACCAACCTCACGACCGACGTCCCCAACGGCGGCGCCGTCACCCTCACCGCCACCGACGGCCACCCGACGACGTTCGCCGCCGGCAGCGAGGGGTCGACCACGACCCAGCTCGTCGCCGCCGCCAAGCCGGGCGGGGCCATCACGCTGCAGGTCGCCAGCGCCGCCTACCTCGTGCCGGGATCGATCGCAGGACCGCGACCGATCCTCATCCCCGGGATCCCGGTCTTCTGCACCCCCGCGGCCCCGGTGACGTTGGGCGACATCAAGGTCATCGGCCACGGCAGCGGCCCCGACGCGCCGACCACCGCCATCGACGTCACGGTCGGGCTGCGCACCGAGATCATCGGGCAGCCGTTCGTCAGCAACCCGAGCCGGGTCACGGCCACCGTGCCGACCGAGCTCCACCCCGGCGACACGTTCTCCCTCGCGGATCTCCAGGTCGTCGTGCCGTCCGTTCCCTTCGGTCAGCAGGCGACGGTCGTTGTCGACGGCGCCGACCCGGCGACGGTCACCCCGACCAGCACCCACACCGTCACCGCCCAGCCCGGCCAGACCGTCGACCTCCGCCTGGTCCGGGTCGACTACGACATCGGCGTCGTCACCTCCGCCCCCATCAGCTCCGGCCACCTCGCCAGCATCCCCGTAGCCGCCCCCTAACCCACCACCAGAGCCGGCCTCTCGCCAGCACTCCCCGCACCGGCAGAGCGGGCACCGACGAGGCGCAGCCGACGCCCCTTCCCTTCGGGGTCAGCGGCGGGACGGAGCCGAGCCGGCATCCCCTATCCCACCTGGCGCCCGGTCAGCTCGGGGTGAAGGCGATGACGTCTCCGCCGGCCGTGCCGACGAACAGCGCACCGTGGGCGACGGTCGGGCCACCGGTGACCTCGCTGCCCAGCGACGTCGACCACAGAGGCTTCGACCCACCGGCGACGGCGAACGCTTCGACGGTCCCGGCGGCCGACGCCACGTAGACGACCCCACCGGCGACCGCAGGCGCGGCGGCCGGCGTGCCGGCCAGCCGGACCGATCCGGTCGGCGAGCAGGTGGCCGCCCCGCAGCCGCCGGGGTCGAGCGTGACGAGCCGCCCGTTGTCGGTCACCGCGTACAGCGCATCCGGGGTCCAGACCATCCGCTGGGTCACCGGCGCGCCGAGCGACGCGGTCCATTGCACGGCACCGGTCGCGGTCGAGACCGCGTAGACGGTGCCCGCGGCAGTGGCCACGTAGACCGTCGCCTCGCCGTCGGCGATCACCGCCTCGGTGGGGACGCCGTCGAGCTGTGTCTGGACGTCCGGCCTGCAGAGCGGCGGCTCGACGGGGCCGCAGTCCCGGTCGAGGTTCCACCCGTTCAGGACGTTGGTCCCCTGGAAGCCGCCGGTGAGGCCGACGAAGAACCGGGTGCTGGTGATGGCCACTGGTGTCGGCGGCGGCAGCGGCTGGTTGCCGCCGAGGTCGATGAGGACGGACCACGACACCGGACCGTCGACCGTGATGAGCGAGCCGGCGAGCGTGCTCTCGACGAACCCACTGGAGCCGGTCACCCGCCAGGGGTCGCGCAGGATCGTCGACCGGGCGCCGATCATGCCCCGGCGGTTCTGGGCCACCTGGCCGGTCGCTGCGTCGACGATCAGCGAGCCGCCGTCGTCGGGGATCCCGGACCACGACACGAACACCTGGGTGTCGTTCGAGGACACCATCCCGGGGTGCGCCGGCGCCGAGGTCGGGACGTCGGCGGGCACAACCGGCGTGCGCCAGGCCCGGGCACCGGTCGCCCGGTCGAGGCCGTACACCGCCCGATCGTCGCTGACGTGCAGGAGCCCGCGGCCCGACACGACGGGATCGGCGCGGACCGGGCCGTCGTCGACCGCCACGGTCCACCGCGGCTCCAACGTGGCGACGTTGGCTGCGGTCAGCCCGGTCTCGAGTGGGTTGGACCCCTGGCGCAGCGGCCCGAAACCCGGTTGCCGCCAGCACCCACCGACGACAGCGAGCAGAAGCAATGCCGGCGCGATCCGCCAGCCACGATGACCGATGCGTTCCACGGCCCCCCACCCCTCGTCAACAACCCAGCGTCTTGTTGACCCTCGCAGCACCCTCTCGAACTGTCAACGGTCGAAAGCGCAAGTTATATTGACGGCGAGTAACGAGATCTCCGTTCTTATTGACGAGAATCATCCTTGCTAGGGGGGAGAACTGATGGGACACCTCAGGTTCAAGCGCGCCCTGGTGGCGCTGGCTGGGGCGGCCGCGCTGGGTGCGACCGCCGTGGCCTGCGAGCCACCCGCCGACTTCTACAACCCGCCGGCCTCGTTGCCGGCGAACAACGGCGACGTCATCGCCAGCGTGGAAACCAACTTCGGACTGAACGGCAACGTCACGTCCAAGGCCATCAAGTACCGCTCCACGACGGCCACGGGCCAGGCCACCTACATGACCGGCACCCTGCTGGTCCCCAAAGCGGCCTGGACCGGCGGGGGTCCCCGGCCGATAGTGGGCTTCGCGCCTGGGACCCAGGGGCTGGGTGACGCCTGCGCGCCGTCGAAGTCGATGGCCAACAACCTGTACTACGAGTCGGGCAACGTGCAGGCGCTGCTCGACAAGGGCTGGGCGGCCGCCGTCGTCGACTACGAGAAGCTCGGTACGCCGGGCGACCACACCTACGTCGTCAAGGACGCCGAGGCGCACGCCCTGCTCGACCTCGTGCGGGCATCGCAGCGGCTGCCGGGCTCCGGCGTCGCGAGCAATGCGCCCGTAGCCTTCTGGGGCTACTCGCAGGGCGGCCAGTCGGCCGCCGCCGCGGCCGAGCTGGAATCGACCTACGCACCCGAGCTCAACGTGGTCGGCGTCGCCGCTGGTGGCATCCCCGCCGACCTGGGCGTCGTGGCCCAGCACCTGAACACGGATGGCAACTTCTGGTTCACGTTCCTGGCGATGGCTGCGGTGGGCCTCGACTCCGCGTACCCGGAGCTCGACCTGGAGAGCTACCTCAACCAGGCCGGGCGCGACCTCCTCGCCCAGGGTCGCAACGCCTGCCTCGCCGACGGCCTGTTCCTGGGCTCGGGCAAGCACATCGAGGACCTCACCACCACCAACCCGCTCGCCACGCCGGCGTGGCAGGCCCGGATCAACCAGCAGAAGCTCGGCAACGTCGGGCCCAAGGTGCCGGTGCTCGCCTACCACGGCACGTTGGACGAGATCATCCCGTACACCCAGGCCACCGCCCTGCGCGACGCCTGGTGCGCCAAGGGCACGAAGGTGAAGTGGGTCGACTTCGTGTTCAACGACCACATCCTCGGCGAGTTCACCGCGACCACCGAGGTCACCACCTGGCTCACCGCCCGGTTCACGGGCCAGCTGCCCACTCCGACCTGCAACCCCTGACGGCCTCGCGGACGCCCGCCTCTTCAGGAAGGGGCGGGCGTCCGGAGTGCGCGAACTCGCCGCGCGGCTGCCAGGCTGCTCCCCGACGCAACGACGAGGGGGAACGATGGCCTGGGATTTCTCGACCGATCCGGTGTTCCAGAAGAAGCTCGACTGGGCGGAGGAGTTCTGCCGCGAGGAGATCGAGCCGTTCGACCTCGTCTTCCCGTACGCGGTCCGCTCGCAGGATCCCAAGATCAAGGCGCTGGTGAAGGACCTCCAGGACCAGATCAAGGCGCAGGGGCTGTGGGCCATCTTCCTCGACGAGGACCTGGGCGGCCCCGGCTACGGGCAGCTGCAGCTGGCGCTGCTGAACGAGATCCTCGGCCGCTACCGGGCCGCGCCGGCGATGTTCGGGGCCGCCGCGCCCGACACCGGGAACATGGAGATGCTCGCCGCCTACGGCACCGACGAGCAGAAGGAGCGCTGGCTCTACCCGCTGATGAACCAGGAGATCTTCTCCGCCTACTCGATGACCGAGCCCCAGGGCGGCTCCGACCCCAACCTGTTCCGCACCCACGCCGTGCGCGACGGCGACGAGTGGGTCATCAACGGTGAGAAGTGGTTCACCTCCGCCGGGCGGGCCGCCGACATCCTCTTCGTGATGTGCACGAACGGCATGTTCGTGGTGCCCCGCGACACGCCCGGGGTCGAGATCCAGCCCGAGCCCCGGACCCACAACCACATCATCTACCGCGACGTCCACGTGCCCCTCGACCACCTCCTCGGGCCCGAGGACGGCGCCAAGGTGCTGGCTCAACGACGCCTCGGCGGCGGTCGGATCCACCACGCCATGCGCACCATCGCCCAGTGCAAGCTGGCCTTCGACATGATGTGCGAGCGGGCGTTGTCCCGGGAGTCGCACGGCAAGGTCATCGCCGAGCACCAGATGGTGCAGGAGAAGATCGCCGACTCCTACGCGTCGATCCGGATGTTGCGGCTGTTCGTGCTGGAGACCGCATGGAAGATCGACAACACGTCGACCCAGGCGACGCGGACCGACATCGCCGCGGTGAAGTTCACGATGGCTCGGGTGTTGCGGGAGGTTTCCTTCAACGCCCTGCACATCCTCGGGTCGCTCGGCACCACCAACCTGACGCCATTGCAGGACATGTACGCGGGCGCCCCGACCATGGGCATCGCCGACGGTGTCGACGAGGTGCACAAGGCCACAGTGGCCCGCAACGTCCTCAAGGACTACCGCCCCCACGAGGGCTACTGGCCGACCGAGTACCTGCCCGCCAAGCGGGAGGCCGCGTGGGAGAAGTTCCAGCCCCGCTTCGCCGCCGATCCCGACCTGCGCACCCTGGCCGAGGGCTACCGGCGCTACTTCGCGAACCGCGGCTGACCCCCGATGGTGGGGCTGGTGATCTTCGATGTCGACAACGTGCTCGTCACCTACGACCGCCGGCGGCGGATGGCAGAGATGGCGGCACGGCTGGGGCGTACGGCCGAAGAAGTCACCGCCGCCGTCTTCGGCAGCGGTATCGAGGACGCAGCCGACGCCGGCGAGCTGGACGCCGAGGCCTACCTGGACGCGATCGGGCGCCGGCTCGGCGTCCCGGTGCCCCGTGACCTGTGGGTCGCGGCGAGGGCTGCCGCGACGACCGTCGACCCCGGCATGGTCGACCTCGCGGCCACCATCGCCGGCCACACCGCCGTGGCGCTGCTGACGAACAACGGCAGCCTGCTCCGCGAGGAGTTCGCCCGGATCGCGCCGGAGGTCGCCGCGCTTCCCGGGGTCGAGCTGTTCGCCAGCGGCGACCTACGGCTGGCCAAGCCCGACCCGGCGGTGTACCTGCACCTGGCCGCCCACCACGGGGTCGCCCCGGCCGACGCCGTGTTCGTCGACGACTCGCCGGAGTACGTCGGCGGCGCGCTGCTCGCCGGGTTGCGCGGCCACGTGTTCACCGGGCGTGCGGCGCTCGTCGACTTCCTGATGGCCGAGGGTGTCCTAACGGTGTCCTGATCTCGCCATCACAACGGCTCCGTAGCGTCGGCCCGATGGGGAACAGGATCTTCGGGGTCGTCGCGGGCGCGGTCTGCGCTGCGGGGGCGCTGGTGGGGTGCGAGCCGGGTAGCGGGCGGTACATCGACGTGGGCTACTTCGCCGCAGGTGACCTCGTGGCCCAGAACGACGTCGTCTACGGCTCGGCGCCGGCGCTGCCCGACCAGAACATGCCGCCGGGCGGCATCGAGCAGCTCAAGCTCGACGTGATCATGCCCAAGCCCGACGTCGACCCCGAGACCCGCCGGCCCGGCCTGGTGTGGATCCACGGTGGGGGCTTCAAAGGCGGGTCGAAGGCTGCCGGCACCGGGCGGGCCACCGAGTGGGCGAGCCGCGGCTATGTCGTCGTGAACATCGACTACCGGCTGGACCAGGACAACCGCTGCCAGGACATCCAGGACGGCGTGCCGGTGCCCGACATCGAGGTGCAGCAGTGCCGCGACGCGATCCTCGCGGCCCAGCACGACGCCCAGGGCGCGGTGCGGTGGCTGCGGGCGCACGCCGACGCCTTGCACCTCGACCCCGGGAAGATCGGGGTAGAGGGCTCGTCGGCCGGGGCCGTGACCGCGGTGAACCTGGCCTACAACTCGGATGACCCGGGCTCCAGCAACGACCTCCCCGGGCCGTCCGACGTGCAGGCCGCCGCTGCGCTGTCGGGCGCCGCCTACCCGGGCATCGCCGGCATCGGGCCCGGCGACGCTCCGGTGATCTACGCACATTGCACCAACGACCAGGCCGTCGACTGGGCCATCACCAGCGCTGGCATCGACGAGGCTCACGCCGCCGGGCTGGTCGCCGACGTCCTGGTCTGGTCGCCGCCCTCGTCCTGCGCCCCGGGGGAGATCCACGCTGTCTCCCTGCTCAAGGCCCACGGCCCCGAGATCAACCGGGCGTTCTCCCAGTTCCTCTACCGCCACCTGCACCTGAGCCAGACCGAGGACTGAGACCTTCGCCGCCGACGTCGCCGGCTTCGTCAGTAGCTGAACGTGGTGGCGCCGTCGCCGATCCACTCCCACAGGGGGATGGTGCCGTTGAGCTCGGCGTTGGCGACGAGGTCGCCCTTGTCGAGCTTGCGGGCGTCGAAGCAGATCGGGCAGGCGTAGAACCGGCCGCCCGCAGCCTGGTAGCGCTGCAGCAGATCGGGCAGGGGCGGGCACCCGTCACAGGCGACACCGGTGGCGATGCCGTCGACGGCGAGCCGCACGGCTTCCTTCGTGAGGAACATGAGCGTCTCACGCCCGGTCTCGGCCGCCCCGACGGCGACGAGGAAGGCGACGGTGACCTTCTCGGGATCCTCGAGCCCGGTGGTGAGGCTGATCGCGGCTTTCGTTGTCATGCGATCGACGGTACGGATGGCCGCCGGGCGCGTCGTCGGGGGTTCCCCCTACGAATCAGGGTTCTATGCGTCGAGGGGTTCGAGGCTGTCGAGCAGCCCGTGCTGGAGCGCGAACAGGGTGGCGGTCGCCCGGGTCGACGCGCCGGTCTTGGTGTAGATGCGCTCGATGTGGGTCTCGGCGGTCTTGGGGGCGATGGTCAGGCGTTGGGCGACCTGGCGGGTCGAAGCGCCCCGGGCGATGAGCGCCAGCACCTCGATCTCGCGGGCTGTGAGGCCGGCCGGGCCGGTGCGCCGCTTGCCGGGACGCTGACCCGCCGCCGAGAGGACTGCGGCGACGGCGTCGGCGTCGAGGCAGCCGGCCCGGACGTCGGCGTTCAGCTGCGTGGTGGCCTGCTTCGCGGTCAGGGCCGGGCGATGGGCGCGAGGTTCGGTCATGGCCCGGAACGCGCACGCCGCGGCCAGCACCCGGGCGGTGACCGGGATCGCCGGACCGGTGAGGCCGCGGTGGTAGCCGGAGCCGTCACAGCGCTCGCGGGTCAGCGAGGCGATCGCGCCGATCCGGGCGAGCGCGGTGGGCCGGGCCAGCATCCGCTCGGTGTAGTAGGGGTGCATGCGCAACCGCTCGGACTCCGAGGTCGAGAGCGGGCCGGACTTGTCGAGGATGGTGGCCGGGATGCCGTGCAGGCCGATGTCGTGCAGGAGCCCGGCCCGCCGGACGGCGGTGGTGTCGGCGGGCGAGCACCCCGCCTGCTCAGCGGCTCGGGCGGCGAGGTCGGCGACCCCTCGGGAGTGACCGGCCCGGAACGGGGAGCGCAGGTCGGTGAAATCGGCGATCGTCTCGAGGGCCGCGTCGAGCTGAGCTTCGGTGAGGCGCCGCTGGAGCGCCGGCTCGTCGCCGATCAGGGTGTGCCAGTCGGGCTCCGCCGCGCGATCGCCGAGCACGCTGCCGGCCGTGGCGCAGAACGTGTCGACCACGTGCGGATCGAAGTGCTTGCCCCGGCGGGCCTGGGCGACCTCGACCGCGGCGTCGGGGCCGTCCGCGCGGTGGAACACCTCGACGGCCTCGGCGACGTGGAACAGCCGCATCGGCAGAGCGATGTCGTCGCCGCCGACGTCGTCGGGCACGCCGCGGCCGTCCCAGCGGGTGAAGACCTGGCGGAGCGGGTCGCAGACCTCGGCGCCGAGGCCGAGGCGTTGCGCCATCTGGGCCGTGGTGAGGCAGTGGTTGCGCAGGCCCTGCTGGACGGCCTTGCCGCCCGTGGCGACGAGGGTCGCGGCGAGCCGAGCCCGGTGCAGGGCGGGGCCGCCGGCACCGGCGTGACGGAGCATGAAGCCGAGCATCGGCAGCCCGGCGGTGTCGACCTGGAAGCTGTCACGGCGGAAGGCGATGTCGTCGCCGAACCAGGCCGCGACCTCCGGCGTGTCCGCCACGCAGCCGACCCACGCCAGGGTGGCCACGTAGTAGAGGGCGCCCCGGTCGTCGGCCTCGACCCCCACGTGGTCGCCGAGCCGGGCGGCGATCAGCCACGACCGCAGGACGTGCTCCATCGGCTGCCCCAACCCGAGGTCCGTGGCCAGCGAGAACGCGGCGACGAGCTCCGCCAGTCGCACGCCCGAGTCGCGTTCCGCTGCTTCCCCTACTTCCACCGCCAGCAGCGTACGAGCGGTGTCAGTCGAGGTGGACGTGGGTTCCGGTGACCTTCCCGAGGGTGCGGGCCGCGGTGGGCGCAAGGTGGCGCCACGGGTGGGTGCGGCTGCGGTCGTCGTCGGTGCGGGACCAGCCGATGACGTCGACCAGGACCCGGGCGCCGTGCAGTGCCCGGTACCAGTCGAGGTCGTCGAGATCGGTGCCCGGGTTGGTGACCCGGTAGCGGCGGAGGAACCCCCGGGCGATGAAGCGGGCACCGGCGTAGAGGACCGGCCGGAGGGCAGGGGGTGCGTCGAGCGGCGGGTGGCGCAGGAAGGTGTGGGTGAGGGCGAGGTCGTAACCGGCGGGGGCGACGACCGCGGCCGTCCAGTCGAGGACCGTGACGGTGCTGGCGCCGTCGCCGCGTCTGTCGTCGCCGCCGTCGTCCTGCAGGAGGTTCAGGGGGTGGAGGTCACCGTGGCAGACGACCGCGTCGCGCTGGTCGGGTCGGCTGGCGGCCAGGCGGTCGAGGGCCCGGTCGAGGTCGGGGTGGTCGGCCGCTTCGGCACGGGCCCGGAGGTGGGGCAGCAGCTCGTCGACGGTCATCGGCGCGCCGGGCGCCGCCTGCCGGGCGCGCTCGGCCACCGGTCCCGGGTCGATGCCGTGGATGCGGGTCATGGTGTCGGCGAGCTGGATCGGCAACCGTCCGAGCAGCCCGGGGAAGCCCGCGATGGCGGCGCCACCGTCGAGCCCGGAGATGAGGCTGGCGCCGGCGGCGTGGTCCATGAGCGCCCAGGCCCCGCCGAGCGGCCCGCCCGCCGGGCCGGTGAGGCGAACCTGCGGCGTCGCTATGCCGGCATCGTGCATGGCGGCCTGCACCGCGAGCTCCTTGGCGCCCATCTCGGCGTCGGGAACGACCCGCAGCACGAGGTCGGCAGGCACGCCGTCCGGGATGCCGGCCAGCCGCAGCCGGGCCATCGTGGCCCACTGCCCACCGCCGAGCGGCGTGTTGCCCTCGACCACGACGTCGGGCCACTGCGCCCGCAGTGCTTCGAGCAGCGCCTCCCCATCGATCGTCACGGTGACAGCCTGCTCCTCGCCGACCTCGGCCGACCGATCAGGCCGGGCTGGCTACGTGGGCTCGGCATCGCCGCTCGCCCCGCTGTCGCAGACGCAGAACTCGTTGCCCTCGGGGTCGGCCATGAGGACCCAATTGGTGCCGTGTTCGTGAACCTGGTCGGGTTGGGCGCGGGTGGCGCCGAGGCCTTCGAGGCGGGCGGCCTCGGCCTCGATGTCCCGGGTCTCGATGTCGAGGTGCATGCGGTTCTTCACCGCCTTCGCCTCGGGCACCTGCTGCAGGAGGAGCTTCGGGCCCGGTTGCCCGTTCGGCACCAGCACGGCGTAGGCGCCGACCTCGCCGAGGCTGACGTAGTCGAGCGCAGGCGCCCAGAACTCGGCGAGGCGGGCAGGGTCGGTGCAGTCCAGCACGAGCCCGATCGACGGGATGCTCATGGGGTCCTCCGGTGGGTCTCGGTGAGCAGGACGAGGGCGAGGAGGCCGCTGGCGGCGGTGAGGGCAGCGACGACGGCTACGGCGCCACGGAGACCGACGAGGTCGGCGGTGATGCCGGCGATGAGGGCACCGATGGCGTAGCCGCTGTCGCGCCACAGGCGGTAGACGCCGACCGCCGAGGCCCGCCAGGTCGGCTCGGCGATGTCGCCGATGGCGGCGAGCAGCGTCGGGTAGACGAGAGCAGTGCCGACGCCCAGGATCACGGCGGCCAACGCCCACGGGGCGCGACCGGTGGCGGCGGCGAACAGAGCCAGCGCGGCGGCCTGCACGAGCATGCCCGTGACGATCCAGGGCTTGCGGCCGGTGCGGTCGGACAGGGCGCCGGTGACCAGCTGGCCCAGGCCCCACACCGCCGGGTAGAGGGCGGCCAGCAGCCCGATGTCGCCCACGTCGAGGCCGTCGGCGGCGAACAGCACCGGCAGCAGGCCCCACGCCAGGCCGTCGTTGAGGTTGTTGACCAGCCCGGCCTGGTTGACCGCCAGCAGCCGCCGGTCCTCCCACGAGGTGTGGGTCAGGACGTGCCCGATCGACGGCACCACGCCCGTCACCCCGGCCTCGTGGGCCGCGAAGTCGCGGGTCTCGCGCACGAACAGCGTCGACAGGCCGAGGCCGATGGCGATGTAGGCGGCGCCCAACAGGAACGGTTCGGGGCGGAGCCCGTGGTTCGTCGCGATCCAGCCGGTGGCCGCCGCGGTGACGGCAAGCGCCGCGTAGCCGGCCGCTTCGTTGAGGCCCATCGCCAGGCCCCGGCGCTCGGGGCCGGCGAAGTCGATCTTCATGATCACGGTCGCCGACCAGGTGAATCCCTGGTT
>Ga0075431_100002739_pt1 | contig 17087 bp, 10 predicted proteins | sample RhiMetdeltSRZDD5_FD_75297 | JGI IMG/M metagenome (GOLD analysis project Ga0075431, IMG submission 75297) | Populus rhizosphere microbial communities from Tennessee, USA - Rhizosphere MetaG P. deltoides SRZDD5 | ecosystem: Host-associated > Plants > Roots > Rhizosphere > Soil | place: USA... | reverse complement strand
GTCATCAGTGCCGGCGACGTAATGGTGGGTGAGGCCGTGGCGTCGGCGTCTGCGGCAGGGGCCGGTCCGAGTGCCTTCGCCAATCCGAAATCCAGCACCTTCACCGTGCCATCCGGCCGCAGCTTGATGTTCGCGGGCTTCAGATCGCGGTGAATGATGCTTTGTTCGTGCGCCGCTTCGACCGCCTCGGCGATCTGCTGCGCGATGGCCAACGCCTCGTCAACAGGCAGTGCGCCACGCGTGATCCGATCCGCCAGCGTCTCGCCCTCGGCCAACTCCATCACGAGGGCGATTCGGCCGTCGGCTCGTTCCAGACCATAGAGGTGCGCGATGTTTTGATGGTTCAGCGCCGCGAGGGTCTTTGCCTCACGGTCGAATCGCGCCAGACGTTCCGCATTGGTCGCGAATGCCTCTGGCAATACCTTGATGGCGACCTGGCGGCCAAGGTTGGCATCAGTCGCCCGATACACCTCGCCCATTCCGCCCACGCCGATCTGGGCACCGATCTCATACGGGCCGATGCGACTGCCTGGGGTGAGAGACAAGCGGGGACGGACGTGATTATACGGAAACGCGAGGTGCCAGTGAGGCTATCGCTGCAACACGTCGACTGATTCCTTCGGCGACGAGTCGATGAGAATACAGTTGCCCTAGGCAGGAGCAATTCCGCGAAGCTCACCCCTAGTTGCGCCGCAGCGCCCGTCCGGCCCGAGCACCCGTCATCTGCCCGCCACTCAAAGCGATCTGCCCGTTCACGATGACCGCCGAAACGCCTTCTGCATACTGATGCGGCTTCTCGAACGTGGCCCTGTCGATGATTGTCGCAGGGTTGAAGACGACGATGTCGGCCTTCAAGCCTGGGCGAAGAACGCCACGGTCGTCGATGCCCATGCGCTGCGCGGGAAACGAGGACATCTTCCTGATCGCGTCCTCGAGCGTGAGCACGTGCTTTTCGCGCACGTACACGCCGAGCACGCGCGCGAATGTGCCGTAGGCGCGTGGGTGGGGCGCGTCCTTCCCGAACGTCGGAATCCCCGGGGACGCATCCGATGCGATCATCGTCGCGGGATGCTTCATGATACGCACGAGGTCTTCCTCGCTGATGGCATGATAGACAGCGGTGCAGCCCCCCTTCTCGACTATCTCAAGAACGAGATCGGCGGCCTGGGCGATCGCCACAGGGCGACGACGATCGCGCAGCACCTGGGCCAGACTCTTGCCAGCCAAGCTCGGATCGAACGCGCACTCCGCGAGCACGACGTTGGCGGGATCGCCGCCGCCCCGTTCGTTCTCGATCGCGTCGGAGACGGCGGTCAGGATTCGACGGCGGCTCGGTTCGTCCTTAAGCCGCGCGAGAACCGCCACTCGGCCGCCTTCTTGCGCCCACGCGGGGAACAGTCCCGCCTGGATCGAAGTGTTCGACGCGGTGTACGGATACTGATCGATCGTCGCATCCACACCGCGGGCTCTCGCCTCGTCGATCAGGCGAAGCGTATCGACGCTCTTCCCCCACGCCGCCTTGCCCATCATCTTGTGGTGGGTCACCTGCGTCGGCAGCCGGCCCTGCTCGCCGATCGTGATGGTGTCGCGAACGCTGTCCAGCACCCGTCCCGCTTCATCCCGAATGTGCGACTGATGGATGCCACCGAATTCGCCGGCTACGTGCGCAAGGTCGATCACTTCCTGGAGCGGCGCGTAGGTGGCTGGGACGTAAAAGAGGCCGGTGCTGAGGCCAAAAGCGCCTTCGCGCATGCCGGTCCGGACGAGATCGCGCATCCGCTGCAGTTCCTCTGGCGTGGCCGGTCGATCCGCCTGGCCTACCACCGCGGCACGAATGGCTCCATGACCGATGAAGGCGCCGAGGTTGATGGCTGGCTTCGCCGCTGCGACCTTCGCGAGGTAGGCACCGACCTGCAGGGCTCCGAAGCCGTCGGGGCCCGCGAAGACCGTCGTCACTCCCTGGCGCACGTTGTTCTCGGCCCCGGGATTCCCAATGAGATCCTGCCTATCATCCCGGACCAGCGGGTCGACGGTGCCGAGGGGCGCGAGGTTGGTGCCGGCATCGGCGTGCGAATGGACGTCAATGAACCCGGGCGAGACGACCAGGCCCCGGGCCTCGACGATGCGTGCGCCCGCCGATTCAAGATGCGGTGCCACCGCGGCGATCGAATCGCCCCTTACGCCGATGTCGGCGAGAAACCACGGGTTGCCCGTGCCGTCGATGACGCGGCCGCCTCGGACAACTAGATCAAAGGGTGACGTCTGCGAGTGCGTTCGAGCGTGCCAAGTGAGCAGCGCGCCTACGGCGAGCGTGACGGCGATAGCACGTCGAGATCTCATGGTGGCTCTCTGAAGAGTCCCCTTTGCGTCGAGTTGGCGCGGATTATAGAACGGAGAGGTGGTGGAATTGCGTTTCGTGCCACGCACCAAAGCGCCAGGCCACTGATACGACGACAGTCCCACGTAATGGACCGAGGGTTCGCGTTGTTGCTGGACCGCGAGACCGCGAACGATTACCATCCCGTTGTCAATTTCCAACCAAATCGAGGCTTCCTCGATGACGTCATCGCACCACGCCTCAGCGCCGTCGGCCGCCGGCATTTGGACCGGCACTCGTATGGACTTTCGTCACGCTGTCCGTTTGCTATGGAAGGACATACGAATCACCGCCACGACGCTCGTCACGCTGGCGCTGTGCATCGGCGTGACGACGGCGATCTTCTCGTCGGTCTATGCGCTGATGTTGAAGCCGCTGCCGTATCAGGAGCCAGAGGGGATCGTGGAGCTGTATTCGTCGGCGGTGAAGAACGGCCTGAACCACATGCCGGCCAACGTCCCCTTCTATCTCGACTACTCGAAGAACGCGACCTCCTACGAGGAGCTTGCGCTGTGGACGTTCTTCTACAGCCTGGTCGGAGAAAAGGATTCTGTCGCCCGGACCCCCGGTATCCGGGCAACAGCGGAAATCTTCAGCATCCTGCGGCTACGACCCGTGCTCGGCACCTTCTTCACGAAGGAGCAGAACAAACAGGGCGCCGACAAGGTCATCGTGCTCGCGCAGTCCTACTGGCAGACGCAATATCAGGAGAGTCCGGAGGTCCTGGGCAAGGAAGTGCGAATCGACGATGAAGCGTACCAGATTATCGGCGTTGCGCCGCGGGAGCTGGAAGCGTTCGATGCGCGCATGAAGTTCATCGTGCCACTGAGCTGGCCGCCTGCCGCGGAAAATCCGCAGGGTCGCTACGGCGTGGGCATCCAGTTATTTGGACGCCTCAAAGCGGGCGTCACGGCAAGTCAGGCGGACGCCGAGGCGAAGGTCATGGAGAAGCGCTATGTCGACGCGGGCCCGCCACCCTTGAAGGAGTTCGTGGAGCGATCCGGCATAACGATGAACGTCGGCGGCGTGCAGGAGCAGCGCGTGCAGCCGGTGCGGGCGATCCTCCTGATGCTGCAGGGCGGCGTCGTGTTCGTGCTGCTCATCGGCTGCGTCAACGTGGCGAATCTCCTGCTGGTACGTTCTAACGCCCGCCAGTCCGAGCTGGCCGTTCGATCCGCGCTCGGGGCCGCACGCTCGACGATTGCGCGGCAGTTCCTCGTGGAAAGCCTGCTGTTGACGTCGCTCGGCACTCTGTTGGGAGTGGGATTGGCCGCGGGGGTGCTGCGGGTGACGAATTACTACCTCGCCAAGATGCTGCCCCAGTCCCTGCCGGCCGCACTCGATTGGCGCGTGCTCGGGTTCGCCGTCGCGCTCACCGTCGTCGTCGGCCTGCTCATCGGCTTGATCCCGGTGTTTCACATCCTGCGCACAAATCTCGCGGCCGTGATCCAGAGCAACTCGCGCGGCTCGTCGTCGAGCCGCGGCGTGCGCGCGCTGAGCAGCGCCCTCGTGGTTGCCCAGGTCGCGGTCGCATTGGTGCTGCTGACCGGCGCCGGCCTGCTTATCTACAGCTTCTCGGAAGCTGTGAAAGTGGATACCGGACTCGACGCGGCGAACGTTGTCACAGCGCGCATCGCGCTGACCCGTGAACATCGCGCCAGCGACGAGGCCGCCAACTCGATTCGCGAACGCTTACTGCAGGGGATGAAAGAAATCCCGGGGGTGACGTCTGCGGCGCTGTCCATTTCCACGCCATTCCAGGGGGGCCTGCCGATCAACGCTTTTACCCTGGAGAACGACACGCTGCCGCCGGGCTCGCCGCAGCCGGGCGCGTATCGAGTGATCGTGACGCCGGGGTACGCCGAAACACTGGGACTGAAGCTCGTGGAAGGCCGCTTCTACGAAGACGCGGATCAGGCGCCCGGCCGCCGCCTGGTCGTCGTCGATCAGAGCTTCGCGCGGAAGTTCTTCCCGAACGGCTCCGCCGTTGGTGGAAGGTTTACCTTTGGCGCCCGGCCGGCAAAACCCGAAGAGTGGCCCGTGATCATTGGGGTCGTGAAAGACGTGCCGCACAATGGGGTCGAGGAGAAAAGCGGCAACCCGTTTATCTATCAACTCCTGCAGCCGGGAGGACGACTGGGCGGAATGTCGCTGTTCCTCCGGACGAACCGGTCGGCGGCAGAGGCGGTGTCGGCCTTGCGCAACAAGGTGCGCGCCATCGATCCGGCAAGTCCACTGTTCGAGGTTGGCGTCCTGCAGGAAGCGGTAGATTCGTCATTCGACAACCGCCGTGCCGTGATGCTGCTGCTGGCCACGTTGGCCGGCCTGGCCATGTTCCTGTCGGCTCTTGGCATCTATGGCGTGTTGGCCTATGACGTGTCGCAGCGGACGCGTGAGATTGGCGTACTCAGCGCCATCGGTGCGTCGCGGGGTCAGATTTCCGGTCAGATCCTGAAACAGGGGTTGTGGAAGGGGGGCATCGGCGTCGTGCTGGGTTTGAGTGGCGCCGCGCTGCTCAGCAGGTCGATGACGACTCTGCTCTTCAACGTCCGGCCGACAGATCCCGCAGTGTATGCCGCGGTGTCGTTCGTGCTGATCGGCGTGGCGCTCCTCGCCAGCTATCTGCCGGCCCGCCGCGCGGCGCGAATCGATCCCCTGGTTGCCTTGCGTGATGAGTGAGGATTCGACCAACCGTCGCAAGCGATGTCGGCGGCCGCGGGGTGAAGGCGACACCAATCGCCTCTCAAACACGCGCCGCCCGCTTGGAGACTGTGTCGATGTGGAGAGATCTGAAGTTCGCGCTGCGAATGCTGGGGCGTGAGAGGCTGCTGTCGACAGTGGTGGTCGTCACTGCCGCACTCGGGATCGGTGGGAGCACGGCCGTCTTCATCGTCGTCAGTGCCGTTCTGATTCGGGACCTTCCATATTCGAATGCTGGACAACTCTATGTGATGCGAGCGCTGGCGCCGGACGGTCTTCCCGGCAACGTCACGCGCAGAGAGTTCGCGCCGATCTACGAATTCGAGAAACATCCCACCGTTGAAACCGCGTCGATCGCGTGGAGCCAGGCATCGCAGATCGTGGGGTCAGACAAACGGCCACATCCGACGGTCCGATACGGGGTCACCGATCGCTTCTTCGATGTCTTCGGGGTCCGGATGGCGCTTGGTCGCGGGTTCCTGCCGGGTGAACAGCTCGGACGCATCGTCATCTCGCATCAGGTGTGGCGCGACGTGTTTGGCTCCGATGCCGACATCATCGGAAAAACCGTCGCGGCCGAAGGCCAGAGCCTGCAGGTCGTCGGCGTCACACCAGCCGACTTCGAGTTCCCGCAGGATCCCGGCTTCTGGTACCTCATGCGCCTCGGGGCCGGTTTCGACAAGGTGCGTGCCTACCGAGGCTTCATGAGGCTGCGGCCGGGACGCACTCGAGAGCAGATCGACCGGGACTTGAGGCATCTGGCCGCAGACCTCGGTGCCGACCCGGTCACGAACCAGACACCGGTCCTCATTGCGCAACCGATGCTCGAGTACGTCGTCGGGGATCTCAAGGTCACGGTGTTGATCCTGTTCGGTGCGACCGGCATCCTCTTGCTCATCGCCTGCATCAACGTCACGAACCTGCTGCTCTCGCGCACGGCTGCCCGCTCCAGAGAAGTGGCGCTGCGCGAGGCCATCGGCGCGGGACGATGGCGAATCGTGTATCAACTCCTCGCTGAGAGCGTGGTGCTCGTGACCATTGGGGGAGCCCTGGGCCTGATCGTTTCCGCCGCCGGTAGCCGGATACTTCTTGCCCTCGCGCCTGAAGGTCTACCGCGGCTCGACTCGCTGCCGATGGACAGCACTGTGCTGCTGTTTGCGTTCGGCTTGACGCTCGCGACCGGCGTTCTCGTCGGATTGGCGCCTGCCTGGCGGCTTGCCCGGAACCAATTGCGTAGCTTGATGAACGAAGCCGGGCGGGGGAGCTCCGGGGGGCCTGCGTCGACCAGGTTATTCAGCGCGCTGGTCGTGACCGAGATCGCGTTAGCGTTCGTCCTCATGATCGGCGCTGGTCTCCTGATTCGAAGCTTCGTCAACCTCACGACGGCCGATCCAGGCTTCAATCCCCATGGCGTCCTGACGTTCTCGATGAACGTTCCTGGCCGCGTGCAGATGGAAGTCGTTCAAGGCGCTCAGGGCAAGCCGGAGCGTCGCCCGACGTATGCACCGATGGCCGCGTTTTTCCGTGACCTCGAGGAGCGCATCGGGACAGTCAGCAGTGTCGAGTCGTTGGCCACGACGACGAGCCTTCCCCTCATTGCGGGCCCCGGCGGCATCGTGGTGGTGTTCACGCTTCCCGGCCAGTCCGGGACGAACGGCGATGCGGCTTGGACGACAACGATCCAGGCGGTGAGTCCGGCGTTCTTCCAGACGATGAAGATGCACCTCGTCAGCGGGCGTGACTTGTCGAGATCGGACCGCCAGGGTTCCTCCGGGGCCGCCGTCGTCAGCGAAACCTTCGCGCGTCAGTTCTTCGCCGGTCAGAATCCACTGGGCCAGCGGATTCGTTGGAAAGACAACCGCTATATTCCGACGGATACGGGGTTCCAGTTCGGCCACCTCACCGTGGACGAGGTCGAGGTGGTCGGGGTGGTCGCGGATGCGAAGCTTCAATCTCTGGCCAAGCCGCCAGAGCCGACGATTTACGTGTCGAGCGAACAGTTTATTTTTCGGCGCCGAGCCGTCGTTGTTCGTACGCCCCTCGACAAGCCGGAGAGTCTCGTGCCTGTCATCAGGCGCGAGCTGGACTCGATCGATCCGCAGCTGGGCGCTCAGTTCGGCGTGTACGATTCCCTCATCCGCACATCGATTGCGCGCGAACGGTTAGGGATGACGCTCCTCGTCGTGTTCGGGTTCGCCGCGATGCTCCTGGCGGCGGTCGGCGTCTACGGACTGATGTCGTATTCGGTCGCGCAACGGACAGGAGAGATTGCCGTCCGATCGGCGATGGGGGCGTCTGCGACACAGGTCATGAGACTCGTGATGGGACGCGGAATGGGTCTCGCTGCCTTGGGAGTCGTTCTGGGAGCCATCGGAGCCGTTGCGCTGCGACAGGTCGTCGTCAGCGAGCTGTACGGGGTGAGTCCGCTCGACCTGTCTGTGTTTCTTTTCGTCACAACGGTTCTGTTTGGGGTCGCCGCGGTTGCCTGTTTCCTCCCGGCGCGGCGAGCCATGAAAATCGATCCCGTGAGCTTGTTGCGAAACGAGTGAGCGGTCCTCTACTGCACTCGCTCCAGCAACACGATGTCACTCAGGGTGTCATGTTGGCCGATGATGAGGGAGGAGTTGTCAGGTGTCCAGCTCACACCGCGGATGCGTGGCCCTGGGGGAAGATCGACGAGCTTGCGAAACGGCTTCGTTATCTCCGGATCGACGATCCAGACTGACGCTGCGCTATTAGAGTTCTGACTGACCACGGCGAGGCGGCGCCCGTCGTGAGACCACGCGGCCATTCCGTTGGAGAATCCGCCGCCGATGTCCGGTGAGCGAGCGAGCGTTGCATATTGGCGCTGTCCGGCTGAGTCCACGAAGGCCAGCCCGGTGAAACTCGGACCACTCATGGCCGGTTCCATATACGCGATGAGATCTCGCGCGGGGTTCCAGACGGGCTCGCTCACCGCGCCGGACGTCGGAATGCGTTGAACTTGCCCATCCTCCACCGACACGCTCCATAGGCCCGGCCAGCTGCCGGTGCCGGCCGCATACACGACTCTTTTCCCATCACGCGACCAGCTCAGACTTCCGGTCGTCGAGACATCGGCCAGCTTTCGCGGCGATCCGCCGTCGGCGCTGATGACCCAGATGCCGCGGCGGCCGTCGCGATCCGAGTTGAACGCGACCTGTTGGCCATCGGGCGAGAACGTCGGGCGGTCGTCCAGGGCACTGCCCGAGGTCAGCGGCCGGGTGCCGGAGCCATCGATCCTGGCCGTCCAGATATGCCGGTCTCCAGTACGCGACGAGCTGAACACCAGCCGGTCGCCCAAGGGCGATACGTTTGGATCCAGATCCCCATTGAAGCCGTTGGTTATAGCGGTCATGCGGCCGTATTCAGTTGCCATCAGTCCCACGCGAGTCAGCGATTGACGAAGCTCAATTCGTGTGGCTACCAGCATCCGACCGTCGGCCGAGATGCGCGGCTCGGCAAAGTCCCCCGTGCCTATGGTGAGCGGCTGCGCCTCACCGCCCTGAAGCAGACGCCACCATAGTCCCAGATCGACGCCCTGTGGACTGGCGGAGTAGATGAGACCGAGACCATCAGGCATGGGTACGGGGTACATCGCTCTGCGCAGCGTGGACACCACCGGCTCCGCGGATCCGCCACGGGAATCGATCCGGTATATCTCGGCCCGATCCAGGTTCGAAATCGTCGTGATCGTGCGGATGAAGTAGATGAAGCCGTCGCGCGCCCAGTTCGTCCAATGGATGTGGACACCGTCGCGTGCCGCCACGATCTCACGACGGTTGGTCCCGTCTGCGTCGGCGACCCACAGTGCGTCTCCGGCGGCGGCCCCTGCTCGAATGAAGGTGATCGCGCGACCGTCCGGCGCCCACCGCATCCCAACTTGACTTTCGTCGAGCAGTTTGCGCGGGACTCCCGGCAGCGGCGCCGGAATTTCCCAGGTCGAAAATGATGCCGAGCTCCCACGGGTCCTGGCCATGACCGCGACGCGCGTGCCATCCGGAGAAATGTCCAGGCCGCTGATGCCTGTGGTCGCGGAAACGTCGATGCCTGCCGACGCGGTGAGATTCGCCGCCTCGCCTCCTGCGAGGAACTTCACCCAAACGTCCATCTGGCCGCTCAGGTCGGAGATGTACGCGACCCACTTGCCATCGGGCGAAATGGCGGGACCAAGCTCTCGCGCGGGGCCCGTGGTCACCGGAACGACACGAGAGAATCGTGGTGCTGCCGATGCGCCCGGGACCGATGAAACCAGCAAGGCGGAAGCCGTTGAGACAAGCGCCACAACCGACGTCGCTGCTGCCACGATCCACGCGAGACGAGCGGACCAGCGACGCTGTGGCACCTCAGTCGTCGGCGAGGAGCTGGCCGTTCGAGCCTGCTCGATTTCGATACGTGCATCTCCGATATCGCGCAGGCGCTGCTTCTGATCCTTATCCAGGCATCGACGCATCAGGCGGATTACCGATGCGGATACAGTTACAGGCACCACGCTCCAATCCGGGTCGCCCTCGACGACGGCGGCCAGCGTGTCGGTGAGCGTTTCGCGTGCGAACGCCGGCCGGCCCGCCAGCATCTCGTACAGCACGCAGCCGAAGGCCCAGATGTCTGTGCGCTTATCAACCGGCCTGCCCCGTGCCTGTTCGGGACTCATATAGGCCGCAGTGCCCAGAATCACTCCTGCGCGTGTCGTGGCCAGCGATTGTGTCGGCAAATCCGTTGTGTTGTTCGCCGCTGCAGCCGCTGGCCCCGACTCCACCAGCTTCGCCAGCCCGAAGTCGAGCACCTTCACAATCCCGTCCGGGCGGACTTTGATGTTCGCCGGCTTCAGATCCCGGTGAATGATGCCCTGCTCGTGCGCGGTCTCGAGCGCTTCGGCAATCTGTTTTGCAATGCCCAATGCTTCGCCTATGGCAATCGGTCCTTGCGCGATGCGGTCGGCCAACGTCGGTCCCTCGACCAGCTCCATGACCAGCGCTCGCACACCGTCCGCCTGCTCCAAGCCGTAGACGTGCGCGATGTTCGGATGATTCAAGGCGGCTAGGACTTCAGCTTCCCGCTGAAATCGAGAGAGCCGATCCGCGTCAGAGGCGACCGCGCCAGGCAGGACCTTGATGGCGACTGATCGTTTGAGGTTCGTGTCCGCGGCGCAGTAAACCTCCCCCATGCCGCCGACGTCGATCTGGGAGACGACTGCGTAGGGGCCGATGCGCGTGCCAGCGGCGAGCGGCATGCTAACGAGAGGGAATTATACGATCGCACAACCTTGGCTGGAAGGGATCCTGACAACGGCGAAATGACTCGTCCTACTGCGGCGTCACCATAACCTAACCCCGAACGTGAAAAAACACGTGGCACGTTTGTGAGGGACATCGCACGCGATGGTCGATGTCTAGGCGAGGACCGCACGACCGGCCTTGGCTCACCTACGACGCACGTTCATTGAGCGTTCCACTTCTCTCGCGGGAGCGGCGCGTCTTATTCGGGCTGGCTCTCAGCCAGGTCCTGACCGAGTCGGCCAGCAATTGGGCACGCGATCTCGCTGGCACGATACCATCCGTAGTCTGAGTCGGAAGCAGTCCGGACGTTCTGCCAGGAGGAGATTCAAATGGTGAGACGAGTCGCTGTCGTAGCTTGGTTGCTGATCTTGGTGCCATGCGTCATTTGCGCCCAGTCCAATCCACTGTGGCGAGAGGAGAAGGTCAAGAGCAAAACTGATCGCGCAGCGGACCGACATCCTGGTGGCCCCTGTTCTCATGGTGGGGCAGGCCCCGTATCACATGGAGTTTCCTGGAACGATTGCGCTCTCGAGCGAAACCATGCAGCGGGTGTACTTCGAAGCCGCTCAAAGCTTGATCCGGCATGGGTTCCGCCGCTTCATTCTGTTCAGCAGCCACACCGGGAACCAGCACGTGACGAGATTTGTCGTGGACAGGATCAATCAGGAGACGGCCGCGATCGCCGTCGACCTCGGCGATGCCATTGAATCGATGGCAACACCTGGGACAGCGGGAAGCCAGCCCACGCCCCAACCTTTTGATCGGCACAGTGGCGTCGGTGAAACCTCCAGTGCCTTATACCTGTTTCCGTCCCTGGTCGCGCTCGAGAAGGCCGAAAGAGCAACGCTGACTTTACCGGCATCCTTGAATCGAATGTTGCCTGAAGTGAAGGCTGGTGACGCGGCGGCTTCGTTGGTGTTTCTCGCCGAAGGATTGAAGCCCAAAGAAACCGGGAAAGGGACGTCGGCGGCGGAGATGTCGACGACAGGCGTGTGGAGCGAGAGAGATCCGCGCGAAGCGACCGCGGAACAAGGTCGGCGAATGACTGAAGCGTTCGTTGACGGCGCTGTGCGATTCATCGAACGTTGGAAGCAGCTGCGGCCACAGCCACCTCGCTAGGCTGCCTCAACGCTTCTGTGGCGTTGCGTACACCTCGATCCATGAGACGTTCGAGCATCCGGCAAAACCGTGTCCGCCGCCGGGCATGAGATCGACGAAGCCGATCTCGTCCACGCGACTCAGGTCCGGGTTTCCGACTTCCTTCATCACGACGACCTTCATCGGATCGAGCTGGAACCAGCGCTGATCGTCGAAGGTCACCTCGGACACCACGAAGTTTCCCGAGAACGCGTCGGATCCCACCATCCGCCGTTGCGGACTCGAGAACGCCTGGCTGCCAACCAGCAGCGTGCCGTCCGCGAGCTTCACGACCGGATGCAGCACGTGCAGATTCTCGGTTCGCGTTCTCCAGCGCATCCGCGTCAGCCCGGTGAGATCGAGGTAGGCGTTCCTGTGCCGCAGCGTCAGTGCCACGGGCGAGTTGGTGAAGCCGGTCCAGAGGTCGGGAATGCCGTTGTGCGACGTCACCTGTATGTTGTGCGCGTCCGTGCCGTAAAGCCGCAGTTCAAGGTCCGGGTTGGTCAGCGCCTGCGGCGTGATGCGGCGGTTCTCGTCATTGAGTGGCCCGGTATGGGGCGGCTGCTGCCAGACCTCGCGGAACAGAAGCGGCGGCGTCAGCGCGTCGTGCTCCAGGAAGCCGGGGCTGGTGGCGCTTGACTGCGCGAGAGCGCTGCCCCCGGCGCAGGCGATCAAGGCGATCGATCCGATGATGGCCCGCGCACGGCGACTGAAGCGCTGGCGCGTGGTGACGAAAATCGAAATCATGGCGCCCTCCTGAATCGTTTCAGGTTGGATGAGAGGCATCAGGCCGCAGGAAGTATACGAGGAACGGACACTTGGAATGGATAGGTCGCGCCAAAACGGCGAAGTAACTGATAACAGCGTCCAAAAACTTCCGGCACGAACGCACAAAACGCTTGACACGTTTCTCGAGGGTTCGTCCGGGAGTGGTCCGACTATTGGGCTGGCGGCGAACTCGGTCCGGTCCGAGTCGGCGAGCGAGTGGGGAGGCAGGAGTAATCGCGGCGCGCGATGGCAGTGTCTACTGTTGTCGTCTCGGCTGGCGCAGTTGCCAGCTGGGATGACTCCTGTTATATTTGCCTAAAGCAAGCACTATCCAGAGGCAAATACCGTGGCTGCCAGATCCTCTGTCTCGCCGGATTCCTTTCTTCCGCTGACCGCGGTCTCGTTCGAGATTCTGCTCGCGCTGGCCGAGGGAGGCCGCCACGGCTACGACATCATGCTCGAAATCGAGCGCCGTACCGGGGGGCGCCTCAGCCTGAACCCGGGCACGCTCTACCGGGCCCTGGACCGACTGGTCGAACAGGGACTGCTCGACGCGGCGTTCCACCGTGTCGGGGAGGAGCGCCGGCGCCTGTTCTCGTTATCGCCGCTCGGTAGCGCGGTCGCGGCCGCCGAAGCCGGGCGTCTCGCCGATCAGGTGCGTGCCGCGCGCGCTGTCCGGCTGCTCAAACGTGGAGCGTGAGCACGCGATGCGGCCGCTTCACGCGTCGACGCGCGTCTTCCGGTTCTTGCTGCGCCTCTATTCATCGCGCTTTCACCACGCGTACGGCGCCGAGATGGAGCAGGTCTTCCACCGCCGGTTGGCGCGCGCGAAGGACCGCGGCACCGCGGCGTTTGTCTGCGAGCTGACCCGTGCCTACACGGATCTGATTGCCAGCGCGATCAGTGAGCGATTTGCCGCGCCGGCGAACACGATAGCGAGGGACTCCATGTACGCGACCTTTGCCCGCGATCTCAAATTCGCCGCCCGCACGTTCTTGCGCCGGCCGGCATTCTTTGCCACCGTCGTGCTCACGCTGGGGCTCGGAATCGGCGCTGCCACGGCCATCGCCTCTCTCGTGGACGCGACGATTCTCCGGCCGCTTCCGTATCCGAGCGCCGATCGGCTCGTCGCTCTCGTAGAAGAGTCGCAACGGTTCGGGAGAACGTCGTTTGCGGTCGCCTTTCTGCGCGAGTTCCGTGAGCGCCTGACACAGTACGACGCCATCGCCGCTTTTACATCCACGTGGGATGTCACGCTGACGGGTGCCGGAGAAGCGCGCACTGTGCCGGCGGCATTCGTATCGGATGGCCTCCTCGAACTGTTTGGCGCCCGCCTGCGCAGCGGCCGGCTGTTGACGCCGGGCGACGAACAGGCGGCATCCAAGGTGGCGGTTGTCTCGGAGCGGTTCTGGGACCAGACGTTCGGACGCGGCACGCCGCTGAGCGGTCAGATCATCCAGATCAACGATCAGCCTGTCACCGTCGTCGGCATGCTTACCGGTGATTTCAGGATGCCCATCACCTCTTCCCTCGCGGCCACGAATCGCCAGACGGCCGAGCTCTGGCTGCCGATGGCGACCAATCCGTTCGCATCGGTGCGCACCGTGGCTGTGGCGAACATCGTCGGCCGGCTTGCACCAGAGGCGACCCTCGCAGGCGCCCGACTGGAGGTGGCGCGGCTGCCGGCAGTACTCTCGCAGTCGTACACGCACGTGGCCGCGGATGCCCATTACACCGCGCTCTCACTCGCAGTACAGGTCGCTGAACCGGTGCGAAAGCCGCTGGTCGCGCTGCTGGCCGCCGTGCTCGTGCTGCTGCTGATTGCCTGCGCCAACGTGGCCAATCTGATTCTGGCGCGATCGGCAGCGCAAGCCGGCGAGTTGGCGGTGCGTGCCGCGCTAGGCGCGAGCCGCGCGCGGCTGCTGCAGCAGATGATGGCGGAGAGCTTGGTGCTGGCCGGCGCCGGAACGGCGCTGGGCATACTGGTCGCGTGGCTCGCGATCGCGGCTGTGCCATCACTTGCCCTCGGCGCTCTTCCGCCGTCGGCGACGATTCACATGAACGCGCGCGCGGCGACGATTGCAGGGTTCGCCGGCCTGGCTGTGGCCATGCTGGTTGCGCTGGTGGCGGCCGTACAGTCATCAGGCGCGGCGGTGTTCTCGATGATTCGCGATGGCACGCGAACGACCGAGGGCCGCGGGCAGGGTATACGCGCGGCACTGGTGTTTGCCGAAGTCGCGCTCGCGCTCGTCCTGCTCGTGTCGGCGGGCTTGCTGGCGCGGAGTTTCTGGAGCTTGAGCCGCGTCGATCCCGGCTTCCGCACGGATCGTCTGTTGGCGAGTAACGTGGGTATGCCAGGCACTCGGTACCCGACTGCCGACTCGCGCCGGGCGTTCGTTGATCGGGCGCTCGATCGTATCCAGGCGCAGCCAGGTGTGGTGCAAGCCGCAGCCGTCAATCGTCTTCCGCTCGGCGGATCCAACGTGCTCGTCGGTGTCGAGATCGAGGGGCAGCCACAGAAGGAAGGTCCCGTCTTCATGGACCGCCGCGTGGTCACTGACACCTATTTCAGCACGCTGGGCATCCCGCTGCGTTCCGGGCGCGCGTTCGACACCGGCGATCGCGCCGATGCGGTCGATGGCCGGGCGGACGCGGCTGAAGGCGTCGTGATCGTCAACGAGGCCGTGATCCGCCGGTTCTGGCCGGACGGCAACGCGCTCGACCGGCGGCTGCGCCTCATGCTTCGCCCCGCGCCAGGGCCCTGGCTTCGCGTTATCGGTGTTGTGGGCGACGTGCGTCATCACGGGCTCGATCAGCCGGCGCAGCCGGAGGTCTATGTGCCGTATGCACAAGCGGCCGTTGAGTCGATGGTGTTTCTCGCGCAGACGCAGGGCGATCCGCTGCAGTTGGCGGAGCCGGTGCGACGGGCGCTGCAAGGACTCGATCCGTTGCTCCCGGTCCGCCAGGAGACGCCGGCCGGTCTGCTCGATGCGTCCATTGCGGAGCCGCGGCTCCGCGCGCTGCTTTTCAATGGCTTCGGGCTTGCCGCCCTGTTGCTGTCGGCGCTCGGTATTTACGGCGTTGTCGCATATGCGGTCGAGCGGCGAACGCGTGAAATCGGTGTGCGGATGGCCTTCGGCGCCACGCGTGCAAATATTCTCGGCCTCGTCATGCGCAACGGGATGCGCACGGTGATTGCCGGCGTGGCGGTCGGGCTGGTTGCCGCAGCCCTGGTGACCCGCGCACTTCGCGGCTTGCTCTTTGGCGTTCCGGCGCTCGACCCGCCGACGTTCGCGGGAGTGACCGGCTTGCTGCTCCTCGTTGCCGTCTTTGCGATTCTCGTTCCGGCAGTGCGCGCCATGCGGCTCGATTCAACCGCAGCCCTGAGGATTGATTGATCGTCGACATGACCGCGCACGCCGTCAAGGTGACGCTGGAGGATATCCAATCCTTTCGCACGTTGTTTCTCCAGGAAACCAACTTCCAGATCAGGTACGACGCCTGCCACATGCGCGGTTGGACCGACTCCTACCTGCTGAAGATTGACGACGTCGCGGTGGGATATGGCTCGATCAAGGGGCTGCAGCGAGCGGATCGCGATGCGGTCTTCGAGTTCTACGTGATTCCCCCGTTCAGGAAGTGGTCGAGTCTGCTGTTCACTGAGCTGGTGGCGGCGGCGAAGGCCACATACATCGAATGTCAAAGTAATGACCTGTTGCTGTCCTCGATGCTCCACGAGTTCGCGCACAAGATCAGCGCCGATACCGTGTTGTTCGAGGACCACGTCGTGACTGAACACAAGATCGCGGACGCCGTGGTCCGCCTGAAGCATGACGACGATCGAGTGTTCGAGCACGCCGTCGAACCCCTGGGCGAATACGTGCTCGACGTGGGTGGTGAGCTTGTCGCGACGGCGGGGTTCCTGCTCCACTACAACATGCCCTTCGCCGACCTCTACATGGAAGTCAGGAGGGACCAGTGGGGACGTGGCTTTGGCAGCTTCATCCTGCAAGAGGTGAAGAAGGCGTGCTACGTGGCCGGCAGGGTTCCGGCCGCTCGCTGCGGGATCGATAACAACGCGTCGCGGGCGACGCTGATCAAGGCCGGCATGCGCGTATGTGGATTCATGCTCATCGGCACGATCAAGGCCGAAAACAGGAGCTTGCACACTAGTTGCGGTCCGGTGCCCAAAGAGGGATAGGAATCAGGTAAGCTGCCACTCCTCGAAAGTAGGAGTGCGGGGAATGGCAACAGCACGGACGCACTGCCCAGAGTGCAACAGTCGTGCGGTGATCGACCTGGCGGAGGCGCTGCCGCATCCTGAGGTCGATTTCTTCTGGTGCGGGGGGTGCCGCTCCATGTGGCATCTTCGCAAAGGCGAGAATTGGCCCCCGAGCAAGGCACTGCTCGAGCCGACAGACTCAGGCCAGGAGCCTAATCTGAGTTCGCGCGGCCCTACGGCACGCCCGCCGCGCGCCCCTCGAACACCCGGAGTTCGATCGCATCATTCGACGCGAACGTTCGCGGCGTCTCAGCGCTGAGCGTATTGAGCCGGTCACCAGACGGGAGACAGGCGCCGCTCCCCGCCGATCTCTTCGGTCGGCAAATCGCATTGCACGCTCGAGTCGGCATAGATATAGTGCGCGTGTGCAATGGAGTTGCGGATTTTACGTAGCGACCATGCTCCGCCCCTGCTGACATTGACGTCACTCTCGTGCTCGCTGGAATAGTCTTTGAACCGCGCGCACGTCGCGACGCGCCGGTTGGACGGATCCGCCCGACGTCCCGGGCTGTCGTCACTCGAACGC
>Ga0075431_100002735_pt1 | contig 17104 bp, 12 predicted proteins | sample RhiMetdeltSRZDD5_FD_75297 | JGI IMG/M metagenome (GOLD analysis project Ga0075431, IMG submission 75297) | Populus rhizosphere microbial communities from Tennessee, USA - Rhizosphere MetaG P. deltoides SRZDD5 | ecosystem: Host-associated > Plants > Roots > Rhizosphere > Soil | place: USA... | reverse complement strand
TGCGCCTCCGGGTCGCCAAAGCGCACGTTGTACTCGATCAGCTTGGGACCGTCGGCCGTGATCATTAGCCCAGCGAACAGTACGCCCTTGAACGGCGTGCCACGCGCCGCCATGCCATGCACGGTCGGCCAGATGATCTCGTCCATGCTGCGCTTGATCATATCAGGCGTCATGACCGGCGCCGGCGAATAGGCACCCATGCCGCCAGTGTTGGGGCCTTGCTCGCCGTCGAAGGCGCGCTTGTGGTCCTGGGCGGCGGCGAGGGGCAGTGCATGCGTGCCGTCGACCAAGGCGAAGAAGCTCGCCTCCTCACCGACCATGCAGTCCTCGATAACCACCTCGGCACCGGCACTGCCGAACGCACCGGCAAAGCACGCTTCGATGGCCTGCGTGGCCTGCTCGCGGGTCTCGGCGATGACGACACCCTTGCCCGCGGCAAGCCCGTCGGCCTTCACCACCACGGGCAAGGGCCGCGTGGCGAGGTAGGCGAGCGCGCTGCTCACATCCCGGCAGCGCTTGTAAGCCGCGGTCGGGATGGCGAACTCGGTGCAGAAATCCTTGGTGAACCCTTTCGAGCCCTCCAACCGCGCCGCCGCCTTGGAGGGGCCGAACACCTTGATCCTGGCTGCCGCCAGATCATCGGCGAGGCCGGCCACCAGCGGCCCCTCGGGGCCCACCACGACGAAGCCGATATCGTTGTCGATGCAGAACTGGATGATCGCCGCATGGTTATCAATGTCGATATCGGCGATTTCGGCGATCTCGGCGATGCCGGCGTTGCCGGGCGCACAGTAGATTCGGCCGAGCATCGGGCTTGCCGAAATCGCCCAGGCCAAGGCGTGCTCGCGGCCGCCGGAACCGATCAACAGTACGTTCATGGGCGCGCCCTGCAAAAGCTCTGGAAATCAGCCATCAATTGGCCTCTTTACAGCGCGTCCTCATGTATCATCTAACGGTCGATGCACAAAGCCGGGGAAAACCGTGACTGAAGCCGCCAGCGCTTCCCGCCAGAATGGCGGCGTGGGCAACAATGCGCCGGAATTTTCGGTGTCCGAGCTGTCGTCCGCCATCAAGCGGGCGCTCGAGGGCACGTTCGGCTACGTGCGCCTGCGCGGGGAGATTTCCGGCTTCCGCGGCGTGCACTCGTCCGGCCATTGCTACTTCGCGCTGAAGGACGACAGGGCCAAGATCGATGCCGTGATCTGGCGCAGCACCTTTGCCGGCCTGAGGTTCAAGCCGGCCGAGGGGCTGGAGGTGGTGGCGGTCGGGCGCATAACGTCCTACCCCGGCAAGTCGTCCTATCAGATCGTCATCGATGCGCTGGAGCCCGCCGGCGTCGGCGCGCTGATGGCGCTGCTGGAGGAGCGCAAGCGCAAGCTCGCTGCCGAGGGCCTGTTCGACGAGCAGCGCAAGAAGCGCCTACCCTATCTGCCGCGCGTCGTCGGCATCATCACCTCGCCGACAGGCGCCGTGATTCGCGACATGCTGCACGGTTTCGACGAGCGCTTTCCCACCCGCGTGCTCCTGTGGTCGGTGCGGGTGCAAGGCGAAACTTGTGCCGCCGAGGTGTCGGCGGCCATCCGCGGCTTCAATGCCCTGCGCCCCAATGGGCGCATCCCACGGCCGGACGTGCTGATCGTGGCTCGCGGTGGTGGCAGCCTGGAAGACCTGTGGGGTTTCAACGAGGAAACGGTGGTGCGGGCCGCGGCCGCGAGTGTCATCCCGCTCATCTCAGCCGTCGGCCATGAGACCGACTGGACGCTGATCGACCTCGCCGCCGATGCCCGTGCGCCGACGCCCACCAAGGCCGCCGAGTGGGCCGTTCCCAAATATTCGGAGCTCGTCGAGCAGACTAGCAAGCTCGGCCTGCGCCTCGGCACCTGCATGCGCCGGGCACTCGACGGCATGCGCGCGCACTTGCGCGCTGCCGCGCGGGGCTTGCCGCGACGGGGCGACCTGCTGGCACTGCCGCGGCAGCACTACGACTCCGTCGAGCAGCGACTTGGCCGCGCCCTGCTCGCCAACACCCGCGCACACGGCGTGCGCCTGGCGCGGTGCTCGTCCCGCCTGCAGCCGCGCCTGCTGGAGTCGCGCCTGCACCGCACACGCGATCGACTGGAGGCGCTTCAGCGCCGCGCCACGTCCTCGCTGGTGCGCGCCACCGGTCCCCGCCGCGCGCGGCTGGAGCGCATCGCCGGCCGGCTCGCGCCTCAGACCCTGTCGGTGCGTCTGTCCACGTGCCAAGAACGACTGGGGATGCTAGAGAGGCGCGCTCGCCAAGCCATCATGGCGCGCATCGCGCAGCCGCGGCGTCATCTCGATGCCTGCGGCAAGCTGTTGGGGTCACTCAGCTACCACGGCGTTCTGCAACGCGGCTACGCCCTGGTGCGCGACAGCCAGGGACGTACGGTGCGCTCGACAACCGTGGTCAGCGCCGGCCAGCAACTCGATATCGAGCTGGCCGATGGCCGCATACCAGCTCAGGCCTTGCAAGGCGGCGCCGCCTCACCCAAATCGGCATCGCCCAGTGCGCCCGCGCTGTCCAAACCCAAGCCGGGCGGCGGTGGGCAGGGTTCGCTGTTCTGAGCGCTAGCGGGATGTGCACCATGTCAGCGCGTCACACTGGCGCGGTGAGCGGGCCAACGGTATGCTGCGCCGGTTTGTCGCTCCGTGCATGGGGTGTCGAGGTGGAGAGGGAATGAATCGGTTCGAAAAGCTGCTCGGCCTCAAGGGCGAGGCGAAGCTGCGCTACCTCGACGGTGAGTTCCAGGTCCTCAGCCCGGGCGACTTCGTGCGCTGCGCCGTGACCGGGGAGCCCATCATGCTGCCCGATCTGCGCTATTGGAGCGTCGAGTTGCAGGAGGCCTATGCCTCCGCGGAGATCTCTTTCGAACGCCATCGCACGGTGCGCATCCGCCAGGGACGCCAATGATTTGCCAGTGATGTGCAGGGATGTGCAGGGATCCGCGAGCGATCTGCGCGTAATCTGATCCGCACCTTCCCGACTTTGCCGGCTCTCGCCACTGGGATAGCCTTGGCCGCATGATGGCCGGCCCGAAACCTACCCCGACACCCGCCGGCGACGCGCTGCCTGATGCGCCGCGCGGCAACTGGGTCGACCGTGCCGCCCCGGCCTCGTGGAAGCCCTACCTGAAGCTCGCCCGCTTCGACCGCCCGATCGGGGCCTGGCTGCTGCTGTTTCCTTGCTGGTGGTCGCAGGTGCTGGCCGAGCACGCACTCGGCAGGACCTACCCCAATGTGTGGTACCTCGCCCTGTTCTACATCGGGGCCTTCGTCATGCGGGGCGCCGGTTGCACCTATAACGACATCGTCGACCGCGACTACGACGCCAGTGTCGCCCGCACCGCCGGCCGGCCCATTCCGTCGGGACAAGTCACACTGCGCCACGCGCAGCTGTTCCTCATCCTGCTTTGCCTGATCGGACTGGCGGTGCTGGTGCAGTTCAACTTCTTCACAGTGGTCCTCGGCGCGGCCTCGCTGCTCCTCATTGCCGTCTATCCCTTCACCAAGCGTTTCACCTATTGGCCGCAGGTCATGCTGGGGCTTACCTTCAAATGGGGCGCGCTGGTCGGCTGGGCGGTCATCAACGGCTCGCTGGCCCTGGCGCCGCTGGTGCTCTACGCCGGCTCGGTGCTGTGGACCATCGGCTACGACACCATCTACGCGCACCAGGACAAGGAGGACGACCTGATGGTCGGCCTCAAGTCGACGGCCCTGCGCTTCGGCGATCAGACCCAGCGCTGGCTGGTCGGCTTCTACGGCGGTGCGCTTGTGCTGTGGGGCTACGCCGGATTGCTGGCCGGGGCGCAGACCGGTTACTTCTTGGCGCTGGCCTTGGCTGCGGCTCAGCTTGCCTGGCAGGTGACGAGCCTCGATACGTCAGACCCAGCCAACTGCCTCGCCCGCTTCAAGTCCAATCAGCTGGTGGGTTGGGCGCTGTTTCTTGGCGTCGTGGCCGACATGGCGCTCAAGGGGCTGGCCGGCGCCTTTTGAGGCATGGCGCCGCCTGGGATGCGCATACCGCAGGCAAAAAAATCCATGCAACGCCTGCGGCTTCGGGCGGGGGCGTCACATGGATCCCGTTAACTCCTGAGCAGCCGTCTCTGTCTGCGGCCTTGTGTGACCACCTTTACATAAAAGACTTCCGATCCGCTTAAGCAGGAGAGTAAATGGTTCGTGCGCGTCTGCCGCGCCATCGGCCGCACGTGTGTAGCTCGCAGCCAGGAACATCGACCAGGAACATCGAGATGTCCGCAGCAGACGCCGCCGGCCGGCCAACCAAACAGCTCCTGCACCTGGTGTTCGGCGGCGAGCTGAAATCCCTGGAAAGCGTCGAATTCGCCAACATCGAGGCGCTCGATATCATCGGCATCTATCCCAACTATGCCGAAGCCTACAAGGCCTGGAAGGCTGCGGCCCAGCGCAGCGTCGATAACGCGCATATGCGCTACTTCATCGTCCACATGCACCGCCTTCTAGACCCGGAAACCGCCAAGCCCAAGCCACGCGCTTGATGTCTCAGGCGCGGCAATTGCCCGCCTGCCCAATGGGTTGAGGGCGGGTAGCCTCGTTGCTGGCAACCTGATAGGTAGGCTGCGCGCGCAGGGCGCGGCATGCGTTAAGGATGGGGGAAGTGCTGAACACCACGAAGTCAGCCAACGGCCGGGCCGACCCAGACCGCCCGCTGCGGGGCTCGCTGCGCCGCTTCATCGACGACTGGGTGCTGCCACGCTGGCGGCAGATCGCGGTGGCGCTCGTGCTCACCAGCGCTCTGGCGGGCACCACCGGCGGCTATCCGATCATCATCAAATACGCGTTTGACACGCTCCTTAAGGGCGACCGCAGCGCCCTGCCGTGGGTCATGATGGCCATCGTCGTGGTTACCGTGACCCGCAGCCTCGTCATCTATCTGCACAACGTGGTGACGGCGCGTATCGTGGCGCGCATGATGACCGACATGCAGAAGACGGCCTTTGCACACGTCATCAACTCGGACTTCGCGCGCCTGACCCGCGAAACCACGGGCCAGATGGTATCCCGCCTGACCAACGATCTGTCCTTCATCCAGTCCGCCGCTCAATCGTCGATGTTCTCGATCGTCAAGGACGTGCTGTCGGCGATCGCCCTCGTTATCGCCATGTTCTACATTGACTGGATGCTGGCGCTGATCGTGGTCGCGATCTATCCCTTTGCAGTCCTGCCGATGGGCAGCATCGGCAAGCGCCTGCGCAAGGTGTCGCATCGCACGCAAACCCAGCTCGGCGACACCACCTCGCGGCTGACCGAAAATCTGGCCGGCTCGCGCCTCATCAAGGCGTTCCGGCTGGAGAACTATGCCATCGGCCGGCTCAACCAGAATTTCGAGGAAGTGTTCAGGCTCAAGATGAAGTCGGTGCGCACGCGTGCGCGGGCGGCGCCGGCCCTTGAAGCGCTGGCAGGCTTGGCGGTGGCCGGCATCATCGGCTTTGCCTACTGGCGCATTGTCAGCGGCGTCAGCACGGTCGGCGACTTCATGGGCTTCATTGCGGCGTTGCTCATGGTGGCGCAGCCCCTGCGCTCCATCGGCAACAGCGCTACCGCAACGATGGAGGGCCTGGCGGCCACCGATCGCTTGTATGAGCTGCTCGACGAGAAGCCGACCATCGTCGACGGTCCCGCCGCCAAACCGCTCGCCATCGCATCGGGCGAAGTCGCGTTCGACGGGGTGGGGTTCTCCTACGCCTCGGCGGCGGGATTGATGGCGGTTACGGACTTCTCGCTGACCATTCCCGGCGGCAAGACAGCGGCCCTGGTCGGCCGCTCCGGCGCCGGCAAGTCGACCGTCATCAACCTGGTGGCGCGCCTGTTCGACGTCGGCTGCGGGCGAATCTTGATCGATGGGCAGGATGTGCGGGATGTAACAGTGGCCAGCCTGCGCGATTCCATAGCCATCGTCAGCCAGGAAGTGACCCTGTTCGACGACACCATTCGCGCCAACATCGCCCTTGGGCGCATCGGTGCCAGCCAGGCGGATATCGTGGCGGCCGCCAAGGCCGCCGCCGCCCACGACTTCATCATGGCCCAGCCCAAGGGCTACGATACGGTGATCGGCGACGGCGGGCTGCGCCTGTCGGGCGGGCAGCGCCAAAGGGTAGCTCTGGCGCGCGCCATCCTCAAGGATGCGCCCATTCTACTGCTGGACGAGGCAACCAGTGCGCTCGACACTGAGTCTGAGCTGCTTGTGCAGGAGGCCCTGGCGCGCTTCACCCGCAACCGCACGTCGCTGGTCATCGCGCATCGACTGTCTACTGTACAGCGAGCGGACATCATCTGTGTGATGGATGCGGGGCGCATCATCGAGACAGGGACGCACGCCGAGCTGATCGCGCGTGACGGGGCCTACGCGCGGCTGTGCCGCTCCCAGGCTCTGATTGGGTCGGACACCGCCTCGGCGGCTTAAGTAGGGGAGCAATTGCATGATAAGGCTGGGGGTTCTTCAATCTGCGCTTTCGGAGCGCGGTTTGGATCGGCTATAGAGGGCTGATCCCAAGAGTTCCAACGTCCCACATGTCAGTGCCACGATCGAGCAAATCGCCGGAGTTGGCGGCGGGCCCGAGCTAGTCCATCGATCGAAACTGCACTGGCTGGTTTGTGACCCCTGGTATCCCTATGCTTGCGAAGTTCGTGCGGGATACTGGCGGAGAGGTCTGGCGAACTTCGGCACACCACTAGGTTCGGCTCGGATGGCGGACATCCATAGCAAGCCCAGATTCTATCACGTTGCGGCTGGCTCGCTGCTCGCCCGCTACATCCGCTTCGTCGCGCGCACCGCCTGGCAGACGCGCGACATGACGGAGCGGGTCGGCGACCACGACATGCACCACCCGTGCGTGATCGCCATGTGGCATGGACAGTTCATGCTGCTGCCGCTCATCAAGCAGCCACATACCGAGGTCGACATCATGCTGGCCCGCCACGGCGACGCCGAGGCGCTGGGTCAGACGCTCAAGCATTTCGATATGCAGCTGATCCGTGGTGCCGGCGCGGGCACCCGTGCCAAGGATCGCGGCGGCACACATGCCTACCGGGCCGCCGTGCAGGCCCTGCGCGATGGACGCTCCGTGGCCATGACTGCCGACGTTCCGGGCGAGCAGGCGCGTCGCGCCGGCCCCGGCATCGTCATGGTGGCGCGTCAGTCCGGGCGCCCGATCCTGCCGGTCGCCATCGCCACCTCACGCTACATCTCGTTCAACTCCTGGAGCAGGATGACGGTCAACCTGCCGTACTCGGCGATGGGCTTTGCCGTCGGCCCGCTCGTCAACGTTCCACGCGATGCCACGCCCGAACAACTCGAGACGTGTCGCCAAGCGGTGGAGAACGGGCTCAACTTGGCCACCGACCTTGCCTATCGCCGCGCAGGCGCCGATGCGACACGCGCCACGCCGCACGCTGCCCGCAACGACAGCACCGAGCCTGGCCTGCGTCTCAAGGCCTATCGCGCCTTCACCAGCCTGGCCCGACCCGTCGCACCATTCCTGCTGCGTCTGCGCGAGCGGCACGGCAAGGAAGACCCCGCGCGCCGCGAGGAGCGGTTCGGGCAGGCGAGCAGAGCGCGGCCCACCGGACGGCTCGCCTGGTTCCATGCGGCGAGCGTCGGCGAGACCAATGCCATCCTGCCGCTGATGGGGGCACTGGCCGAGGAGCGTCCGTCGCTCTCCTTCCTGCTGACGACCGGCACGGTCACCTCGGCCAAGCTGGCGGCGGAGCGGCTCATGCCGCAGGCCGTGCACCAGTACGCGCCGCTCGACGCACCCGAATACGTGCGCAGCTTCCTTAACCACTGGCAGCCCGACCTCGCCGTCTTCACCGAGTCGGAGATCTGGCCCAACCTGATCCTGGAAAGCTCGGCGCGCGACATTCCGTTGGCGCTTGTCAACGCGCGCATGACCAAGCGGTCCTTCCGTCGCTGGCGGCGCAATCCGAGCGTGGCGCGTCCCCTGTTCAGTCGCTTTGCCCTGGTGCTGGCGCAGAACGAGAACCTCGCCCACCGTTTCAAGACACTGGGTGCCGTGTCCGCCATCCCGACCGGCAACCTCAAGGTCGACGCGCCTGCCCCGCTGGTCAACCAGGCCGAGCTTGAGCGCCTGCGGCCGATGTTCGACGGTCGCCAGCTGCTGATCGCCGCCAGCACGCACGACGGCGAGGACCAGATCATCGCCGACGCGCACAGCGAGCTGCGCCGCAGTCTGCCCAACCTGTGCACCATCATCGCCCCACGCCATCCCCAACGCGGCGGCGCCATCACGCAGATGCTGAAAGACCGCGGCCTCAACGTGGCGCAGCGCTCGCGCGGCGACCTGCCCGATCGCAGCAGCGACGCCTACGTCGCCGACACCATCGGCGAGCTCGGCACCCTCTACAAACTGGCGCCGGTCGCCTTCATCGGCGGCTCACTCGTCGACCGCGGCGGCCAGAATCCCATCGAGGCCGTGCGCCAAGGCGCCGTCGTGCTGACTGGACCGCACTGGCAGAACTTCGGCGACGCCTATCGCACGCTGCTCAGCCACCGCGGCGCCATCGTGGTCCGTTCGGCCGAGGAACTGGCCAGCGCGGCTCGTCAGCTGCTCTCTGACGAGGCCGAGCTTGGCAGCATGCGCCACCGTGCCAGCGCCGCGCTCGCCACCATCTCCGGCGCCCTGCCGCGCACGCTGGAGGCGCTGCTGCGCTATCTGCCGCGCGAGGAACCGGTGCGTGCGACTTGACGAGCCGTCCTGGTGGTATGGTGACGCATCGGCGGGCTTGGCCGCGTCCGTGCTGAGCCCCGTCGGGGCGATGTACGGCTCGGTTGCCCGCATGCTTTACAAGCGCAGCACTCCCTATCGCTCGCGCCTGCCGGTTATCTGCATCGGCAATTTCACGGCCGGAGGCACGGGCAAGACCCCGCTCGCCATCCACGTCTGCAATCACCTGAAAGAGGCCGGCCACGAACCTGTGGCGCTGACGCGCGGCTACGGTGGCAGCCTAGAAGGGCCCTACTGGGTCAACGCCGGCAGCGACAGCGCACACAACGTCGGCGACGAGACCCTGCTGCTCGCCCGCGTCACGCCCACGCAGCTTGCCCGCGACCGCCAAAAAGGCGCACGCGCTATCGAGACCGGACCACACCCAGCGACCGTCATCGTCATGGACGACGGCCTGCAGAATGCGCGCCTGGCCAAGGACCTCAGCATCGCCCTCGTCGACGGAGTGCGCGGCATCGGCAACGGCATGGTGATCCCGGCCGGGCCGCTACGCGCCCCGCTCGACTTCCAGCTCGAGCTGACCGACGCCGTGGTTGTCAATGAACCCGTGCCGGGTGCCGGCGACCGTATCGCCGAATGGCTGCGCCGTCACTTCAACGGGCCGGTGCTGCGCGCCTCAACCGTCCCCAGCGAGGACGCAGGCTGGCTCAAGGGGCTGCGCGTCGTGGCCTGGGCCGGCATCGGCGCACCGCAGCGCTTCTTCTCAACGCTTGCCCACCTGGGGGCAGAGGTGATCGAGGCCGTTGCCTTCCGTGATCACCAGAGCGTGCAGGAGGCCGATGCCGAGCGTCTCTTGGCCCAGGCCGAATGGCACGATGCAACGCTCGTCACCACCGAGAAGGACTATGCACGTATGCGCGGGGCATCCGGTCAGCCCGGCCGGCTCGCCGAGACCTCGCGCGTGCTGCCCATCCGGCTCAAGTTCGACGCCGCCGACGCCGTCCGACTTGCGAGCCTGCTCGACGCCGCGCTCACCAGGCAGCACGCCTGACGGTTCGCCTCAACGAGCACCAAGCACTGCAACGAGCGGTCATGGGGTCCATCCGCCCGGACGACCGCATGCCTGTGTTCCTCAGAACTTGTATTTCATGCCGAGGCCGACAATGTCGACCGCGCTGTCGACGTTGCCGCGCAGCAGAACGGCGGCGGCCGGCGTGCTGGCCGTACAATGGCTCGTGCCCCCGTTAAGGGAAGCGTTGGCAATGCAGAATGAAGCGTCGTCGAGGAACAGGTGGGAATAGCCGACATCAAAGCTGAGCTGCGCGGAGTACTTGTAGGTGGCGCCGACGCTCAGGAAGACGCGGTTGCTATCAGGAAGCAGGATGTCGCGCGTGCTGTCTTTGATGGGTGAGATTTCGTATCCCACGCCAGCCCTCAGCGTCAGAAACGGGCTATGGGCATACTCGCCGCCGAGCGAGAAATACCAGCCATCGCGATAGTTGAGATTGAGGATTTCGCAGTTGCCGGTCGGCCCACACCCCGCGCTGACCGCCGCGACGTTGCCAATCCGGCTCCAGTTGACCCATTCGACGGTGCCCAGCATCGTCAATCTAGGCGTAATTCCCTGCCGGAAACTGAGTGTGACCTCCTCGGGCAGCGTTACGCTCGCCGTCGCGCTCGTGGATACGGCGGGTCCGCTCGTGGCGCCAGCGCTGCGGGTGAAGTTGCCGCTCGGGTCGACTTCCACGGCCGAGCGATACCCGATGCCGACCGAAGTGGTCGGGAAGGGCTGCCACAGTATACCGGCGGTCGCCCCTACTCCCCAGTCATCGGCCTCATAGACGCGCGCGCCAGACAGCGGCCCCAGAACCGAATTGAAGCCGCCGTGATTGAGGCGCAACTTGAAGTACTCGACCTGCAGGCCGGCACCGATGGTGAGGTCCGGGGTTACCTTGTAGGCGACCGTCGGATTGATATCGACCGTGAAGACCTTCGAGGACGTGGCGATCGGCGATCCCGCCCAGCCCGTGTTGTCGGGCTTGGTGCGGAAGCCGAAAGGCGAGTTCAGCCCCAAACCCACGTACAGCCGGTCGGAGACTTGGCAGGCCGCGTACGAGGACGGGACCAGGGCGTCGGTCGCGACGTCAGTGGAGGTGGGCGAAAGTCCAGCGGCGGCCGGCGGCAGGCCGGTGACAAACAAGCCGGACACGGCCGTCTCGTCGCCTTTGGGAAAGATCCCCGTAAGGCTCGACGAGAAGCTGCAGCCACGCGACACCGCCGTTGCCGCGGAGTTCCAGTACATGGAGCTGAGATCGCTGCCGGCGGCCGAGCCAGCGAACGCCGTGCCGAGGAAATACACGGATTGCTCGCGAACCCCGAACCCGCCGGCGTGTGCCAGGGTGGCGCCGGCAACTTCGCACAGCGCGATGGTGGCTACGCCGAGCAGGATCGTTTGCTGTTTCGGTTTGCGCACGCTGTCCTCCGTGAGGTTGTACGCAAACAGAGGCCTAGATGCCGAGTTCCATGACTGGATGCATCGCCAAGGTAGTGGCTGGAGTCTTTTCCGAGATTTGTGATGGGTAGCAGAGTCGAAGCTCCCATCAATTTGCAAACTTCCCTGTGCTTCCATTGCGCGCCTGGTTGCTGAGAGAATTGGTGCGGCGAGGCAACGGTCAGCCGTCTGATAGTGGTACAGCAGCTCGCGAATAGCGCGGGCGTGCACCCACGTTATCCGTGGCCGCTGCACGGTGTGGGGAAGTCAGCCCCTGCGCGAGCCTATCAGGGTCGACGGCCGACGCCTGTATGCAGGCCTCTAGCTGCCGACGATCGGATCGAAGCCCCACGAGAACAGCGGCCTGCCGCCGTCGCTGCGGATCTCGACCACCTCTTCGCACCATGAGCGGTCGAACTGGCCGCCCGGATAGAGCAGATGGATGGGCGCCACCATGCCCTCCTCCAGCGTCCAGTTGCCGTCGCGAGCCGCGCCGTCAGAGGTCATCAGCTCGAGCTCCATATGCGACAGCCCGAGACCGTGGAAAAAGACGATGGCGCGGTCGGGATCAGGCACGCCTGCTTTGCGGTAGGTCGCGCGCGCCAGCGCCTGCAGGTCCTTGATGCGGGCGCCGGGCTTCATGGCGCCCATCAATGTCGCGGCGACGGCCGAGGTGGCCTTCGCCCAGCGCTTGGCGTCGCCCTCGGGCGCTGCCTCCACCACCCAGGTTTTGCCGCCGTCCCAGCAGTACAAATCCATGGTCCCGTGGCAGTCGAACATGACGTGGGTGCCGGCCTCCACCTCGCTGTCCTCGAAGCCGGTGGCGAGCATGATCGTCTGATCCGTGCCGCGCGGATGGCCCCACACCATGCCGCCTGGGTCGCGTACGAAGCCGCCCAGCTCCGCCACCGAGCGGGCGTAGGCGATGTTGAGATCGCGCCACGTCGCGCCCTTCTGCCAGGTGGCGACAGTCTTGCTGATCGCGGCCTCGTTGAGGCGGGTCGAGCGGCGGATGAGCTCCAGCTCAAACGGCGTCTTGATGGAACGCGCAAACATCATGGGGTCGTAGCCGTCGGCCACCGTCAGCGCATCGGCACCTAATCTCAGCCCAAAGCCCTGGTCGTCGAAGGCCACCTTGGCGCGCTCGAGCTTCAGCTCGCGCAGCGCCCCCTTGAGCGACGAGCCCATGTCGAACGCGTAGTTCCTGCGCGCGCCCTCCACCCACGTGCCACCAGCTGTCGGCGGGATGAAGCGGTCGATGTCGGATTTGTGCGGCGGCAGGTCGAGAGGCATCATCACGGCGCGGAACGGGCGGATGTCCTCGATCCAGGTAGGCTGCGTGAGGAAGGTCGCCAAGTAGTAGTCGGCGATCACCATGACCGGATGATCCGGTGCATGCCGCGACAGGATGACGGCACACACGCGCGGCTCGTCCGACTTATGCGCGATGCCGTTGAAGCCTGACAGGTAGAACACGTTGTTCGGCAAAGTCGCAACGATGCCATCAAGGCCGCGCGCCTCGAGCGCGTGCAGCACGCGATCGAGATTGCAAAAGCGCTTGGGCAGGGGTTTGCGAGCAAACGTGGCGGACGTGGCGGTGCTGGCGGTCATGTGCCTCTCCGTGCGACCGGTCGAGGCCGGCATGCTACGCGCTTTGCGCCACCACCGTCACCAGGCGCATTGCTCCGAGCTTGCTCGGGCTTGCTTTCCAAAAGCTTCGTTGCACCACAGACGCCTATTCCAGCACACGAGGACATCCCTTGACTGCGATCACCAAAGCGGTCGCGCCACTCGCGCTGGCCATCACCGCTTTCTGCCTGTCGCCTGCGGCGAGCCGGGCCGCCGACAGCTCCGACAAGATCCTCGCCGCCGCGGACCATGCCTTCCGTGCGCTCCAGGCGGAGCATGACGTGCCCGGGATGGCCGTAGCCGTGACGGTCGACGGAGCGCAGTATTTTTTCAGCTACGGCGTTGCCTCGAAGGCAACCAATACGCCCGTGACGAAGGAAACGCTGTTTGAGATCGGTTCCGTCAGCAAGGTGTTCACCGCCACGTTGGCGTCCTATGCCCAGGCACTCGGCAAGCTGTCCCTCGATGACCACCCGGGCAAGTATCTGGCGCAATTGCGCAACAGCGCCATCGACCAGGCCAACCTGCTCAACCTTGGCACCTACACTGCCGGCGGACTTCCGCTGCAGGTGCCGGACGCGGTCACCAGCAATGCCGAGCTGGCTGTCTATCTCCAGCAATGGAAGCCTGCGGCCGCCGCGGGAGCGCAGCGGCGATACTCCAACCCGAGTATTGGGCTGCTCGGACACATCACCAGCGTGGCGATGGACGCCAAGTTCGCCGACCTGATCGAGACCAAGCTTTTTCCCAAGCTCGGCCTCAACAGCAGCTACATCCGGGTCCCCGCAGCGAGCATGGCTAGCTATGCCTGGGGCTACAACAAAGCCAACCAGCCGGTGCGGGTGAATCCGGGGGTGTTCGACGCGGAAGCCTACGGCGTCAAATCCACAGCCGCCGATCTGCTTCGTTTCGTTGAAGCCAACATCCAACCGCAAAGGCTCGATGCTCCGATCCGGCGCGCTGTGCAGGACACGCATGTCGGCTACTTCCGGATCGGTGAGATGGTGCAAGGCCTGGGTTGGGAGCAATACCCTTATCCCATCGCCTTGGACCGCCTGTTGGCCGGCAACTCCGCCACGATCATTGAGCAAGCCAATAGCGCCATGCAACTCAAGCCGCCGCAGGCTCCTTCGCAGCCGACGCTGTTCAACAAGACCGGCTCCACCAACGGGTTCGGTGCCTACGTCGCCTTCGTGCCTGCACGCCAGATCGGCGTCGTCATGCTGGCGAACAAGAACTTGCCAATTCCGGCACGCTTCATCGCCACCCATGCCGTGCTCGAGCAGCTTTCTTCCCGAGCCGCGCAGTGACGGCCTCTGCTTAGACGGCCTGCGCGTGGCGGACGGCGTACAGATGCCAGATGGCGACCGCGAACAGCGCCGCGGCGCCTGCCTGGTGGGCCAGGCCGAGCGGCAGCGGGACCTGCGCCAGCAGCGTCCAGATGCCGAGTACCACCTGCAGCAGCGTCCCGACCGCCAGAGCGACCGCCGTGCCCCTGACGCGCGCGTCACCGCTGGTGCGCAGCACGCTCCACGCCTGCCAGGCCACGGCCAGAGTCACCACGTAGGCCATCACGCGATGGTTGAACTGCACCGTCATCGCGTTCTCGAACAGATTGAGGTACCACGGCTGCATGATGCCGAGCCCGCTCGGCACCATTTGTCCGTCCATCAGCGGCCAGGTGTTGTAGCCCATGCCGGCCTTCAAGCCGGCCACCAGGGCGCCGAGCAGGATTTGCCCGAACAGCAGCGCGGTTATCGCCATCGCCCATCCGCTCGAAGCTGCAACGGCGCGCGCCCCCTGCCGCTCTTCATCGAGCGACAGCGCCACCCATAGCAGTGCGCCGAAGATCACGATCGCCAGACCCAGATGCGCGGCCAGCCGGTATTGACTGACGCTGATGCGATCGGCGAGGCCGCTGCTCACCATGTACCAGCCGAGGAAGCCCTGCAGCGCCCCGAGCGCGAATAGTCCGACCAGTCGCGGCTGCAGCTTGCGGGGTATCCTGCCGGCGGCCAGCAGCCCCAAAAACGGCACGAGAAAGGCGAAGCCAACCAGGCGGCCGAGGAAGCGGTGCGTCCACTCCCACCAGAAGATGCGCTTGAACGCATCGAGGCTCATGCCCTTGTTGACCTGCTGATATTGCGGGATCTGCCGATACTTGTCGAAGGCTTCATGCCAGTCGGCCGCCGACAGCGGCGGCACGATGCCCATGATCGGCTTCCATTCGGTGATCGACAGGCCGGAGCCGGTCAGGCGCGTCGCGCCGCCGACGCTGACCAACAGGAAGACCAGCGCGGCAACCGTCAGCAGCCAGATGCGCACCGGCGTGGTGTCGACCACGGCAGTCGCAGCATTGCCAGGCAGCGTGCGGGACAGAGGCATTGGCCGGCTCTTACGGCGTTTTTCCGGTGTTTGGCATGCGGCGCTTCGCCGTCGCGCGGCTTGCGTTGCATGCGGACAGGCCGATCAGGGCGCCGCTGACGTCTGGCTCGTGCCCTTGTGCGTCAGGCCGGAAAAGGCGAAGGGCGCGCCGCTCAGCGCCACTTTGACATAACGGGGATGTTGATATTCCCCGCTCAGCGAGATGCTGGGCAGCGCCGTCAAGGCGCAGCGATGCTGGGCATGGATCAGCCCGCTGCGCATCGTCACGGCCGTCTTTAGACCCAGCTCGCGGGCAAGGTCGAACTCGCGGGGGCCGGCGCTGGCCTGATCGCCGTAAGGATAGGCGAAATGCCGGCACGACAGGCCGGTCTCACGCTCTAGCCGCCGCACACCCTCCTCAATCTCAGCGCGCGCCTCGGCGAGCGTCAGCTTGGCGAGCGCATAGTGGCGCCGCGTATGCGAGCCGATTGTCACGCGCGCATCAGCTCCGAGCTCGCGAATCTGCTTCCAGGATAGCATCAGCTCGGGGCCGAGCCCGGCGAGGTCGACATCGACGCTGGCACACAGCTCGCGCACGAAGCCGCGCGCATCGTTCTCGTCGATCGATCTGAGCCAGCCGTAGAGCTTGCGGTAGCTCGTGTCCTTCTCCGCGGCAGAGCCGCAGCGAAGGCGTCGCTGGGTGCCGTCGATCTTCACGTCGAGGGCACCAACCTTGATGATCACGCGTTCCAGCCCGAGCCACCAAAGCTCGCCATGCCCGCTCGGATAATCGGTTGCCACGTAGACGGCGAACGGCAGGTCATAGCGCCCGAACACCGGGTAGGCGTGCTCGATCAGATCGCGATAGCCGTCATCGAAGGCAAAGCACACGAACGGCCGCCCGTATTCGCCCTCCACCAGGCGGAAGTGTGCCTCGTCGAGCGAAACGATCTCGAAACCTGCCGCGCGCACCTGCTGGATGACCTGCACGATGAACTCGGGCGTCACCTTCAGGTCGCGGTTCGGCTCGAATGCGCCGGGCTTGCCCGGAAAGACATGATGCAGCGTCAAAATAGCGCCGACGCCGCGCGTGAACGGCGCGATCACGCTGTCCGCACCAGAATAGTGCAAGGCCGAGAGTGCGACCTTGCGCAATCGTCTTGCGCCCTGGCTCATGGCTGCGATCCGCCCTCACAGCTGCTCGACGCTGGCACGCTCATCCCGGAAAGGGCAAAGTAGCGCACTGCGATCGCGATGCAACCGCGTCGCCTCGCTCCTGCACGCAAAATCAGCTGGAGCGCCTGCGGCTTTCCTCGATGGCGTCTTCAAAGGTGCGCAGGCCGGTACGGGGCGCACTGACGAGCACGGCCATGTTGCCGGGCTTATGCTCATTCTTCCACATACGCATGTGCGCCTTGGGGATCTGGTCCCATGTGAACACCTCGGACATGCACGGATCGATGCGCCGTTCCACCACCAGCTTGTTGGCCTGGGTGGCCTGCAACAGGTTGGCGAAGTGGGAGCCCTGCACACGCTTTTGATGCATCCACAGGTAGCGGGCGTCCATCGTCAGGTTGTAGCCGGTGGTACCGGCGCAGATCACGACCATGCCGCCGCGCTTCACCACCAGCACTGAGACCGGGAAGGTCGCTGCCCCGGGGTGCTCGAAGACGAAGTCGACGTTGTTGCCTTTGCCCGTGATTTGCCAGATGGCGGCGCCGAACTTGCGCGCTTCCTTGAACCAGGCGTCGTACTCGGGCGTACCAACCTTCGGCAGCTCGCCCCAACAGTTGAACGTCTTGCGGTTGATGACGCCGCGCGCGCCGAGCTGCATGACGAAGTCGCGCTTGTCGTCCTCCGATACCACGCCGATGGCGTT
>Ga0075431_100002730_pt1 | contig 17117 bp, 9 predicted proteins | sample RhiMetdeltSRZDD5_FD_75297 | JGI IMG/M metagenome (GOLD analysis project Ga0075431, IMG submission 75297) | Populus rhizosphere microbial communities from Tennessee, USA - Rhizosphere MetaG P. deltoides SRZDD5 | ecosystem: Host-associated > Plants > Roots > Rhizosphere > Soil | place: USA... | reverse complement strand
TCACCGTTGAGAATGTCGGAACCTCGTTGCGACGCTCGACTGTGGCTGACGACGCGGGTTCGTATACGGCGCTGAATCTGGAACCAGGCACATACAAGGTGAAGATCGAATTGCCGGGTTTCCAGGTTGCGGAATATACAAACATTCAGTTGCAGGCGCGGCAAACGATTCGAATCGACGGCCAAATGACGGTGGCCAGCCAGGCAGAAAGTGTGAGTGTTACGGCCGAAGCGGCGCCGGTCATCAGTACCGAAGTCTCGAATATTGCCGAAACGAAGACCGGCCGCGAGCTGTTGGATCTTCCAATTGCGATCACGGCCCGATCCACAGGGTCGACGAGCCCGCTCTCTACTTTGACTTCGCAGCCGGGTGTGCAGACCGACGCCAGTGGCAACATTTCTGTGGTCGGCACCAAGCCCAGCATGCTCTCCACGAGTATTGACGGCATCAGCAGCATTGGTCCCCGCACTTCAGCCCCATTGGCGGAACTGTTTCCTTCTTTCAACTCCATCGCGGAGATCCGCGTGAGTGAGGTCAATAACACGGCGGAGTTCGGCGGCGTCAGCGACATTACGACGATATCGAAGAGCGGGACGAACAGCGTTCATGGCGGCCTTTTCGAAAACCTTCAGAACACGGTTTTGAACGCGCGCAATCCTTTCAGCGCTGCGCGGCCGAAGACGATCATGAACAATTTCGGTTTCTTCCTTGGAGGCCCTGTTGCCCTTCCGGGGTTGTACAAAGGCACGAACAAGACGTTTTTCTTCATGGCCTACGAAGGATTGCGCCTGCCGAAGCAGACAGTCGTCGTCGAAAGCGTTCCGTCGCTGGCTTTGCGAAACGGCGATTTGTCGGCGTACTCCGCATCGATAAAGGATCCGAACACCGGCCTTCCATTTCCTGGTAATCAGATACCGGCCGACCGGATTTCGACACTTTCAAAGAATGTCCTCAACTATCTCTTTCCCTTGCCCAACACGGGCGCGCCGAATGCGATTGCGAACAACTACGTTCAGAACTTCTCGACACCGATTTCGAGCAACCAAGGCGATGGCCGGATCGATCAAAACATCAGCTCGAAGCAGACGGCCTTTGCCCGTTTCACGTGGAAAAAGCGCGCCGTGCAGGTCGCCCCTCAAAACGGAGGAGCCGTTAACGGGTCTGCACTACTGGGTCCCTTCTCGCAGCCCGAGACCGATTTCGGTTTAACAGTCGCGCACAATTTTGTAATCAGTCCGACATTGTTGAATGAGGTTCGCGCCGGATTCACAAAGCAGCGCACCGCAACGTTGTTCGGAACGGCGCCCGCTGATATTGCCGCAAAACTCGGCCTGACAGGGCTGCCGCAACCTCATCCGTCCGGTAATGCTGTTCCGAATTTTAGTATCACGGGTTTCCAGCAGACGGGCGGAAACGCATCGCGCGTCGGCCGCGATGGCACATTTCAGGTGCTGGACAACCTGACGTGGAGCAGCAGCGGCCATTCCGTGAAGTTCGGCGGCGATTTTCGTTATCTGACGGGATTCCGCAACAACGTATACGCCGCTCAGCGCCTCGGCGTGTATACCTTCAACAACTCCGTAACCAGTTCGCTTATCGGCAATCCTTTCGCGGCATTTCTGCTGGGTATCCCGGACAAGACTCAGTTGAACACCGTGATTCAACCGGACAGCGACGGCTACGCCCGCGCGTACGCCTTCTACGTTCAGGATGACTGGAAGGTCACGCCACGCCTTACGTTGAACTATGGCCTGCGCTGGGAATACCACCCCATGTTTGTTGACCGCCTTCTGAACTCGACGAACTTTCTTCTCGATTACAGCTCGATCGTCAATGACAAACGGGTCAACGGAGCGGCCGTCATCATGAATGAAAAGGCCTTCTCGATCCTGAATCCGGATTTCGCCGCGTCGATCGGCTCAACGCCGATCCTCACTGCGAAGCAGGCAGGAATTCCGGAGAGTCTCCGGTTTTCGGAAAAGGATGACATTGCGCCCCGTATTGGATTCGCGTGGAGACCGTTCGCGGATGGAAAGACCGTTATTCGAGGTGGTTTCGGAAGGTTCATTCAGGGTCCACTGGGCGCTCTGCTCGGCGCGTCCTATGCGATCCACAGCGCGAACCAGGCTTTCTACAACCAGTCCATCATCAACGGAAAGCCGACGCTGCAGTTCCCATATCCATTTCCGGCGAATCTCGCGCAGCCTGGAACACAGTTCTTCCAGCAGGCCGGTGACATTCATTACAAGGATCCGAAGGTCGATCAGTGGAACCTGACGATTGAGCGCGATCTCGGGTTTGGCACGGCTCTGCGTCTTTCGTATAACGGGAGTCACGGCAGGGACCTTGGCAGGCAGGGCAATGCGGATCAGCTTGCGCCGAATACAACGGGTTATACCGCCGGCAGCCCGCTTCTTCAATATCCCGACTTTGGACTGGTGCAGATCGAAACGAACGGCGGCCGCAGCAACTACCAGGGATTGACCACCGCTCTGACCAAGCGGCTGTCTCATGGCGTTCAGTTCCAGACCAGTTATACATACCTCAGGAATTTGACCAACGCTCAAGGCTACAACCCCACGAGCTTTGCATCCGAAGCAGGCGGTCTCGTTACGGATCTTCGCGACACTCAGATTGACTATGGCAACGTCGCGTTTTCGCGACGACATCGTTTCCTGTCGACAGTTCTCTATCAGCTCCCATTCGGCAAGACGAGTTCGGCGCTCAGCCAGGTCATCGGCGGCTGGGAATTGGGTGGCGTTCTGCTGTTCCAGTCCGGACCATTCATGACAGCCACTGTTTCCGGCGCCGATCCATCCGGCACGGGTTTCCCACTCCTGATTGGAAACGGAAGAGCAGACCTCGTTTCAGGCGTTTCGTTATACGCAGACAACAAGACGGCGCAGCGCTGGCTGAACCCCGCAGCCTTCGCAGTTCCGAAGAGCAACATCGGGCGATATCCGACGGCGCCGGTAGGGAACATTGTTGGGCCTGGTACACAGGCCATTTCAATGTCGTTAACGAAGTCCGTGAGGATCAAGGAGTCCGTGCGCTTTCAGATTGGAGCTCAGGCGGCGAATCTCTTGAACCACGTGAATTACGCACCGCCGAACACGGTCTTCAACACGGCGCCATTTGGAACAATCTCGAATGTTCAGACCGCGGAAGGCGCGGGTCCACGTCAGATTCAAATCACGTCGCGCCTGACGTTCTAGACAGGAAGCAAACCTACGTATTGGTTTGTTTCCTTCAATCGAATTACAAATCTGTCGCCGCGTCGCGCACTCATTGTTTCCACGTCAGAAGAGCTAACCCATTTTTCTAAAGGTCCTTAACTCAATTCGCGTTGGGTGGACTGCATGAGGAATCGGACGTGCGATACGGCGAACCATCATTGCAGTTGCTCCGGCGTTAACGGGCAAAAACATGAGAAGCTTTTCTTTTTCGCGAACCTTACTCATCGTTCCTGTAGGCGCTTGTTTGTTGTTCGGCGCCGGCACATCGCTGGGCCAGTCTACGTTTGGAACCATTCTCGGCACTGTGCGCGATCCCTCCGCGGCACTGATACCGGGCTGTGTCATCACGGTTGAGAATGCCGGGACGTCATTGCGCCGGTCAAGCCTGTCTGACGAAAGCGGTTCTTATACCTTTCCCAATCTGGAACCTGGCAGCTACAAGCTGAGGATCGAATTGCCGGGATTTCAGGTAGCGGAGTATCCAAACATTCAGTTGCTTGCACGGCAAACGATTCGCATCGATGGCCAACTGACAGTCGCGGCACAGGCCGAGACCGTGAACGTGACGGCAGAAGCGGCACCGGTGATCACGACGGAAGTTTCGAGCATTGCAGAAACGAAGACGGGACGCGAGCTATTGGACCTTCCCGTTGCGCTGGGGTCGCGGGCTTTGGGCTCGACAAGTCCGATTTCCACGCTGACCACGCAGGGTGGGGTGCAGGTGGATAACGCCGGCAGCCTTTCGGTCGCCGGCTCAAAGCCAAGTATGCTTTCGGTAACTATCGACGGCATCAGTACGGTGAGCGTGAGGTCAAACTCGGCAGCCGCGGAGCTGTTTCCGTCTTTCGGCACGATTGCCGAGATCCGCGTCAGCGAAGTCAATAACGCGGCGGAGTTCGGCGGCGTGAGCGACATCACGACTGTCTCCAAGAGCGGCAGCAATCAGTTGCATGGCGGCCTTTTTGAGAACCACCAAAACACCGCACTCAATGCCCGCAATCCATTCAGCGCTACAAAAACGAAAACCATCATGAACAATTACGGCGTCTTCGCGGGCGGCCCGGTGAAGCCGAACAAGACGTTTTTCTTCGGGAGCTACGAAGGTCTCAAGCTTCCTCGGGAAACTTTCATCAGCCAGAGCGTGCCGTCGCTGGCATTGCGCAACGGGGATCTTTCGGCGTATTCGGGTGTCATCAAGGATCCGCTCACGGGCTTGCCATTCCCTAACAACCAGATTCCGGCCAACCGCATTTCGCCTGTGTCTAAGGCCGCACTGCAATATCTTTGGCCGCTTCCCAATACCGGATCACCGAACGCGATTGCAAATAACTACAGCGCCAACATGCCGACTCCCATCAGCAGCAATCAGGAAGATTTCCGCATCGATCACAACATTTCGTCGAGGCAAACGGCGTTCCTGCGCGGCACTTATAAGTCGCGGTCCGTCTATAACGCTCCGACTTCCGCGCAATCCGTCGTCGCGGGTGCGGCTTATCAGCCCGAAAGAGATATCTCGGTGACCGCCGCGTATAACTTTGTGTTCACTCCACGGCTGATCAATGAATTGCGGATTGGGATGAGCGACGTACGCGTCCTGACCAGCACCGGTGTTTCGGCCAAGGACTTTGTCGGGAAAATTGGCGTACCCCTACCGGATCCCCCTGATGGGAACACCACTCCGGTGTTCACCATCAACGGGTTTCAACCGACGGGCACGGCGACTTCCTCGGTATCCCGATCCAAGACGCTCCAGTTGTTGGACAATTTGAGCTGGACCAGCGGTCCTCACACATTGAAGTTTGGCGGGGATATTCGCGCGCTGAGCGCTTATTTCAGTAATGTCTTTGCCTCGGATCGGTCGGGCAAATACACATTCAACGGATCGGTCACGAATTCCCTGATCGGGAATCCCTATGCGGCATTTCTCTTAGGAATACCCGACACGACCGGTATCGGACTGGTCAATGTTGCGGATTCGAACGGTCATTCTGTCCATTATGCCGTGTATGCGCAAGACGACTGGAAGCCTTCACCGCGGCTGACGTTCAATTATGGAATGCGGTGGGAATATCACCCGCCGTTTCACGACGCGTTGAACAACATCGCAGTCTTAATGCCCGACATATATTCGGTCGTTAACGGTAGCCTCGTGCGGGGCGCCATCGCCGTTCCCGATGCCGGATACCAGATAACGCATCCGATTTTCGCCGCCTCGATCGCACCGACGCCGATCCTCACGGCGAGCCAGGCGAGGATTCCTCAGGAATTGCATCGATCTCAGAAATCCAGTTTTGCGCCGCGCATCGGCTTTGCCTGGCGAGCATCCGGCAACGGCAAGACGGTGATCCGCGGAGGCTACGGACGGTTCATCGAAGCGATGCTTGGCACGCTGACCAGCGCAGGCTGGGGAATCTCGGCAAGCGACATCGGCACCTTTACCAACTCGATCGTCAATGGCCAGCCCACGCTCGCGTTTCCGTATCCTTACCCCGCGAACCTGGCGCAGCCCGGCACTCAAAACATCCGAACGTCCGCCGACGTGAACTATCGGGATCCCTACGTCCAGCAGTGGAATCTGACGATCGAGCGGGACTTGGGTTTCAACACCGGCGTGCGGCTGTCCTATGACGGCAATCGCGGGTCGAATTTGGGATACGTCGAGAATATGGCTCAAATACCGGCGAACACCATTGGTTTCGCCGCGGCGAAGTCGGCGTCGCCATTTCCTCTCTTCTCCCGCATCGCGCAGGAAACCACAGGAGCCCGGTCCAACTATAACGCCTTCACGATCGAGGCAAACAAGCGGATGTCGAAGGGGCTTCAATTCTCGGCGAACTACACGTTTGCCAAGAACCTTTCGAACGGCCAGGGGTTCAATCCGACGGCCTTCGCTTCACAGGGTGGCGGCACGGTTACAGACCCGTACAACATCGGCTTGGACTACGGTAACGTCGCCTTCACCCACCGGAACCGTTTCATCGCGACGTTTCTGTACGAGTTGCCCTTCGGAGCCAGCGGTCCTCTGCGTCAAGTGATTGGCGACTGGCAGATCTCCGGCGTCATGGTGTACCAGACTGGTCCATTTCTGACGGTAGTCGCGCCCGGAGCCGATCCGATGGGCACGAATTTCGCGAATCTCGAAGGCGCTGGGCGCGCGGACATCGTTTCCGGTGTTCCCTTGTATCCGGACAACAAGAGCATCACCCAGTGGATCAACAAGGCCGCGTTTGCGATCCCGAAGAACAACATTGGGCGGGCGGGGAACTCCCCGGTCGGCGCCTTGGTCGGGCCAGGGACGCAGTCGGTTTCGCTTTCTTTGTTCAAGTCGGTCCGCATCAAGGAGGGCATCCGGTTCCAGGTGGGCGCTGCGGCGTCCAACGCATTCAATCATCCTAACTACTCGACGCCGAATCTGAACTATGGGACGGCGCCGTTTGGAACACTCACCAATGTTCAGTCGGCGGAGGGAGCAGGTCCCCGCCAGGTTCAAATCACGTCGCGCGTGATCTTCTGAGGAGGAAGAACAGATGTTTCTGAAGAAGTGGGTTCTAGCAGGCGCGGTTGTCTTGTTTGTCGCCGTCCTGGGGCAGGCACAGGATACTACGGCAGCCGTCGGAATTCCGATCAACCACCAGCTCACTCTTGACAAGTGCGGAGGGTGTCACCCGCGGGACGCTAGCGGGATGATGCGCCGGATCTCCTATATGCGGACCACGCCGGAGGTTTGGGAGCAAGCCATCAAGCGGATGATTCGACTGAACGGTCTCGTGATCAAGCCTGAAGAGGCGCGTGAGATTCTTCGGTATCTCAGCAACAACAATGGCCTGGCGCCTGAAGAAGCGAAGACCGCCTTCTGGGAGGCCGAACACCGGATGTTCCGCGACCAAAGCGACAAGATTCCAAGCGATGCGTTACAACATACATGCAACTACTGCCACACCATTGGCCGCGTCTTGACGCAACGGCGAACCCGGGACGATTACGAAAAACTCATCAACATGCATCTCGGACTTTTCCCTGGCGCCGAAAATACATTGCGGCCCCGGCGGCCTACAGGACCGCAATTTGAGACTCCGGTTGCGTTTTCCGCCCCCACAGGTGGAAATCCTGCAGTCGCTGCGCCGGCGCCGGCGGCAGCCAATACGAATCTGCGTGCCGACGGGAAAGATCCGGCGGATGTGGCGATTGATTACTTGTCGAAAGAGCAACCTCTGATGACACCCGAATGGGCTGCATGGAAAGCCGTGATGCGATCTCCCAAGTTGGAAGGCTCGTGGATGCTCACCGGGTATCAGCAAGGTAAAGGGCGGATCTTCGGCACGCTGACCATCACACCGGGTCCCACGCCGGATGATTTCGTCACAAAGGTCGATATCGAGTATGCGACGACCGGCGCGACATTATCTCGAACCGGAAAGGGCATCGTCTACACGGGCTACAGCTGGCGCGGACGGAGCACGGCCCCTGCCGGTACGGCCGCTCCGACGGACCCGTCCGCCGCTCCCACCGAGTGGAGAGAAGCTCTTCTCCTCTCGCGTGACGGAAACACCATGGACGGCCGCTGGTTCTGGGGAGGGTACGATGAATTCGGGATCGATGCGCACCTGACTCGAATTGGAACGACGCCGATGCTCGCCGGCGTGAGCACCTTCGCTCTGCAATCTCCGTCTTCCGGCGACGTGAAAGTCTATGGCGCCAATTTCCCGGCAGATATGAAGGCTGCGGATTTTGATCTCGGCACTGGAATCACCGTTACTCGAGTGACGCGCCGCTCGGCGTCCCAGGCCACAATTGCAGTTCAGGTCGCTGCTAACCTGCCTGTTGGTATTCGCGACGTTTCGTTATCGCGCTCCACTGCAGAACGCGCGATCGCTGTCTACGACAAGGTCGCCTACATCAAGACTTTTCCCGACGCCAGTATGGCTCGGCTCGGCGGCGTTGTTGCGGCGAAACAGTACGCGCAGTTCGAAGCGATCGCCTATGCGGCAGGCGCCGATGGGAAACCTGAAACTGCCGACGACATTCCTTTGGGACCCGTCCCCGTCAAGTGGTCGATGTCGGAGTTTCTTTCGACGCCCGACGATGACGATGTGAAATTCGTCGGAACTGTCAATCCGACCAACGGCATGTTTACGCCGAATGTCGAAGGTCCGAATCCGGAACGCAAGAAACAGGCGAATAACTTCGGCGTGGACAATTATGGCGATGTCTGGGTCGATGCGGAGTATGACGCTCCCGGCGGAAAGACAATGAAGGCTCGTTCCTACCTGGTCGTCACCATTCCGGTGTATGTGCGATATGACCAACCGGAGGTGTCTAAATGAGCACCACTGAAGCTCTCACTCCTGCTCTGACGTACCGGCCGCGCGAGTTCCACGCTTTTGAATCCGCAGGGACGCAGTTTGTATACCTGGTTCCCAGCGGGTCGATTTTCGCCATCGACAAGATTGGCCGCGAGATTCTCGACCGCGTTAAGGACATCAGTCCGACGAGGGAAGAGCTCGTAGGATTCTTGACCGAGCGGGGTTATGCGCCTGCCGAGATCGAAACGTCCCTGATGGAATTGGAATTCTCGGAAGTTATTCAACGGGGAGATCTCATTCCTCCGAAACCGAAGCTTCCGGAAAAGAACTTTCCGCTCCAAAGGGTAGTCCTGAATATCACGAACCAGTGCAATCTCGCCTGTACGTACTGCTACGAGTATAGCGAGGACAAGATCAGCAAGACTGACGGCAAGCCAAAGTACATGACGCCATCGGTTGCGGAGTCGTCGATCGACATGTTGATCAAGGAGTCGGGTGACCGGCCTTCGATTCACGTGACGTTCTTTGGCGGTGAAACGCTATTGAATTTTCCGACGTTGCGTACGTCAGTGGATTATGCCAAACGAAAGTGCGCTGAAGCCGGCAAGCACGTCGAGTTCAGTTTGACGACGAATGCGACGATGCTCAACGAGCAAATCGTGGACTTCATCTCCGAGCACAATATCGGCGTCACGGTCAGCATCGATGGCGACCGTGAGCTGAATGACAAGATGCGTGTGTTCTCCGACGGGCGCGGCAGTTACGACGTTATCGTCCCCCGAATCAAGATGCTCCTCCAGCGCCACAAGACCAATTCCATCGGCGCACGAGTCACTCTGAGCTCAGGCAATTCTCACGTTCGCCGCATATATGAACACCTCACGCAGGAAGTCGGTTTTTATGCCGTCGGTTTCTCGCCGGCGACCGCCAATCCAAATCGCCTTTATTCGATCGGCGAAACCAAGATGGAAACAGTCCTGCAAGGATTCGAAGACCTGGCCTGGGAATACCGCGACTGGGCGCTTGCAGGCCGCCAGCATGGTTTCACGAACGTGAACGACACATTGAAGGAACTGCATTCCGGTATGAGCAAGGCATATCCCTGCGGCGCCGGCCTCGGTTTACTGGGCGTCGGCACCGCAGGCGACATCAGTCTTTGCCATCGCTTCGTCGATTCCGATGTTGGAAAGATGGGGCATGTGGACAAAGGCGGCGTCGATCATGCCGCACGCGATCAGTTCCTCGGTACGCATCACATTGGAGCCCGTTACGATTGTCACACCTGCTGGGCGCGGCCGGTTTGCGCCGGCGGGTGTTATCACGAGGCGTTTGTGCACTATGGGGACACGTCTGCAGCAACGTTACATTACTGCGATTGGATCCGCGGCTGGAACGATCTCTGTCTTCGCATTTACGGAGAGATCAGCCAGCAGAACCCGTCGTTTCTAGACCGTTTCAGCGAAAACTGACAAGGAGGCCATTCAATGCATTCATTGAAACCGATCAACCGCAAAGCCCGCAAGGTGGAAGCGGCCGTGATCGCAGCCACAGGAGATGTTCAAGCTCTTCAAAAACGAGGAGGTGAGGGGAAAATTTATTATCCAATGGGGTGCACGCTGAACTTTACGCCGGGGTGGGAAGTCGATATTTCCGGCGGTGTCGCTGGTCTCTGCCAACCCGTGGAACGCGATTTGTTCGATTGCCATCTGGGTTGTGGCTGGCCCGCACAGGTGCCGGACCATTTGAACAATGCGGTCGACTGGACCGACAAATGCGCGTCAGCCACGAATGACTGGCGCAAAATCGATATCGTTTTTCCATAACAGAATCGGAGAATGTGTCCCATGAGGAAGCTTTTACTCGTAGTGTGCTGTCTCGTGTACAGCCTGGCAGCCGCCCAGACCCCAGGCCAATTGATGTACGTGGGAACACTGGACAAAAAACTTCTTATCATCGACGAGGGCAAAGAGGAGGTCGTCGGGGAAGTCCCGCTCGGCGGGATTCCCCGAACGGTCGCTCTATCCTCAGACAAGAAGAAACTCTACATTGTCAGCACGCAGATGCTACTCGAGACCGTGGATCTGGACGCGAAAAAGGTCACCAGTAGCTTCAGCCTTGCGGATCCGCGTACGAGGGTGCGTATTACGGCGAATGCTCCGGCCATCATGGAAGGAAGTGGCGCACGGTATTCGGGCATCGCGGTCGATCCCCAGGGACGCTATCTTTACACGACGATGCGGAATGTCGTGAAGGAGCTCGATCAGTTTCGGATCGATCCGCCGCAATTCGTTGCAATCGACTTGCAGGAAAAGAAGATTGCAAAGGCATGGCCGTTCCCGAAAGAAATGAACCAGGGTTTCGGCTTCAACGCCACGTATAAGGTGTCCGCTGACGGAAAAAGCTTGTATGTGTTTCAAGAGAACATCTTGATCTTCGATCTGGACACATTCAAACAGATCGACACCATCGAGCTGGCCCAGCCGCCGTTCCCGGGGGCTTCCCCCTACCGGTTGGCGGCCAGTGATGATCCATTCGAAGCGCCGGATTCGGTCACCTCCGTATTCACTGCCGTCGACCCGATCGTCCATAAGGGAACGATGGGACTCGCGAAAATCGATTTGGCGACTCGAAAGGTTGACTACTTCCCGATCGGCCCCACTCTCCCGATGAGCTCGTTCATGCTTTCTCCGGATCGCAAACGCGGCTACTCGGTGATGCCGAAAATCGGTACGGGCGGAAACCGCGAATCGGAATGGTGGGTGTGGGATCTCCAGAATCACAAGGTCATCAAGAAAAAGAGTTTGGACGCCCGCCCAACTGGGACTCGATTCGCGGTAAGTAGTGACGGCAAGAAGCTCTACTTCTATGGCAACTCCACCGTGGAGGTATTCGACGCGGAAACGCTAAACTCGTCCAAGATAATGTATCTCAACAAGGACACAACGACGAATCTCATCACATTGCCGCCCCCAGTCAAAACCGCACGGCAATGAAGCAGCACAACTGGCGCGACTTCCTCCGCATGAAGTCGTTCCTTCGGCCGTATGCCTGGCAGCTCGGTTTCATGATTCTGATCGGGCTGACAGGCAGCGCGCTGGGACTCGCCCAACCGTACCTTTCAAAGTATCTGGTCGATAACGCCCTGATGCGGCGCGACCCGCACGCCCTCGTTATCTCGGCTGTTTTAATGTTCTCGGCAACGATTGTGGGTTTCGTCCTGAATTACATTTCCGGCTACGGCTACATGCGCATTTCTTCGTCGATGCTGCTGGATATGCGCATGAAAGTGTATGGGCACCTGCACCTCCTCTCCCCACGCTTCTATGGGCGGTCACGGCTTGGCGACCTAGTTTCCCGCCTCAACGGGGATGTCGCCGAAGTGCAACGGGTCTCCGGCGATTTCTTTCTCACGACGATCACGAACGTCTTCTTCATCGCCGGCAGCCTGGTGCTGATGATCTGGTGGAGTTGGAAATTATTCGTCGTCGGCGTCATCCTCATTCCGTTTTCCGTGGCGCTTTTTCGCATTTTTCAAATCCGTATGAATGTGCAGGCTCGCGAACTTCGAGACCGCAGCGCGGACATTGGGACTTTGTTCGTCGAAACGTTGCTCGGAGTTCGTCTTGTCGCCTGCTTCAATTCGAGCCAGTACGAATTGGATCGCTTCCAGAAGCGTAATGATTCCTTTGTTTCATCGCTCCTGCGCTTTCAAAAAACTGCCATGCTGGGGCGAAGTGTTCCAGGATCCGTGATCAGCGCGGCAACAATCGCAGTGTTTGTTTATGGCGGCCAACAGATCATTGCCGGACAGTTGACGATGGGCACGTTGGTCGCGTTCATGGCCTACCATAGTCTTTTATTGTCGCCTGTTCAAAGTCTGATTGGTCTATCGGCTTCGCTCACATCTGCGAAAGTATCCTTGGCCCGTGTTTTGGAGTTGCTCGACACGCCAATTGAGGTGACAGAGGATCCTAACCCGGTTCCCTTATCAAAGGTCCACCACGGCATTGCATTCCGGAATGTGGCGTTGCTTCATGACGGCAGGCCAGTCCTTGACAATATTTCGTTCGATATTCCTTCAGGAGCGTTCTCGGTCATTGTTGGACCCAGCGGAGGCGGGAAATCCACGATCGCCGATCTCATGGTTCGCTTGCTCGACGCCGACTCTGGTGCTGTTACGATCGACAGCATCGACGTGAAAAACCTGCGGATTCGCGATTTGCGGAGAACCATCGTCCTTATCGAGCAGTCTCCGTATCTTTTCCACGGCACTCTATTTGAGAACATTGCTTATGCCAAACCGGAGGTGAGCCATGAAGCAGCCGAGGAGGCGGCGCACGCAGCCGGCCTCGCCGAATTTCTTCGCGGGTTGCCGCAGGGCCTGGATACCGTTGTCGGAGAACGCGGATTGACTCTTTCCGCGGGAGAACGCCAGCGAGTGGCAATTGCGCGAGCGTTCCTATCGAATCCCGACGTATTGATCCTCGATGAACCAAGCGCGGCATTGGATCCGGAACGTGAGAAGGAACTGATCGAGAACCTGCGTTGGAAGTTTTCCGGCAAGACTTTGATTGCCATTACGCATAAGCCGGCTCTGGCTGCCGCGGCCGACCATGTGCTGTATATAAAAGATGGACGAGTGGCGGAATGCGATGAGCGGAGCGAATGCAAGCCCGACGCGAAGCGCAAGCGCGGTAGCGCGCAGCCTGAAACAACGGCGCAGCCAGTAAGTGCGGTGCCGGCGTGATTGGCTATGGTCTCAAGATCGCCGTCATCGACACCGGCGTTAATGCGAGTCACCTTCATATCTGCGCTCCGACGCACGGCGTAATCTTTGACGAGGAAGAAACCGAATCTTCATGTGAGGATGTTCTCGGCCACGGGACGGCAGTGACCGCGGCGATTCAGGAGAAGGTACCCGAGGCGGACTATTACATCCTGAAATTATTCGGGAATTCCTTGCGTACGACGGGAAGCCGGCTTCTCCGGGCTATTGAGTGGACCATCGAGCACCGGATGGATCTCGTGAACCTGAGCCTCGGAACTCCCAATTTAGATCACCGTTCCGCATTGGAGCCGCTGGTTGCCCGGGCCGCCGCGGCTGGCGTCCTGTTGGTCGCCGCGCGGTATTCCGGACAAACTCCCGTTTTACCCGGGATGCTGGACGGCATCATCGGCGTTGACGTGGACTGGAATCTCTCCCGGGATCAATACCGCATCTCGAATGAAAGTGGTTCACCGATCTTTTACGCGTCTGGCTTTCCCCGCACGTTGCCCGGAATTCCTGTCAGCCGAAATCTCAGTGGTATCAGCTTTGCCGTTGCGAACATGACGGGATTTGTGGCCCGTGCGTGCGAAGATCTTGAAGAACGTTCGATGGATAAGATTTTAAGCGCCCTGTCATTAGGAACGCACCAATCGGTTTCATGAAAATACTCTTTGTTCTACTGCTTGCAGTTTTAGACTGCCGTATCGTCCTGGCGCGCTCGTCGGCAACGGTTCCGTTCACGATTGAAGCAACTGAAGATGCCGCCGATGAATTCCCCGGCGCACCGCGGCTTCAATCCTTTTCATTCGCGCAATGGAAAGGCCGCTGGGTTTTCATCGGAGGTCGAATCAGCGGTTACCACGGCTTGGGGGGCGGCTCCGCGGAATTCTTGAAGGCCGATGCGAACCGTGACGTGTGGGTCATTGATACAACCGTCAAGCCCGCCAAAACATATCACGTGCCCGTCGCGCAAATACCCGCGAGATTCGCAGTAGTTAGGGCGCAGTGGGCATCAACCGGGCAGCTCTATTTTCAGGATGGCGAGCAACTCTATATCTGTGGGGGCTACGGCGAGGACGAGAACGGCAAGTGGTCGACATTTGATGCGGTCTCACGAGTGAGCGTGCCTGCGCTTGTTGAGGGAGTGATGCACGGGCGCATTCCTGTGGAGAGTATATCGTTTGGAAGATCGCCTCTCGTACAGTCCGCCGGTGGCGGGCTGACGAAGCTACCCGACGGGTATTTTTATCTCGTGATGGGGCATTCCTTCCATGGCAGCTACACTGCCTTCGAAGGCCGTCAAGAGAAGAACGCCCCTGAAGCTTCGCAAACGTATTTGGACGAGATCCGCAAGCTTAGTGTCAAGCCAATGTCCGATGGGAGTTTAGGTGTCGCTCTCGTAGAGAAATTTCACGACGAGATGGAGTTTCACCGGCGCGATTTAAATGTCGCGCAATTCCTTTCACCTGCCGGACTGGGATTTGCGGCTTATGGCGGGGTTTTCACGCCAGAGACTCAACTGAGCTACAGCAAGCCCGTTTATGTCCATCCTGGGTCACGCCCGTTCGTCGATTCGGCCTTCGATCAGAAGATGAATGCCTATACCTCCGCAGTATTGCTGATGTACAGCGAGACCACGAAAACAATGTACACAACGTTTTTCGGCGGGATCAGCAGATTTTCGTGGAATCCTTTGGAGAGCGTTTATCAAGAGAACGCGATGGTCGGCAGCAGAACTGAACCGAAGTATCTGGATGGGTTGCAATGGAGCGATCAGGTTTCAACGATTCAGAAAGATGGAACCGGTACGAGCGAGTTCGTGCATTCGCGGCCACTGCCGACATTCCTCGGAACCGGTTCGGTTTTTATCCCCGCTCCGGAATTGCCGCGTGCATACCATGATACAGACATTCTGGCGTTGGATTCCGTGAAGGGTACGAGAACGTTCGTAGGCTATATCTACGGTGGTATACGAGCCTATCCATACGAGTTTCCTTATCTCAAGACGGCGCCACCTCACAATTCCGGAGCGGTTCCCAGTAAGCCCAGCGAAATGATTCTGAAAGTTTATGTTCAAGCTGCTTCCATTTCGGAAGCGCCACGCCCTGCTCGTTTCAATTAGAGGTTTTCACCTCTCGAGGCCGACCTTCAGCTCTTTCCCATTCGATAACACGATCTTGGTGACCCGCATGGCATGTGCACCGCTCTTGGCGGGATAGCCGATAATCGTAATTACCTCTTTCTCTTCGATCGAAGCGGCGGTCCATCCTCGTGGGGCCAGATTGGTGTTGCTTGTCAATTCGCCTTCCCAGGATTGGATCTGGCCCTTGTCGTCCTTTACCTCGAATTCCAGCACGGAATGCGGGTTCATGAAGTGGAACTCCTTGACGGTTCCCTTGAACGTTATCAGGGATGCCGGCTCCGACTTAAATGCGGCCCAGCCGTGGTGTGCGCTCGCCGAATCCGGAATCAAGAGAAGCGCTGCGGCGGCGGCAAAAAAGCTCAACAATGTGCTCTTCATTTTTTCTCCTACGCGAACTGCGGAAAACGGGTTTTCATCGCTGGACAGGCCGTGCAGGTCCATCGTCGATCCAACGGTCGAATTCCCGAACGTACCGGCGTCCACCGAATATGTAAACTGGAACAGTGACGACAAGATAAGCCTTGCCCTCCAGCGGCTTGCCTTCCTTATCCTTCTCGGTCTTGGCATCCGCGAGCACCCACACGTCAAAGTTGTTGTTCGGGTTGTTGCCGGCGGGAATAAACAGACCTGTTGGGCTTACGGAGCCCACCGGATCCGTGCCGTTGCCTTCGCTTTCGTAAAATATTTTCATCGACCATGTGACGTCGATCGGACCAAGCTCCACATCATCGTCAGTGTGCCGTTTGCCGTCGGGGCCGTTTTGATATGCGATCGCCTCGTACTGCTGATATCCCCGGCTGCGCGTCTCGTTGCCGAAAGCTGCGATGGCGGATTCCGGCGTCACTTTGATGTAGTCGGCGTGATCGTAAACCGCGAGAGCGCCCGGCAGCACGGAACGGCGGAAAGCCACTTTGCGCTTTCCGAGTGGTGCATTGAGCGCAACGTTCACTTCAGCAATGATCTCGCTCGCACTGCGGGAAACGATGCGGCGGACGGATACTCCGGGACCGAAATCCAGGTCCGCTTTCGAAATTTGCGCCGGAAAACGGTCGCCGAGCAGCCGAATGCGATCCGATTGCAAACCGGTCTTCAGCAATGCGCGATCGATACCGAGCAGCGTTGCATCTGAAGAGGCACGCTGAATTTTTACATCAAAGCCAAGCTCCTGATACTGTCCCCAAAACCAACGGCCCTCGGCACTTAACTCATCCGGTGTGCTCGTCATAACCTCGCGCGCCTCATTTGAGAGATCATCGGGAGCGGAACTCGTCGCATTGCCGCCCTTGGAAAAACCGCGCCAGGCGTAGCCTCCGTACATCATGCCGTGGCCGGTGCGGATGACCGTAGAACCGTCCGCGACCGATTGAAGTGTGGCGCGCGTGTTGAACTCCCCATCCGCGCCGGTCGATTCCAATTGCATCTCGCCAAAGTACCGGACCCGGCCTTGTACAGAAGCAGTCACCAGCCAGCGGCCCGCCAGGGTTTTGTTCGGGGTGCGGGCGCTCCACGCGGCCCATTCGGGAGTACGAAGCGGCGCCATTTTCGCGAGGAACGCGATGGCTTCCTCGCTCAGGGGAGCGTTGTAACGGAGGGTATGTGCTTGGGAGAGTTCCTTCCAGTCATCAACGGACCTCCGCCACGAAAGGACACGGGCGAAGTTGTGGCAT
>Ga0075431_100002728_pt1 | contig 17120 bp, 14 predicted proteins | sample RhiMetdeltSRZDD5_FD_75297 | JGI IMG/M metagenome (GOLD analysis project Ga0075431, IMG submission 75297) | Populus rhizosphere microbial communities from Tennessee, USA - Rhizosphere MetaG P. deltoides SRZDD5 | ecosystem: Host-associated > Plants > Roots > Rhizosphere > Soil | place: USA... | reverse complement strand
TCGAGCTCACGATCGACGACCTCGCCTTCGGCGGCGAGGGCGTCGGACGCGCGGATGGCTACGTGGTGTTCGTGCGCGGGGGATTGCCAGGCGATCGCCTGCGCGTGCGGCTCACCGAGGCGCGCGGCCGTTTCGGGCGCGCCGCCATCGAAGAAGTGCTCGTGGCCTCGCCGGACCGCGTGGTCCCCCCGTGCCCGTACTTCGGGCAGTGCGGCGGCTGCCGGCTCCAGCACCTCGCCTATCCCGCGCAGCTCGCGTTCAAGGAGAAGCAGGTTCGCGATTGCCTCAATCGTCTCGGCGGCGTCGGGGCGTTCGAGCTCCGGCCGATCCTTCCGGCCGCCGAGCCGTACGGGTACCGGAACAAGATGGAATTCACCATCGCCGGCGACCCGCCCGCGCTCGGGCTGCACGTGTTCGAGCGGTACGACGTCGTGCTGGACATCGAGCGCTGCCTGCTGCAGTCGGAGACCATGAACAGCCTGCTCGACGAGCTGCGCCGGCAGGTGCGGGAGCGTGCGCTGTCCGTCTGGGATCCCCGCAGTGAGCGGGGGCTGCTTCGCTTCGTCGTGCTGCGTGAAGGGCGCAATACCGGCGAGGCGATGGTGAACGTGGTCGCCGCCGCCCCCGACGTCGAGACCCTCACGCCGGTGGCGGACGCCCTGCGCCGTCGCGCGCCGGCGACCAGCAGCGTGGTGCTGAATGTCAACGCGAAGAAGGCCAGCGTGGCCGTGGGCTCCGAGGAGCATCTGCTGGCGGGCCGCGAGCACATCACCGAGTCGCTCGACGATGTGCGCTTCCAGGTCTCCGCCAACTCGTTCTTCCAGACGAACACGCGTCAGGCTGAGCGCCTGTTCGCCGTCGTCGAGGCCGCGTGTGAGCTCACACGAGACGAGACGGTTCTCGACCTCTACTCCGGGACCGGCGCCATCAGCCTCTTGCTGGCGCGGCGCGTGCGTGCCGTCTATGGCATCGAGGTCGCGGCGGCGGCGGTGGCGGATGCGATTCGCAACGCGCGCGCCAACGGCATCGAGAACTGCACCTTCCTGGCGGGCGAAGTTCGCCACGTCCTGCCCGACCTGATGCGCCAGGGCGTCCGCGCCTCCGTGGTAATCGCCGATCCGCCCCGCGCCGGCTTTCACCCCAAGGCCCTCGCCGCGCTCGCTGCGCTGGCGCCCGCGCGCATCGTCTATGTCTCGTGCAATCCGGCCACGCTGGCGCGCGACGTCGGCGATCTCGTCCGACAGGGCTATCGGCTGGAGTGGGTGCAGCCCGTCGACATGTTTCCTCAGACGCCGCACATCGAGGCTGTCGCCCGGCTCAGCCGCCTGTCATGAAGACGTTCCTCACCCGGCGACTGCTCCAGTCGCTGGTGGTGCTGCTCGGCGTGTCCTTCGTCGTCTTCTTCATCCTCTTTCTCACCGGCGATCCGGCGCTCGTGCTACTGCCACCGGAGGCCACCGCCGCCGACATCGAACAGTTCCGGGAACGGATGGGGTTCAACGACCCGTTCCTCGTCCAGTACGGCCGGTTCCTCGCCGGCGCGCTCCGGGGAAACTTCGGTGAATCCATTCGCCACGGCGAGCCGGCCTTCCACCTCGTCGTGGAGCGCATGCCCGCCACCTTTCAGCTGGCCGGTGCGGCCCTCGCCATCGCGCTCTGCCTGGCCATCCCGGCCGGGATCGTGTCCGCCGTGCGGCGCAACAGCATCCTCGATTACGTCTCGACAGTGGTGGCGCTGCTCGGCCAGTCGATGCCGACGTTCTGGCTCGGCATCATGCTGATCCTGCTGTTCTCCGTGCAGCTACAGTGGCTGCCGTCGTCGGGCCGCGGTGATTTCCGGCACCTCGTTCTCCCGGCCATCACGCTGGGCCTCTTCACGACGGCGCGCATCACGCGCCTCACGCGGTCCGGGATGCTGGAGGTGCTCGGGCAGGACTACATCCGCACCGCGCGTGCCAAGGGGGTCAGCGATCCACCCGTCGTATGGAAGCACGCGCTGAAGAACGCGGCGATTCCGATCGTCACCATCGTCGGCATCGAGCTCGGCACACTGCTCGGCGGTTCCGTCATCACGGAGACGATTTTCGCGTGGCCGGGCGTCGGCCGGCTGTCCGTGCAAGCCATCTACAATCGGGACTATCCCGTCGTACAGGCGGCCGTCTTCCTGCTCGCCACGACGTTCGTTCTCGTCAACGTCGTCGTCGATGTCCTGTATACGTATCTCGATCCGCGTATCCGCCTGCGATGAGCACCACGGCCCGGGCATTGACGCTGCCCGAGGAGCTGCGGCCCGGCCGCCGCGAGTGGGCGGTGTTCGTCCGACGCCTCGGACGCCGGCGCACCGCGCTCTTCGGCGCCGTGGTGGTCGCGCTCGTCGTGATCACCGCCGTCGCGGCGCCCTGGGTCTCGCCGTTCGATCCGCTGGAGCAGTCGATCGGCGAGCGCCTGAAGGCGCCCGGCTGGCGCGATCAAGCGGGACGGGCGCACCCGCTCGGCACCGACCACCTCGGGCGCGACATCCTCGCGCGAATCATCTTCGGCGCCCGCCCGGCGCTCCTCGTGGGCTTCGCCGCCGTGATGATCTCGGGCGTGCTCGGCATGATCGCGGGGCTGCTGGCGGGCTATTTCGGTGGCCGAGTCGACGACGTGCTCATGCGCCTGGCCGATATCCAGCTCGCCTTTCCGTTCATCCTGCTCGCCATCGCGGTGATCGGCGTGCTCGGACCGAGCCTGACGACCATCATCTGCGTGATCGGGGTGTCGAGCTGGGTCGTCTACGCGCGCATCGTGCGGGGCGCCGCCCTGTCCCTCCGCGAGCGCGAGTTCGTCCAGGCGGCCCAGGCGCTCGGTGGCGGCGACGGCCGGATTCTCGTGCGCCACATCCTGCCCAATGTGTTCACCCCCTGGCTGGTGGTGGCGACGCTCGACATGGCGCGCGTCATCGTCATCGAGTCGGCGCTGTCGTTCCTCGGTCTCGGTGTCCAGCCGCCCGCCGCCACGTGGGGCGGCATGCTGGCCGACGGGCGTGTCTACATCTCCACCGCCTGGTGGCTGGCGACGTTCCCCGGCCTGGCCATCCTCGTGACCGTGCTCGGCATCAACCTGTTCGGTGACGGGCTCCGCGACACGCTCGACCCGCGTCTGAAGATCTAGACTCCCCGCGGCGCTGACGGGCGTGAGCTGACACGGCGCGCGCGCGCCAAAGCAGGACGCCCACCGCGGCCGGCACGGTCAACCACAGGATGCCGGACGGTGCGCCGGTAGTGACGTTGACCGCGATGACGGCGGCTCCGCCCGCCGCCGCGATCCAGAGCAGCGCGGTCGTGAGGTACCGCAGGGCCTCGCGCCACCCCGCGCCCGTGAAAAAGGCGGCCACGGCGGCGCCGGTGGCGTCGATCCCGACGTCGCTGGCGCTGCCGCTCCGCGTGGTCGTGGTCGCCTGGTGCAGCTCATCCACGGCGGCCCATGCGACCGCGACGACGAACGCAACCCATGTCGCGCCGCGCCGCGTGAGGCGCGTCGTGCGAGTGAGCGCGCCGAACCACAACGTCGCGAGAATGCCGTACTCCGTCATGTGCGCCGACTTTCGAATCAGCCAGTGCAGGCCGTCGATCATGTGTGCCGACGCCCATGGCAACAACGCCTCGAGCAAGGGACGCACGACACTCGCCGTGGCCTGATCGCGGAACGTGTCACCCGACAGGGACAGGATGACCGCCATCCATCCGAGCGGAAGCAGCCAGATCGTGAGGCGGATCACGCTCCTATGATACAGTCCTGCCGATGCTCGGCGAGATCTTGGACGATCTGCTGATCTCCGCCTCGACCGGCCCGTGCATCACCGCCACTCGATATTTTCCCGCGCGCGACGCCGTGTACGCGCCGTTTCCATCCACCATGGATCCGCGCATCGTGGACGCGCTCCGCGCGCGCGGGATCGAGCAGCTCTACAGCCACCAGGCGACCGCGTGGGACCTCGTGCACGCCGGCCGCCACGTCGTGGTGGTGACGCCGACGGCGTCGGGGAAGACGCTCTGCTACAACCTGCCCGTGCTGCAGGCGCTCGTGCACCAGCCGGACGCGCGCGCGCTCTACCTCTTTCCGACCAAGGCCCTCGCGCAGGATCAGCTGGCGGAGCTCGAGCAGCTCGCCAAGCAGCTGCCCGAGATGCGCATGTTCACCTACGACGGTGACACGCCGCAGGACGCGCGGCGCGCCGTGCGCGCCCGCGCCAATCTCGTGCTGACGAATCCCGACATGCTGCACTCGGGCATTCTCCCGCACCACACGAAGTGGGCGGTGCTCTTCCAGAATCTGCGCTATGTCGTGATCGACGAGCTCCACGCGTACCGCGGCGTCTTCGGCTCGCATCTGGCCAACGTCCTCCGTCGCCTCCGCCGCGTGTGCGCGCACTACGGCTCGACGCCGCAGTTCATCATGGCCTCGGCCACCATTGCCAATCCCGATGAGCTCGCATCCCGACTCACCGGCGAGCCGGTGGAGGGGCTGGCGGAGAGCGGCGCGCCCCGCGGCGAGAAGACGTTCCTCTGCTACAACCCGCCGGTCGTGAATCCCGAGCTCGGCATTCGCGCGCCGTACCTCGGCGAAGCGGCCAAGATGGCGATCCGGCTCCTGCGCGAGAAAATCGCGACCATCGTCTTCGCCCAGAGCCGCTTGTCGACCGAGGTGCTCCTGACGGCCATCAAGAGCGGGGTTGCCGACCGGGCCACCGGCGACTCCGGCATCGTGCGCGGCTATCGCGGCGGCTACCTGCCGAATCGCCGCCGCGAGGTGGAGCAGGGGCTGCGCGGCGGCGACGTGCTCGGTGTGGTCTCCACCAATGCCCTCGAGCTCGGAGTCGACATCGGCCACCTCGACGTCGCGCTGATGGCGGGATATCCGGGGACGATCGCCTCGCTGTGGCAGCAGGCGGGACGCGCGGGTCGGCGCTCCGGGGCGTCGGCGGCGATCCTCGTCGCCACCAGCGCGCCGCTCGACCAGTTCATGGTCACCCATCCCGACTATCTGTTCGGCACCCCGCCGGAGCACGCCCGGATCAACCCCGACAATCCGTTCATCCTGGTCAACCACCTCAAGTGTGGCGCCTTCGAGCTGCCCTTCGAGGCCGACGAGCGCTTCGGAGAGACGGACGTTCGCAAGCTCCTGGCCGCCCTCGAGGACGAGGGCGTGCTTCATCGCGCCGGCGAGCGCTATCACTGGGCATCCGAGACCTACCCGGCCGACCACATCTCGCTGCGGACCGTCACCACCGACAATTTCCTCGTGATCGACACCACGGCCCGTGACGAGGCGCAGACGAAGAAGCGCCAGATCATCGCCGAGGTCGACTGGGGCAGCGCGTTCGCCACGATCTATCCGAAGGCCATCTACCTCGTCGAGAGCACGCCGTTCGAGGTGCAGGAGCTCCACTTCCGCGAGGACGAGGAGAAGGTCGCGTACGTCAAGCGCGTCAACGTCGATTACTTCACCGACGCCATCAGCGCCAAGGGCGTGTGGATCTTGCAGCGCTTCGAGGCGCGCCGGCATCCCGCCTACCTTGCCGAGCAGGGCGAAGTCCTGGTGGCCGAGAAGGTCGTCGGCTTCAAGAAGATCAAGATGGGCACCCTCGAGAACGTCGGCTCCGGCGAGGTCGAGCTACCCCAGCAGGAAAAGCAGACGACGAGCGCGTGGCTCACGGTGCCGCCCGACACGCTCGAGCGCGTGAGCCGCTCGCGGGAGGAGCTCATCGACGGCCTCCGCGCCGTGACCTATCTGCTGCATCACCTGGCCCCGATCTTCCTGCTGTGCGACATCCGAGACCTTGGCTCCTGGCTCGGCGACACCACGCCGGCGGAGAGCGGCGTGGTGGCCACCCGCGAGTCGACCAAGACCCGCCTGATGAATGCGGCCGAGTTCAATCCGACCATCTATTTCTACGACGCCCACGCGGGCGGCATCGGCCTCGCCGAGCGCGTGTACGAGATCCTTCCCGACCTCCTTGCGCGCGGCCTCGAGAGGCTCGAGGCCTGCGCGTGCGCCTTCGGCTGCCCCTCGTGCGTCGGGCCGGTGAACGAGGTGGGCCGTCGGGCGAAGGCAACGGCCGCGAAGCTTCTGCGCGCGCTGACCGCCTGACCGGAGGATGCAGAGCCTCGACGATCTCCGCCGGATCATCCGCCGTATCGAGACACGGCAGCCGCCGCGGACGGCGCGCGAGCCGATCGAGCGGGTGGTCGGCGGCGAGGTCGTCGACGCCGGCGCCGGCCCGCTGCTGGTCGTTCGCCACGAGTATCCGCTCGCCCATCGGCACGGGCGCATTGCACTCCAGGGGCTGACGCGGGCGCCGATCGACGCGCTCGGCCGGTTGGCGGGGCTCGAGGAGCCCGCCACGGATTGCGCGCGGCTCCTGTTTCTCGATACGGAGACGACCGGCCTCGCCGGCGGCACCGGCACCTACGCATTCCTCGTGGGCGCCGGCTGGCAGGAGGACGAGCGGTTCGTCGTCGCGCAATATTTCATGCGCGATCTCGACGAGGAGCCGGCGCTGCTCGCCGCGCTGGCGCCCGTGCTGGAGCGCGCGTCCGCCGTCGTGACCTTCAACGGCGGTGGCTTCGACCTGCCGCTGCTCGAGACGCGGTTCGTGCTGGGCCGTCGCCGCTGGCCCGCGCTGCTGCCGCACATCGATCTGCTGCGGCCGGCGCGTCGCGTGTGGGCCGCCTGCCACGACGACTGCCGCCTCGCGACGCTCGAGCGCGCGGTGCTGGGGCTGGCGCGGGAGAGCGACGTGCCGGGCGGACTCATACCGGCCCTCTATTTCGACTGGCTGCGGCTACGACGTGCCTCGCCGCTGGCCCGCGTGTTTGCTCACAACCGTGACGACGTGCTCTCGCTCGCCGCCCTGCTCAGCTGGTTCGCCGAGGCGCTCGGCGAGGCGCCGTCCGTCTCCGCCGGCGAGTGGGCAGGCCTGGGACGGCTTTGGGAGGACATCGACCTGGATCGCGCGCGGTACTGCTACCGCACAGCCCTGGAGTTGGGTCTCGACGGAGAGCATGGTCACGTCGTCCGGCTGCGCCTGGCCTGGTGGGAGAAGCGCGCGGCGCGATGGGAGGCGGCGTGCGCGCTGTGGGAGGCGGCCGCGCGTCAGGGCGCGTTCGACCCGCGACCGTGGGAGGAGCTGGCCAAGTTCCACGAGCATCGCCGCCGCGACTTTGTGGCCGCCTACTCTGTCGTCAGCACGGCGCTCGGCCTGGCGCGCGCGTCGGGTGTGGCCGGCCGCGTGCTCGATGCGTTCGGCCACCGCCTCGGACGCATCGAGCGGCGCCTGGCGTCGATGGGCGACTCGGTCTCGGCCGGGCGCACCGCGCGTCCGGAACTTCGGGACTACGAGCGCGGTGCGCTGCCGACGCGCGGCCCGGCGCTGCCGGGGCGCGACGGACGCTGGAGCGTGTGGGAACCGTTTTCGGGGCCGCCCGCCTAAACAGCCGTGATCGCCGGCTTACCGTCCAGGACGGCGAGGCAGTTCCGCACGGCCAGGGTTGCCATGGCGAGCCGAGTGTCGAGCGAGGCGCTTGCGATGTGCGGGGCCAGCGTCACGTTCTTCAGTCCGAGCAGTCCCGGATGGATCTTCGGCTCGTCCTCGAACACGTCCAGCCCGGCGCCTGCGATCCACCCCTCCGTGAGCGCTCTCACCAGCGCCGCCTCGTCCACGATCGGCCCACGCGCGGCATTCACCAGGATGGCAGTCCTCTTCATCAGCCTCAGATTCCGCTCGTTGATGAGGTGCCGCGTCTCGGGGATGTAGAGCGTGTGCAGGCTGACGAAGTCGGATTCGCGGAGGAGGACCTCCGGCTCCGTGTAGCTTGCGTTCAGCTCCTGCTCGGTACCGGCGTCCGCGCGGACGGCGTCGTGATAGAGGACGCGCATGCCGAAGCCCAGCGCACGGCGGGCGACGGCGCGACCGATCCGCCCGAAGCCGATGATGCCGAGGGTCTTTCCGTGCACGTCGTTGCCCCAGAGCAGGTCCCACTGCCAGCGTGTCCATTGACCCGATCGAGCGAACTGATCTGCCTCCACCACCCGGCGGGCGGCCGCGATCAGGAGCGCCCAGGCGAAGTCGGCGGTGGTCTCGGTCAAGACGTCCGGCGTGTTGGTGACGACCACACCGCGGCGTCGCGCGGCCACGACATCGATGTTGTTGAAGCCGACGGCGACGTTGGACACGACTTTTAGCCCCGGGGCGGCGGCGAATACCTCCTCGTCGACGGTGCTGATGATGTGGCAGATGAGGCCGTCCTTGCCCTTGAGTCGGCGGATCAACTCCGCCTTCGGAAGCGGCTGGTCCGAGTCGTTGAATTCCACCGAAATCTCCGAGGGGATCAACCGAAGTGCCTGCTCAGGCAAAACATTTGAAATAAAGATACTATTTGGCATCCAACCATCCTCCGATTTTGGGCTTGCACGACCCGGCGAGCGCCGCTATATTAGCACTCGCTTTCGATGAGTGCTAACACCCACAGTGAGGTCCAGGGGCGCCATGGCGACGACAACCAAGAGCGCAGTAAAGCCGAACCAAGGATCTACCACAGCACAAGGAGGCAGGGGCTCGATGAAGAAGATTCGGCCGCTACATGACCGCATCCTCGTGAAGCGCGAGGAAGAGAGCGAGGAAAAGATCGGGGGGATCATCATCCCGGACACTGCCAAGGAGAAGCCGCAGCGCGGGAAGGTCGAGGCCGTGGGCGCCGGCAAGATCGCCGACGACGGCAAGCGCATCCCGCTGGACGTGAAGAGCGGCGACCGCATCCTCTTCGGCAAGTATTCCGGCAACGAAGTGAAGATCGACGGCGACGACTACCTGATCCTCCGCGAGGAAGACGTCCTCGCCATCCTCGAGTAACCCGGCTCAACACATTTACTAGGGAGGCACACGATCCATGCCGAAGCAGCTGAAGTTCGATGAAGAGGCCCGGAGCGCGCTGCTCCGCGGTGTCAATATCATGGCCGAAGCCGTCAAAGCGACGCTGGGCCCGAAGGGCCGCAACGTCGTCATCGACAAGAAGTTCGGCAGCCCGACGATCACCAAGGACGGCGTCACCGTCGCCAAGGAGATCGAGCTGAAGGACCCCTACGAGGACATGGGGGCTCAGATGCTGAAGGAGGTCGCCTCCAAGACCTCCGACATCGCGGGAGACGGGACCACCACCGCCACCGTGCTCGCGCAGGCCATCTTCCGCGAGGGCCTGAAGAACGTGACGGCCGGCGCCAACCCGATGGGTCTCAAGCGCGGCATCGAGGCCGCCGTCGACGCGGTCACCGAGGAGCTGAAGAAGCTCTCGAAGTCGACGAAGGACAAGAAGGAGATCGCCCAGGTTGCGACGATCGCGTCGAACAACGACAAGACGATCGGCAACCTGATCGCCGAGGCGATGGAAAAGGTTGGCAAGGACGGCGTCATCACGGTCGAGGAGTCGAAGTCGGCCGACACCGTGCTGGACGTGGTCGAGGGGATGCAGTTCGACCGCGGTTACCTCTCGCCGTACTTCGTGACCGATCCCGAGCGCATGGAGGTCGTGCTCGAGGATGCCCTCATCCTGATCCACGAGAAGAAGATCAGCGTGATGAAGGACATGCTGCCGCTGCTCGAGCAGGTCGCGCGCTCCGGCAAGCCGTTCCTCATCATCGCGGAAGACGTCGAGGGTGAGGCGCTTGCCACGCTCGTGGTCAACAAGCTGCGCGGCACGCTGCACACCTGCGCCGTGAAGGCGCCGGGCTTCGGCGACCGTCGCAAGGCCATGCTGGAAGACATCGCGATCCTGACCGGTGGCAAGGCCATCACCGAGGATCTCGGCATCAAGCTCGAGAACATCAAGCTCGAGGACCTGGGCAAGGCAAAGAAGGTGGTCGTCGACAAGGACAACACGACGATCGTCGAGGGCTCGGGCAAGTCGTCCACCATCGAGGGCCGCATCAAGCAGATTCGTGCCCAGATCGACGAGACGACGAGCGACTACGACCGCGAGAAGCTGCAGGAGCGGCTGGCCAAGCTGGCCGGCGGCGTGGCAGTCATCAAGGTCGGAGCGGCCACCGAGACGGCCATGAAGGAGAAGAAGGCGCGCGTCGAGGACGCGCTCAACGCCACGCGTGCCGCGGTGGAAGAAGGCATCGTGCCCGGAGGCGGTGTGTCGCTGCTGCGGGCGTCCAGGGCGGTCGAGCCGCTCGGCAAGAAGCTCGAGGGCGACGAGAGGGTCGGCGCGATGATCGTGCGCCGCGCGCTCGAGGAGCCCATTCGACAGATCGTCGAAAACGCCGGCCTCGAGGGCAGCGTGATCGTCGAGAAGGTGAAGGCAGAGACCATTGCGACGCGCGGCTTCGACGCCGACAGCAACGAGTTCGTCGACATGGTGCAGGCCGGTATCATCGACCCGACCAAGGTGGAGCGCGTGGCGCTGCAGAACGCAGCGTCGATCGCCTCGCTGCTGCTCACGACCGAGGCGCTGATCACGGACATCCCGGAGGAGAAGCCGGCGGCCGCGCCGGCGATGCCGCACGGGGATATGTACTAGAACTCGGAGGGGGACTTCGTCCCCCTTTCGGTCTCGGAGGGGGCCTCGACGGCCCCCTCCGATGCCTCCGCCAGGAGGATCGCGCCGGCAAGCCGGCGCTCGAAGCGGTTGAGTAATGGGTGGTGGCGTTCCGCGCTGCAAAGCGGTGGTACTCGCAGTCGTTCGTAAGACGTCGATCGCCGTGATGTAAGGCTGGTTCGGTAGCACCCCATGCAGTTCACGCGATGCGTGGACGGGCGGCCCGGGATCGATTGGTCCCGGGCCGTATCTATTTATCGGCGTTGATCTTGAGGGGCCTGGTGTTGTCTGCTATCGTTAAGCGCTTTGCGAACGGGATGACGAGGAGGTGAGTGCACTGCGACCATACGAAATACTCGTGATCGTCGATCCCCGGCCCACTGATGAAGAGGTCGCCGGGCTGCTGACGCAGCTGGGCGACCAGGTCAAAGGCTTGGGCGCCGAGGTCACCAAGATGGAGAACTGGGGCAAGCGCCGGCTCGCGTACGACATCCGCAAGCAGCGAGAGGGCACGTACGCTGTCTTCGAGGCGTCGGCTGAGCCCTCGATGGTGAAAGAGTTCGAGCGGCAGCTGCGGCTGAACGAAAACGTGCTGCGCTTCTTGTCGACGCGGGTGCCGACTCGCAGCAAGAAGGCTCGGGACCGAGCGGCTGCTGCGGCGGCGCGAGAGCCCGCACCGACGGGAGACAACGCCCTCGAGGAGGTCGTCTGATGGCCAGCCTGAACAAGGTGCTCCTGATCGGGAATCTCACGCGTCCCCCGGAGCTACGGTACACGCCGAGCGGTACTGCGGTTGCCGATCTCCGGCTGGCGGTCAATCGCAACTACACGACGCAGTCGGGTGAAAAGCGCGAGGATGCGTGCTTTCTCACCGTCGTCGTCTGGGGCAAGCAGGCGGAAAGCTGCGGGGAATACCTCGACAAGGGCAGCCAGGTCTTCGTCGAGGGACGCTTGCAGACGCGCGACTGGGAGGCGAAGGACGGTCAGAAGCGCACAGTGACCGAGGTCGTGGCCGAGCGGGTGCAGTTCATGAGCCGTACCAAGGGTGCGGGCGGCGGTGCATCCGCCCCGGCCGCTGCCTATGCCGAGGAGCCGTCCCATGCGGGCGGCGGCGGCGACGACGACGTGCCGTTCTAGAAAAGGAGACACAGCCATTCCGCCTGTCAGCAAGCCAGTCAAGCGTCGCCGCTTCGGGCGACGAAAAGTCTGTAAGTTCTGCGCCGACAAGGTCGATCTCGTTGACTACAAGGACGTGCGCCGGCTTCGCAGCTTCGTCACCGAGCGCGGCAAGATCATTCCGCGCCGTATTTCCGGCAGCTGCGCGCGCCACCAGCGGGAGCTGACGCACGCCATCAAGCGTGCGCGCACGGTGGCGCTGCTGCCGTACGTCTCGACGGACTGAGCGATGAAGATCATTCTTCTCGAAGACGTGATGAAAGTCGGACGGCGTGGTGAAGTCCGCGACGTCTCCGACGGTTATGCGCGGAACTTCCTGATTCCGAAGAAGCTGGCCCTCGGCGCTACCGCGGGCAATCTCAAGAACCTCGAGCACATCAAGAAGCAGGCGAACGCCAAGGCCGACCGCGCCAAGGCGGACGCCGAGGCCGTGCGAGCGCAGATCGAGGCGCTTGCCTACGAGGAGCGCCGGCAGGCGTCCGAGGAAGGCAAGCTGTTCGGCTCCGTGACGTCACAGGACCTCGTGGATTTCCTCGCCCAGCACGGCGTGAAGGTCGAACGCCGCCGCGTGCAGCTCGACGAGCCGATCAAAACGCTCGGCGAGACGAGCGTGCCTGTGCGGCTGCACGCGGAAGTCACCGCGCAGCTGCGCGTCAGCGTCGTCCGCGAGTAACGCGCGCCGCGTCGCCGGTTGAATGGCGGCCCCGACCGGTCTGCTGGTCGGGGCCGTCGCGCGTCTGCATCACACGTGTTCATCCACACGTCATCAACCGCGCCGCCGGCGTTTATCCACGTCGATTCCACGCTTATCCACGGCGCATCCACATGGCGACACATCCAGCGCAAATTTCTTGACGCCACGGCGTCGGCGCGCCGAAGATGCCGCATGCCTCGCGCGTGCGGTGAGCGATGAGTCCGCTCGACGTCCCGTCCCGGATCCCGCCGCACAACCTCGATGCCGAGCGCGCCGTGCTCGGCGCCGTCCTGCTCGAAGGCCGCGACGCGCTGCCGCGGGTGGTGGAGGTGCTGCGCCCTTCGGACTTCTACACCGAGGCGCATCGCGCGATCTACCAGGCGATGCTGACGCTGTTCGATCGCGGCGCGCCCGTCGACTCGCTCACGCTCAGCGAAGAGCTTCGCCGCAGCGACCAGATCCAGTTCGTCGGCGGCCCGGCCGCCATCGCCCTCCTCATGGAGGAGGCGTCGATCGCCGCCCACCTCGGCTCGTACACGTCGATCGTGCGCGACATGGCCGTGCTGCGCGAGCTGATCCAGACGTCGACGCAGATCATCACGCAAGCCTTCGAGGCGAAGGACGAAGTCCAGACGCTCGTCGACGACGCCGAGAAGCGCATCTTCAGCCTCGCCGAGCGGCGGCTCGAAGGAAGCGCGCTGCCCGTCGGCAAGATCCTGAAAAACACCTTCGAGTACATCGAGCGACTCTACGAGCGAAAGGAGCACGTCACCGGCGTCGCCACCGGCTTCGAGAAGCTCGATCTCGAGACGTCCGGCTTCCAGCCGTCGGACTTCATCATCATCGCCGGACGCCCGAGCATGGGGAAAGCGCAGCCGCTGGACGCGCGCGTGCGCACGGCCACCGGCTGGAAGCGGATGGGCGACTTGCGAATCGGCGACGCTCTCGCGTCCGTCGACGGCCAGCCGTCTCGCGTGATGGGCATCTTCCCGCAGGGCGACCGGCAAGTGTACCGGGTGACGTTCAGCGACGGACGCTCCACAGAATGCTGTGCCGAGCACCTGTGGCGTGTCCACTATCGCGGCTGGCCTGCGGGTCGGACGCTCACGACCGCGCAGGTCCGCGCGCTGCTCACAGGCACGCGGTATCGCCACCGTCTCTGGGTCGACGTCGTCGACGGCAGCGGCGGAGCCGGCGACGAGTTGCTGCCTCTGGATCCGTGGCTGCTGGGCGCGCTGCTCGGAGACGGGAGGCTGTCAGGCAGCAGCGTCATGTTCCCGACGGCCGACGAGATGCTGGATCGCGTGCGCGTCCATGCCGGTGAAGAACTGGCGCTGCATGCCGCCGGCGGTTACGACGGGCGCGTCGTGCAGGCGGCGGGCGCTCATCGGCGCGGTGTCGCACGCGTGACCACCACTCCGATCGTGCAGGCGCTCCGCGGCCTTGGGCTGTGGGGTGTTCGCAGCGAAGCGAAGTTCATCCCGCGGGTCTATCTGGACGCCTCGAAGCCGGCCCGTCTCGATCTGCTCCGCGGACTCATGGACACCGACGGCTGGATCCAGCGCTGGGGCCGCGCGCGATTTTGGTCGACGAGTGAACAGCTGGCTCGGGACGTCGCCGAGCTGGTGCGGTCGCTGGGGGGCTGGTGCTCGATCCGACGGCGCTCGACGACGTACCGCGACGCGCACGGGACGCTGCGGCACGGCCGGCCCACCTTCGTCCTCAACATCCACTGCATTGTGCCGAAAACGCTCATGACCCTGTCCGCGAACCGCGAGCGGGCCGCAGACGCTCCCCGGCGCCGCCGTCGTCCGATCTTCGTGTCGATCGAGCCGGCGCGCGTGGCGCCGACGCAGTGCATTGCGGTCACGCACCCATCACGGCTCTACGTCACGGACGACTACATCGTCACCCACAACACCGCCTTCGCGCTCAATATCGCGCAGCACGTCGGCGTGACGCTGCGCGGGACGGTCCTCGTACTGAGCCTCGAGATGTCCGCACAGCAGCTCGTCCAGCGCATGCTCTGCTCGGAGGCGAAGGTCGACGCGCAGGCGGTGCGCACGGGATTCCTGTCGTCCTCCGACTGGCACCGGCTCACCGCCGCCGCCGGCCGGCTGTCGGAAGCCAAGATCTTCATCGACGACAGTCCCGGCGTGACGGTGCTGGAGGCGCGCGCGAAGGCGCGCCGCATGAAGGCGGAGCACGGCCTCGACATGCTGGTGGTCGATTACCTCCAGCTCATGCGTGGCCGCGCGTCGCTCGACAACCGCCAGCAGGAGATCTCCGAGATCTCGCGCTCGCTGAAGGCGCTGGCCAAGGAGCTCAACGTGCCGGTGGTCGCCCTGTCGCAGCTGTCGCGCGCCGTCGAGGCGCGCGCTCAGCGTGATTTCCGGCCGCAGCTCTCGGACCTTCGCGAGTCCGGCGCCCTCGAGCAGGACGCGGACGTGATCCTCTTCCTCTACCGGGCGAAGGTGTACAAGGAAGACGTGCCGCCCGACGAGGAGAACATCGCCGAGGTGATCATCGGCAAGCAGCGCAACGGCCCCATCGGCACCGTGAAGGTCGTGTTCCTGCCGCAGTACGCGCGGTTCGAGAACGCGGCAGATCTGCATCGGCAGTCGCCGCAGCCTTTCTAGGTGCCCGTCCCGGATTTTGCTCGAACGGCAGACGGCCGCCGTATGATGGCGCGGTGCGCGTTCACGTCCTGAAGCGGGTGCTCGTCGGCGCGCCGCTGTCGACCGCGCAGGCGCGGCACGAGCGGCTGAGCAAGGTCACCGGCCTCGCCATTTTCGCCTCCGACAACCTTTCGTCGGTCGCCTATGCCTCCGAGGAAATCCTGCGCGTCCTCATCATCGCCGGGCCGGCGGCGCTCGAGATGGCGACGCCGATCGCCGCCGCCATCGCCGTGGTCATCGCCATTGTCATCTACTCCTATCGGCAGACCATCCTGGCGTACCCGCAGGGGGCCAGCGACTACATCGTGGCCAAGGACAACATCGGCGCCGCCGCCGGTCTCACCGCGGGGAGCGCGCTGTTGATCGACTACACCCTGACGGTGGCAGTGAGCGTGTCGGCGGGAATCGCGGCGCTCACCTCGGCGTTTCCCGCGCTGTTCCCGGTGCGTGTGTGGCTCTGCGTCGGCGCCATCGCGTTGATCGCGGTGGGGAACCTGCGCGGTCTGCGGGAATCGGGACGGCTGTTCGCGCTGCCGTCGTACCTCTTCATCGCCGGGCTCCTGGCGCTGCTCGGGGTGGGGCTCACGCGGTATGCGTCGGAGGCCGTTCCGCCGGATCCGACGGCGGCCGAGCCCGTCGCCGCGCTGAGCGCCTTCCTCATCTTCCGGGCCTTCGCGTCGGGAGCAGTGGCGCTGACGGGGATCGAGGCCGTCGCCGACGGCGTGACCGCGTTCAAGCCGCCAGAGGTGATGAATGCCCGCGCCGTGCTGGCGGCGCTGGCGGTGATCATGACGGTGTTGTTCGTGGGCACCACCGTGCTCGCCGATCTGTACGACGTGATCCCCCAGGCGCACGAGACCGTCGTGTCCCAGCTCGCCCGCCAGGTGTTCGGCGGCGGCATCATCTATTACTACATCCAGGCCGTCTCCATGCTGATCCTCGTCCTGGCCGCCAATACGGCGTTCGCCGACTTCCCGCGGCTGGCGTTCTTCATGGCTCGCGATGGCTATCTCCCGCGGCAGTTCAGCAATCGCGGCGACCGCCTCGTCTTCTCCAACGGCGTGGTGATGCTGACCGTGGTGGCAGCGGGCCTCATCGTCATCTTCGACGGCGACACGCACGCGCTGATCCCGCTCTATGCCGTCGGCGTCTTCACGTCGTTCACCCTGTCGCAGGCGAGCATGGTGCGCCGCTGGCTGCGCCTGCGGCCACCGCGCTGGCCGTGGCGGGTGGCCATCAGCACGCTCGGCGCTCTCACCACCGGGACCGTCCTGCTCGTGGTGGCGGCCACCAAGTTCCTCGACGGCGCGTGGATCGTCATCGCTCTGATCGCCATCCTGATCATGACCTTCGTCGCCATCCGCCGACACTACGAGGACGTGGCCGGGCAGCTCTCGCTCGAGGGCTACGGCACGCCCGAGGAGCTGTCCCACACGGTGCTCGTCCTCGTCGGCGATCTCCACCGCGGGGTGGTGGAAGCCCTCCAGTACGCGCGCACGCTGTCGCCCGGGGCGAAGGCGGTGTACGTCGAGATGGATCCCGACCGGACGCGCCGGCTCGAGGAGAAGTGGGGACGCCATGGGCTGGGCGTTCCGCTCGTGGTGCTGAACTCGCCGTATCGCTCGCTGCTCGGCCCGCTCCTCGAGTACGTGCAGCACCTGACCGAGCGACCCGGCAAGCACGTGGTGACGATGGTGATCCCCGAGTTCATTCCTGCGCGCTGGTGGCAGCACTTGCTCCACAACCAGACCGCGCTGCTGATCAAGGGCGCGCTGCTGTTCCGCCGCAACGTGATCGTGACCGATGTGCCCTACCACCTGAAGCACTGACGAACGCGCGCAGCGCGCCGGGCCCCGTCGTATGATGGGCCACGTGCGCGCGTACCAGCTGAAGCGACTGTTCGTCGGCAGCCCGCTTCCCACCGCGCAGTCGCGACACGAGCGGCTCGGCAAGGCGACCGCCCTGGCCGTCTTCGCCTCGGACGCCCTCTCGTCG
>Ga0075431_100002724_pt1 | contig 17142 bp, 18 predicted proteins | sample RhiMetdeltSRZDD5_FD_75297 | JGI IMG/M metagenome (GOLD analysis project Ga0075431, IMG submission 75297) | Populus rhizosphere microbial communities from Tennessee, USA - Rhizosphere MetaG P. deltoides SRZDD5 | ecosystem: Host-associated > Plants > Roots > Rhizosphere > Soil | place: USA... | reverse complement strand
AGGCGCACGAGCGCGGCCGGATAGGGGGCGAAGAAGGTCTGCTGCGCCAGGTAGGGCACCTCGAACCGGGCGGCCCACGCGCCCACGATGGCCTGCGCGGCGGAGAGCGGGACGCGGCCCTCGCGGTAGGCGTCGAGCGTGGCCAGGAAGTGGCTGCGCTCCGGCCCGGACAAGCGCTCCGAGACGTGGCCGAGCGCATGCATCAGCACGTTGACGTTGTTGCCCGGCCGGGAGGGGCGGCCGAGCGCCGCGCCGAGCCCGCGGCGATACTCCGCCGTGAGCTGCTCCGGCGGTGCTCCGCCCGCGGTTGCCACCAGGCGGCCGAGCTCCCGTGCCCGCGTCTGGTTGTGCGCCATCAGCAGCAGCTTGTTGCGGGTGTGGAAGTCGACGACCTGGGCGGCTCCGCCTGCGGCGGCGACCCGGAACGCGGACAGCGCCCAGAGCTTCGTCAGGAAGTGGTCGCGCAGGCGCAGGTCGTTCAGCCGTCCCTCGTCCTCGACGGCCGCGTGCGGGAACCGCTCCAGCACCCGCGCCGTGAACAGCCCGGGCCCGCTGTCGTGCCCCGCGTCCTCGGCCTCGGAGTGGAAGCGCTTGGCGTTCCGGATCCCACACGAAGGCGACCTGCTCTTCAGGATGAAGCCGTCCGCGTCCGCGACCGTGTCCAGATAGTCGCGCGAGAACGTTTCCATCGCGCGCGTCAGGTCGCGGCCGGTGGAGGGCTGCACCATCCGTGCCCCGGCGCCGGACCGCACCAGCCGCACCGGGTCGCGCGGCACGCCCAGCCCGATCTCCAACTCCGGGCAAATGGGGCGCAGCTCCATGTGCGGCTCGAGCTCCTCGCGCAGGCTGGCGCGGATCACCTGGCCGTTGTAGCGGCACGCGTCGAAGTCGATGCAGCGGCTGATCACGACGATGGGGCGGACGGGAGGCATGGAGCGATCATCTGCAAGTCTGCCTGACATGACCGTGCGCAAGGCAACCAGCGATGATGCCCCGGCTGCCGCACGCCTGCTCGCGGCGGTGGCCGAGGAAGGGACGATCGCAGCCGAGCCGCCGGTCGACGTCGAAGCGCGCGCCGAGAAGTTCAGGCAGGCGATCGAGTCCGGCGGCCCCGCCGCGGTGCTGATCCTCGAGGAGGAAGGCCGGATGGTGGGCCACGCCGGGGTGCAGGAGCTCGAGACGCCGGGGGTGTTCACGTTCGGGATGGCGGTCCACCCTGATGCACGCGGACGCGGAGGCGGGCGCGCACTGCTCCGCGCGATCCTCGAACACGCCCGCGCCTGCGGGGCGCACAAGGTCGAGCTCGAGGTCTGGCCCGACAACGCGCGGGCGATCGCCCTGTACGCGTCCTCCGGATTCGAGGTCGAAGGGCTGCGCCGCGACCACTACCGCCGCCGGGACGGGACGCTGCGCTCCGCCCTGCTGATGGCCCGCGCGGTGTAGCCGCGCTAAGCGGCGCCGGCCAAGCGCTCCGCCATCCGGTCGAAGAAGCCGCCCCAGCCCTGCTGGGCGCGCTCGTACTCCTCAGGCGACATGCCTCCGCGTTGCTCGACGTACATCTCGGTGCGGCCGTCATCGAGGTCGGTGAGAACCACCGTGACGAGGTCGTAGACGTCCCCGGGCTCGTCGGTGACGGTGAAGACGAGCCGCACGGGCGGGTCCACTTCGATGAACTTCCCGCGCCACTGGATCTCTTGCCGCTTGGGCCCGGCGTACATCGTCGCCCGCCAGCCGCCTCCGGGCCGCACGTCCATGGAAACGCTCTCGACGGGCACCTCGGCCTCGACGCCCCCGAACCAGTCGGCGAACGCTTCGGGTTCGGTCCATTCCCGCCACACGCGATCCCGGGGCGCATCCATCACACGCGTCGTCTCGAACCCGTTCTCGCCGCCGATCTGCTCGGTCATCCCGATCGCCCCTTTCGCGCTCGCAGTCTCTCGTCCATGCGATCGAATCCTTCCTCCCAGAACCGCCTGTAGGTCTGTAGCCACGCGCTGGCCTCCTCCAGCGGCGCCCCGCGCAGCCGTGAGGGCCGCCGCTGCGCGATGCGCATCCGTTCGATCAGGCCGGCCTGCTCGAGCACCTCGAGGTGCTTGGAGACGGCCTGCACGCTGATGGGCAACGGCTCGGCCAGCTCGGTGACGGTGGCCTCGCCGGCGGCCAGCCGTTCCAAGATCGCCCGGCGCGTCGGGTGGGCGAGCGCGGCAAAGCTCGTGCTGAGCCTGTCGGCCGGGGTATGTTCAGCCTGCTGGTTGAACAACGAACTGGTTGAATATGCTAGCCCATCACCCCCTGGACCTCGATGAAAGGAGCCGCTGATGGGAAAGATCGTCGTGACCGAGTTCATATCGCTGGACGGTGTCATAGAGGACCCGGGCGGGTCGGAGGACTTCGAGTACGGCGGATGGAGCTTCAAGTTCTCCCGCGGCGACGAAGGCGACCGGTTCAAGCTCGATGAGACGATGGACTCCGAGGCCCTGCTGCTCGGCCGCGTGACCTATGAGGGGTTTGCATCGTCCTGGCCGAGCCGCACGGGCGAGTTCGCCGACAAGTTCAACAACATGCCGAAGTACGTCGTCTCCTCGACGCTCAGCGAACCGGACTGGACGAACTCGACGGTGCTGGGCGGCGATGTCGGGGACTCCGTGTCGAGCGTCAAGCAGCAGCACGACGGCAACGTCGTCGTGCACGGCAGCGCACAGCTCGTGCAGGAGCTGCTCGACCAGGATCTCGTCGACGAGCTGCGGCTGATGGTGTTTCCGGTCGTGCTGGGCAAGGGCAAGCGCCTGTTCGGCGGCACGAGCGAGATGAAGGCGCTACAGCTGGCCGACACCAAGGCAGTGGGTGACGGCGTCGTGATCCTCGTCTACACGCGCGCCGCGGCCTGATCGCGTAGAAGTCCGGGCATGACCCGGAGAGGAAGGCACGCACGCTCATGGCGGGCACCCCGCCGCTCGTCCTGAGACATCCGATGCGGGTCGCCTTGCTGGGCGGCGAGCTCGTTGCGAACCGGCTGCGGGCCCGGCCGCAGCTGCGCCTGATCCTTCCCACCGGCCATACGCCGCTCGGCATGTACGCCGCACTGCGTGCGCACGCGGCGGACGGCAGCCTGCCGGTGGAGCAGGCGACGCTGTTCCAGCTCGACGAGTACGCCGGCCTCGGCGCGGCCGACCACCGCAGCTACCGCGCGTATCTCGCGCGGGAGCTGCGCGGCATCCGGTTCGGCGCGGTCCACGGGATCGACGGGACGGCCGCCGACGCCGAGGCCGAATGCGCTCGGCACCAGGCGCTGCTCGACCAGGCATCGATGGACCTCGTGGTCCTCGGCCTCGGGCGCGACGGGCACGTCGCGTTCGACGAGCCCGGCTCCCGTGCGACCGACGGCGTGCGGCGCGTGCGCCTGCACGAGACCACGCGCGCTGACGCTGCTGCGGATTTCGGGGGAGTCGAGCATGTCCCACGCGAGGCGCTGACGGTCGGGCTGCGGACGCTGGCCGAAGCGCGGGAGCTGCTGATGCTCGTGTCGGGAGCGGCCAAGGCGCCCGCGCTCCGGGACATGCTCGAGCGTCCCGCGGGACCCTCCTCTCCGGCGTCCCTGCTGCGCGACCACCCACGGCTGACGGTGGTGTGCGACACGGCGGCGGCGGGGCTGCTGGAGCCGCGCGCGAACTGGTCGAGCGACCGCGTCCTGATCGTGCTCGGCCATCGCGAGCCCAGCGTCAGCCCCGAGCACCGGATCTCCGGCGAGTCGCACGCTCGCCTGCACCGGGCGGCGCGCGAGTGCCGGCGCGACCCTCCGCGGGCGGTGATCCTCACCGGTTACACGAAGGGCGGCGGGCTCTCCGAAGCCGAGCAGATGGAAGAGGAGTGGTCCTTCCCTGCGGTGCCGGCGGTGCTGGAGGACGCCGGCCGCGACACCGCGGAGAACGCGTCGCGCTCGCTTCCCATCATCCGCGCCATGGGGGAGATTCGCCGGGTGACAGTGGTGACCTCGGCCTGGCACGTTCGCGCTCCGTACTTCTTCGCGCCTTATCGCGTGCTGGGGCTGCGCCTGTCGTTTCGCTGCTCGGCTCAGGGGAGCTGGTTGCGGATGCTGTGGCACGAGTTCCGGAACCTGCCTGCCGTGCGTCGCGAGCGCCGGCGCGCGATGGCGGCGGTGCGGCTGCCGCCGGAGGTCGCGCTGCCTCCGGCGGATGCGGAGCTCCGGGCGGGAGGCGCGAGTTGAGCCTGCTGCTGGCAGGGCGCCTGACCCGCGGCGGCGCGGTCGTGGACGGCTGGCTGGAGGTCGAAGGCGAGCGGATTGCCGCCACCGGTGCGGGGGCGCCGCCCCGTCCGCCCGGCGAGCGTCACGACGGCATCGTCGCGCCCGGGTTCCTGGACCTCCAGGTGAACGGAGCGGGCGGCCACGAGGTGACCGACGGCCCCGCGGCGCTCGACGCGATCGACGCGATCCAGCTCGAGCACGGGGTGACGAGCTATCTGGCGACGGTCATCTCCCTCGACCCTGCGACTGTGGAGCGGTCGCTCGCCGACATCGCGGAGCGGGCTGCCGACCCTGCGTCACCGGTCGTGGGAGCGCACCTGGAGGGCCCGTTCCTCAGCGAGGCGCATCCCGGCATGCACCCCCCGGACCGCCTCTGCGCACCGGCGGACGGCGTGCCGCCGTACTTCGCCTCGGAGGCGGTCAGGCTCGTCACCCTGGCGCCCGAGCTGCCCGGTGCGCTCGAGCTCATCGTGTCCCTGCGCGCCCGCGGCGTGGCCGTCGCGCTGGGTCACTCGGGCGCCTCCGCCGCGGACGTGCGCCGCGCGCTCGACGCGGGGGCGCGTCTCGTGACCCACTTGTTCAACGCCATGGCGCCGCTGCATCACCGTGCGCCCGGGCTCGCGGGCGTCGCGCTGGCGGACGGCCGTGCGCTGGTCGGCGTGATCGCGGACGGGCTGCACGTCGATCCACTGGTGCTGGAACTGGTCCGGCGCGCGGCCGGGTCGCGCGTCGTCCTGGTCAGCGACTCGTCGCCTGCCGCCGCCGCCCCGCCCGGCACTTACAGCATGGGGGGCGTCGGCATCGAGAGCGACCGGTCGGGCATTGTCGTGACCAAGGAGGGCAGGCGTGCGGGCACAGCGCTCACCCTCGACGCCGCGGTGCGCAACTGGGCCGCGATGACGGAAGCGTCGCTCGCAGAGGCCATCGCGGCGGCCGGCGAGACGCCCGCGATGGCGCTCGGCATGCCGGCCGGGCTGCGCCCCGGCAACTTCGCCGACCTGGTCCTGCTGGACGGGGCGGGGCGGGTGGTGCGGGTGATGCGGCGCGGGCGCTGGATGAGCTGAGACCGCCGTGCCTCGGAAGCGTGACCGGTCGTGTTGCGTTCCGACCCTCTCGCAATACTCGGCCCGCAACGGAGGGGTCGACGAAGAGAGGAGCTAGTCAATGAGAGAGAAGAACGAGTGGCTCATTCCGCTCACCGGAGTGGTGTTCATCGTGCTCGCCATCGTGAGCATCGTGCTGGGCGGCGAGCCTCCGGAAGCGAAGGACGGCGCTCAGAAGGTCGTCGATCACTACGCCGACGACAAGGATGCGATACAGGCTTCGGCGCTGATCTCGACGGTCGCCGCCGCTGCTCTGGTGTTCTTCTTCGGATATGTGCGCAAGGTGCTGCGGGCAGCCGAGGGCGCGAACGGCATGCTGTCGCTCGTGTCGTTCGTCGGTGCCGCAATCCTGGCCGTCGCAATCGCGATCGATTCCACGATCGCGTTTGCGCTTGCCGAGCAGGCGGATGACATCGACCCCGTCGCTGCGCAGGCGCTCCAAGCTCTCTGGGACAACGACTGGGCGCCGTTCGCGCTCGGTTCGATCGTGCTGATGCTCGCGACCGGGCTCTCGATCGTGCGGCATGGCGCCCTGCCGAAGTGGCTTGGGTGGATCGCGATCGTGCTCGGCGTGATCAGCATGACCCCGGTCGGCTTCATCGGCTTCCTCGGGTCGGCGCTGTGGGTCCTGATCGTGAGCGTGATGCTCACGCTGCGGGCGCGGGCCGCACCCCCCACGAGCCCCGGCCAGACCTCGCTGCCGGCGTAGCTAACCCTTGACCAGCTCGGCGACGCGGCGGATCATCGCCGCGTCGCCGCCGATCAGAAGCGTGGTGGCGATCGACTCGCGCCACGCGTCGAGCTCGTCGCGGATCTTGTCCTCCGGTCCGATCAGGGCGAGGTCCTCGACGAGCTTCGTCGGGATCGCCGCCGCCGCCTCGTCCTTCTTGCCGTCCAGATAGAGGTCCTGGACCTTCTTCGCCTCCGCCTCGTAGCCGAGGCGCACGGCGACGTCGTGGTGGAAGTTGCGCCCGCGCGCGCCCATGCCGCCGAAGTACAGCGCGTACATGGGGCGCAGGAAGTTCGCCGCCTCCTCCACGTCGTCGTGGATGATCACCGGCACCGTCGCCATGACCTCGAAGTCGTCCCACGAGCGGCGGGCGCCGTCGCGCGCGAAGCCCTCCTGCAGCGCGTCGCGGTAGAAGTCCTGGTTGCGCGGCGAGAAGAACAGCGCCATCCAGCCGTCGCAGATCTCCGCCGCCAGCGCGACGTTCTTCGGCCCTTCCGCCCCGAGGAAGATCGGGATGTCCTCGCGCACCGGGTGGATCGTCGAGCGCAGCGGCTTGCCGAGCCCCGTTCCGTCCGGGTAGGGGAGCGGGTAGTGCGGCCCGTCGTTCGTGACCTTGCCGTTGCGCGCGACGATGTCACGCACGATCTTCACGTACTCGCGCGTGCGCGCCAGCGGCTTCTCGAACGGCATCCCGTACCAGCCCTCCACCACCTGCGGACCCGATACGCCGAGCCCCAGGATGAAGCGCCCGCCGGAGAGGTGGTCCATGGTCATCGCCGCCATCGCCGCGGCCGCGGGCTGGCGCGCCGACATCTGCATGATCGCGGTGCCGAGTCGCACGTTCTTGGTCTGCGATCCCCACCACGCCAGCGGTGTCAGCACGTCGGAGCCGTACGCCTCCGCCGTCCAGATCGAGTCGAAGCCGAGCCTGTCGGCCTCGGCGACCGCGTCCTCGACCCCCGGCGGGGGACCGGCGCTCCAGTAGCCGGTGTTCAGTCCGAGCTTCAGCTCGCGCGCCATCGCGCGCACCCTATCGGAGGGTGCGCGATGTCACCGTTGCCCGCACGGAAGGTCGTCACATCGCTATCCGATCGCGGCAGGCCATACTTCACGCCGTGATCGACCTGCACTGCCACATCCTTCCCGAGCTCGACGACGGCGCGCGCGACCTCGCCGACAGCGCCGAGATGGCGCGGGTCGCCGAGTCCGACGGCGTCCGGCTGATCTGCGCGACGCCGCACATCCACCCGGACCACGTCGTGCTGCCCGAGGAGCTGGAGGGCCGCGCGCACGCGGTCAACGAGGAGCTGCAGCGCCAGGGCCTCGACGTCCGCGTCGTTCCCGCCGGGGAAGTCGCGGAGCCGATGCTGGACAAGCTCTCCGACGAGTTCCTCGAGTGCGTGTCGCTCGGCGTGGGCAGCCGCTGGTTGCTGGTCGAGCCGCGTCCGGGCCCGCTCGGCCAGCACCTGTTCGACGCGGTGGAGAGGCTCGCCGACCGCGGGTTTCGCAGCGTGATCGCTCATCCGGAGCGCCATCCCGGCGTCGACTTCCGCGACCGCCTGGCGGCGCTGGTCGAGCAGGGAGCGCTCGTGCAGGCGACCGCCGCCCTGGTGGCAGAGGGCCCGGCGTCCGACTACCTGCTCGAGCTGGCGGGGGAGGGGCTGATCCACCTGCTGGGCTCGGACGCGCATTCGTCGCACGGCGGTCGCACGACGCGCCTGTCGGATGGGCTCAGCCGGCTTGCGGAAGTGGATCTCGTGCGCCCGCACCTGGGGTGGGTGACGAGCGACGGGCCGGCGGCGATCCTCGCGGGCGAGGACGTGCGCCCGCCCTGGACGGCGCCGCTGATCTAGTCGGTGAGCTCGCGCAGCTCGACGCGCGGGAGCAGGTCCGACACGACGTCGCGCGAGCCGGTTCCCAGCCCTTTGCGCAGGAAGTTCGCCGCGCCCGCGGCGGCTCCCCAGCGCAGCGCCTCCTCCATGCTCTTTCCGCGCGCGAGGCTGGCTGCCAGCGCACCGACCATCGAGTCGCCGCTGCCTTCGGACGCGCCCTTGCTGAAGCGGGGCGGGACGAGCTCCATCAGCTTGTCCCGAGTCCCGATCAGAGCGGGATTGCCGCCGCGCGTGACCATCACGCAGCCTGCCCCCTGCTCCACCACGCGGCGTGCACCCGTGCGCAGCTGCTCGGGCTCGGTGGCGGGACCCTCGAGGAACTCGGCCAGCTGCCAGTCGTCGAGCTTCACGAAGTCGGGCCCGCCCTCGAGCGCGCTGTTGAGGCCCGGCGGCGAGAGGTCCACGACGGTCTTCGTGCCCCCGGCGCGCGCATCCGCGACCAGGTTGCCGTAGATCTCCAGCGGCAGGGCGTCCTGGGGGACTCCACCGCATACGACGAGCACCTCGCTTTCGAGCGCGGCCGCCACGGTGACCGAGAACAGGTCGTCGATCTCGTGCCGCGACGGAGGGTCGCTCCAGGCGGTTGCCATGATCTCGCGCTCGCCGCTGCGCCGGTCCACCACGTAGCACCCGGCGGCGGCGTGCGCGTCCACGAGGCGCAGCTCCGCGTCCACGGTGTCGAGCAGAGGCCGCAGCACGGTGCCGGTCTCGCCTCCGATGAAACCGCACAGGATCGGGTGCGACCCGAGCTCGGCGGCCATGCGCGCGACCCACACGCCCTGGCCCGCCGGGTGCATGTGGACGTCGTCCTGGTCCTCGCCACGCTTCTCGATGGTGATGCCGAGCAGCGGATGCGAGCCGAAGACGGTGACGTTGGGAGGCGGCATCCGGTGATGCTAGCCCGAGGACGCGTTGGCGAAACGCACCGGGTCACCGGCGCGCACGCCGTTGCGCTCGGTCCAACCGGCATTCACCTCGAGCACTCGGTCGGCCGGCCGTGAGGGCGAGTAGACCGGCAGCTCGGACTCGGGCGTGCCGCGGGGCTCATCGGGTACGCGTGCCGTCACGTCCACCACCCGCCCGTCCCGGATCCAGACGAGGTCGAGGGGAAAGCGCATTCCCTTCATCCAGATCCTGGGCGCGCTGCTGGTGAGGACGAAGTACATGCCTGCATCGCGCGCCAGGCGGTCCCGGCCGCCGAGCCCCAGTGCCCGCTCGGCGTCGTCGTCCGCGATCTCGGCCCGGACCACGGCATCGCCCACGGCCAGCTCGCGCGCGCCGGACGCGGTGGCGGCGGCAGGAGGAGGCTGTGTGGCCGGCGCCTCGTCGTCCGAGCCGCAGCCCGCGAGCAGCACGGCAAAGAGGGCGGCGATCGCGATCCCGCGCATCACTCCTCTATTGCAGCACGCCCGGGTTAGGGAACGAACAGGCCCTGGACCGCGAACAGCGAGTTGTCAGCCGTCGAAGTCACGCCGTCCGGCCCGCCGTCGTCCACGCGCACCTGGCCCAGCTCGACGTTCTGGCGATCGCCGTCCTTCACCGTGCCGGGCACCACCGCGTTCGCCGAGGTGTCCACTGAGCACTCGCCGCCGGTCGCCGTGCTGCCGGTGGGCGAGCAGTCGACCGGCACGGGGAACGGGATGTCGATCATCGTGGCCGCGTCGCTGCCGCCACCGGGCGACGTGTTGTTCCACCGGTCCGTGAGACGGGCCAGCGCGTTCACCTGGAGCTCGCCGGTGTAGTCGCTGCCGCCCGCCGCGTTGGCGGCGCCGCAGGCAGGGCCGCTTCCGGCGCAGCGCACGTCGGTGAGCGCAGCCGTGACCCGCAGGTCGGAGTCGTCGGGCACGCTGGGCGCGCCCAGCGCCACGGCGTACTTCACGAAGCCCTCGAAGTTGACCGGCGCGCCGTTCGCGTCAGGCGTTCCCACGGTCAGGTTGCTCGAAGTCTGATCTGGCGACGAGCAGGACGGGAAGGCAAGCGGCGGCCCGTGCGTGCGGTCCGGTGCCGTGCACTGCTGGAACGCGGGCACCAGCGACACGCGCACGGGCGAGGCGCTCTTGGGCCGCACGTGGCCGACCGATTCCGAGATCTCCGTCACCTCGAGGTTGGGATCGTTTGCGATCTCGTCCTCGCAGTACGCCTCGTCCACCCACTCCTTGTTGGAGAACATGCGCGTCTGGTCGGCGAAGTACGGCGAGTTCGGGTTCGTCGACTGCGAGTACGTGAGGATCGTGCGCGCGTCGACCGGGCAGTCCTCGTCACCGGTGAACTGCGCCACCATCACGAAGCTCGAGCCGTGCGGCACGTTGCTGTAGCCGGCGTTGGCGCCGGAGCCGGTCCAGCCCACGTTGATCGCGTTGAACACGCCGACACCGCCCGGGCCGCCGTGGATCGGGATCTTCTCGGACCCGCGGCGCTCGTACTGCCAATCGCGGAGCGGCGCGTCGAGCGGGATGCCGGCGTTGCGCAGGTCGGTGACCGCGTCGGCGAACGACTGCTCGACCGCCGGGTTGGCGATGTTCAGGCCGTACGGCGTGTGAACGGGGTCGTTGAAGTCGAACTGCGTCGTGAACAGCCCCGGAGTGCCGGCCACCGGCACCGCGCCCAGTGCGCGGGTCGCGAAGCGGCGGAAGAGGATCGCCCCCCTGGAGCCGAGGTCGTCGTGCACGTCCCACGCGCGCAGCACGGGACATGCCTCGCTCACGTCGACGGGCCCGCTCGAGCCGACCATCGTCGGTGACGTCTCGCAGAACGTGGCCAGCTCGTCGCGCCACAGCTCTCCCGCGTACTGGCGGTTGTCGAACACGATGTCCTGGAGCTGCTGGCGAGTGAACTTGTCGCCGGGACGGCCGTCCGTCCCCGTCAGCCGCTGTTCCGCCATCACGAAGCCCGACCGCTGTCGCAGCGAGCGTTCGGTGCGCTCGTCGCCGATGATCCGGTCGAATCCCTCCAGCGGGTCGTCGGGATGTGAGATCCAGTAGCTGTCGTTGGAATTCATGACGTAGTCGTTGCGGCGCAGCTTCGGCAGGTTGGACGGCCCGAAGATGCCGGGCTCGACCGCATCGGGGTCGCTGCCCCATTCGCATGCCGACAGCGAGCCGTCGAGCACCGGCAGGCCGAGCGCCGCGAAGGTCGCGCGGCCCAGCACCGTGTTGCAGGTCGCTGCCTTCTCGTCCGTCACGTGCGGCACCACGGAGATGTCCGCGTAGAGCGCGTCGCCCTCGGAGTCCGCCGCGATCGTGTTGACCCACGGCACGCCCTGGTTGCGCGTGATGACCTCTTCGAGCTCGTCGACGCTCTGCGCCTGGTTGACCTCGAAGAAGTGGTTGAGGTAGCGGAAGTTGCCGGCGTTGGCATCCCCGATCGACCATGCGGTGGCGGGCGTCCACGGGAACAGGGGCAGGCCGAGGATGCTGGTGAGGATCGAGCCGTGGTGCGAGTCGTACAGCGTGCGGGTGCGCTCCTCGAGCTCGCCGCTCGCGTTCTTGACGGTCACGGTCACGTCGCGGGAAGTCATGTCCCGCACCTGGCCGTCGTAGATGTACTTCGTCGGCGAGCCGGGCACGAGCTTCAGCTCGAAGGGCGTGAACCGGTAGGCGGTCGAGACGGTGTGGCTCCACGCGAGGTGGTCGGTGTGGCCGATGTTGATCACCGGGACGCCGAACAGGCTGGCGCCGCTCACGTTGATCTGGCCCGGGATCGTGAGGTGCGCCTCGAAGAACCGCTCCGAGCCGTCCCACGGGAAGTGTGGGTTGCCCAGCACCATGCCGCGGCCGTTGTCGGTCGCGTCGCGGCCGATCGCGTAGGCGTTGGAGCCGATGCCCCCGAGCGGAAGCTGCTCGCCGAGCTCGGTCACCATGTCCTCGATCTCGGCGGGCGTGGGCGGGGTGGGGCCGAGGCCGGCCGGCGGCTGCGCGCCGCCGATGCCGTCGATCGCCACGCCCTGGCTCGCGATCAGCCCGAGCTGGTAGAAGCGCCGGTAGGCGTCCATCTCGGTGATCGGGCGCACCCAGGCAGCGCCCTGGCAGCGGGGGTCGGTGATGTTGTCGACGCCCGTCTCGCGCAGGTACTTGTTGTAGCCGGCGACGTAGCCGCGCACGGCGGTCTTGATCTCGTCCCGCGGCCCGCGCGGAGGCTCGAGCGCCAGCAGCCGCTCGATCGAGCCGTTGTCCTTGATCTTCTGGAAGAAGAAGTCGCTGTTGAGGTTGTTCTGCGTGGTCCCGTTGCCGCCCTGCGAATAGGACGCGTCAGGGCCGAACCAGCGGGAGCGCTCCGCGTTGACTGTCACGTACGTGTCCGCGAGGACGCAGATGTTCTCCTTGGCCGCCGCATAGCCGTAGCCGAAGCCGAGGCCGGGGAAGTCCGAGGCCACGATGTGGGGGATGCCGTGGGAGGTCGTGCGGATCGTCGCCTCGAGGCCGCCGGGCGTGCCAACGGTCTGCGCGCGCGCGGTGTCGGCCGGGCCCTTGGCGGCCAGCGCCAGGGCGGCGAGCGCAAACAGCAGCGCGAGGCCTACGACGACGATGCGGGCATTGACCCTGCTCCCCATGTGCTCCCCCTGTGCTCCGACGCGGACGGCTTGGACGCCGAGGTATTACCCGGCATGCGCGCTTTTGAACCGCCGTTTACTAAAGGTGCGTCAGGTGGACCATCTGACGGGGAGGGAATGCATGCCGTAGATGCCCGTGATGGTGTCGTAGACGACCTCGCCGTCGAGCGCCAGGCCGGGCATCCGCGGAGCGAGGAAGGCCAGCCCTTCCTGCAGCTCCGCGCGCGCCAGGTTCGCGCCCAGGCAGAAGTGCGGTCCCGCGCCGAAGGTCAGCGACTTGGCGGCGCCGCGCGAGGACATGATGTCGAAGCTGCTCGGGTCCTCGTCGCCCTCGGCCTCGCGGTTCGCGGTCCACTGGCAGGCCATCACGACCGTCCCCTTGGGGAACGTGACTTCCCGGAACTCCACGTCCTCGAGCATCACGCGCGCAGTGAAGGGGGCGACCGGCTCGAAGCGCAGCACCTCCTCCGCCGCCTGCGGGGCGAGCGAGGGCTCGGCCGCCAGCCGCTGCCACTGGTCGGGGTGGTCGGCAAACATGCGCACGCCGTGTGAGAGCTGGCTCTGCGTGGTGTCGACGCCGCCGTTCAGCACGTCGCGGACGAGTGCCTTGCATTCCTCGTCGGACAGCCGGTCGCCCGCCTGCTCGGCGGCGATCAGCTCCGACACGAGGTCTTCGCCGGGGCTGCGGCGGCGGTCCTCGACGAGCTTGGCCACATACGCGTCGAACTCCTCCGCCGCCAGCTCCAGCTCCGCGCGCCGGGTCATCACGGCGATCGCGTCGAACTGCTGCTGGAGGAGGTTCGACAGGCGGTGCAGCTCGGCTGCGTCCTCGAGCGGCGCGCCGACCACGGTCGCGATCATCAGCGCGGGGTAGGGCTTCGCGAAGTCGTGGACGAAGTCACAGCGACCGCGGTCCGCGACCTGCTCCCACAGCTCGCCCAGGAACTTGCGCATCGCGGGCCGGTAGCGGTCCGCGGCCTTCGGCGTGAACGAGGGCTGCACGAGCGCGCGCAGGCGCGCGTGCTGCGCGCCCCCGAGCGTCAGGATGTTGCGCGACAGCGAGCTGCGCAGCGGCCCGTCCGTGATGCCGAGCAGGTCGAACATGTAGACGCCGGGGAACTCCGCCTTGCGCGAGCGCAGGAAGAAGCCGGCCGCCTCCCGGTCGAGCACCACGTAGCCGAAGTCGGACGTCGCGATCCACGACCGCGTCCGCAGATCCTCCATCGTCTCGTGGAACAGGTCGCCGCGGAGGTCGGGGTTCGTGTAGTCGAACTGGGGCAGGTCGAGGTCGGCGACCGCGGTCATCGCCCGGGACGCTACCCGACCGCGAGGACCGCGGCGACCAGGCGCTCTGCGTCGCGCAGATCGGGCAGCACCGCGTCCGCGCCGGAGTCCTCCAGCTCGGCGACCGAGTACGGCCCGGTCGCCACGCCGATCGCCCGCGCGCCGCCCGCCTGCGCGGCGGCGACGTCGAGCGGCGTGTCGCCGACCAGCACCGCACGGGCCGGCGGAACGTGCACGCCGAGCTTGCGCTCCGCCCGCTCGCACGCGATCGCGACCAGCTCCGAGCGGACGCGGTGGTCCGAGCCATAGCCGCCGATGTCGAAGTCCACGAGCCCGTCGAGGCCGACCGCACCCAGCTTCACGCGCGCATTCGCGGGGATGTTGCCCGTCAGCAGCCCCTGGACCACGCCGGCCTCGCGCCGGAGCCGCTCGAGCGAGTCCTTCGCGCCGGGATAGGCCCGGCCGCGGCGGCGCACCTCGTCCGCGAGGCCGGCCATGGCGGCGGCGAGCGCCCCCTCGAACGCGGCGACCACGCCGTCGTCGACCGGATGCCCCGACTGCTCCAGGAGGTCGGCGGCGATCTCGAGGTCGGTGCGCCCGGCGAACGGCACCAGCTGCGCGGGCGGCGCCCCGGTGATCCGCTCGAACGCGATCAGAAAGGCATCGCGGCCCAGCTTTGCCGAGTCCACGAGCGTGCCGTCGATGTCCCAGAGTACGAGCGCGCGCAGGTTCACGGCCGACGGATTCTAGGATTCGGCGCCATGGACCCTTCCCAGGTTGTCGTCTTCGTCGAGATCCCCGCGGGATCCCGCAACAAGTACGAGTTCGATCCCGAGCTCGGCGGGATCGTGCTCGATCGCCGGCTCTTCACCTCCATGAGCTACCCCGCCGACTACGGCTACATCGAAGGCGCGATGGGGGAGGACGGGGATCCGCTCGACGCACTGGTGCTGGCCGGCGACCCCACTTTTCCCGGCTGCCGCATCCGTGCCCGTCCGATCGGCGTCTTCTACATGACGGACGAGAAGGGCTCCGACGAGAAGATCATTTGCACCTCGCAGAACGATCCGGTGTGGGCGCATGCGCGCGACATCCACGACCTGCGCCCGGAGTTCCGCGACGAGATCGAGCATTTCTTCCAGGTCTACAAGGACCTCGAGGACAAGAAGACCGCGACGCGGGGATTCGGCAACCGTGCGGAGGCGCTGCAGGTGATCCAGGCGGCCCGCGTCCGGGCCGGGTGAGTTCGGCTACTCGGCTGCCGCGACGCCGACGGGACAGCTCACGCCCGTGCCGCCGAGCCCGCAATAGCCGCCCGGGTTCTTGTCGAGGTACTGCTGGTGGTAGTCCTCGGCGTAGTAGAACGGGCCCGCCGCGGCGATCTCCGTCGTGATCTCGCCGTACCCCGAGCCGTTCAGCCGCTCCTGGAACATCGCGCGGGAGCGCTCGGCCGCCGCCTGCTGCTCGGGCGACGAGTAGTAGATGGCCGACCGGTACTGCGTGCCGACGTCGTTGCCCTGGCGCATGCCCTGCGTCGGGTCGTGCCCCTCCCAGAAGATCTTCAACATCTCCTCGTAGCTCGTCCGACCGGGGTCGAACACCACCAGCACGGCCTCCGTGTGGCCCGTGCTGCCGGAGCAGACCTCCTCGTAGGTGGGATTCGGGGTGTATCCGCCGGCGTAGCCGACGGCGGTGGTCCACACGCCGTCCGCCTGCCAGAACATGCGCTCCGCGCCCCAGAAGCAGCCCATGCCGAACACCGCCTGCTCGTAGCCGTCGGGGAACGGCGGGGTGAGCGGGTTGTCCAGCACCGTGTGCCGCTCGGGCACCGGGATCGGCGTGTCGCGCCCGGGCAGCGCGCGCTCCGGGTCGATCATGCGGGACTTGATGCGGCCGGTCAGGAAGGACATGCCCAGGATGGTAGTCGGATGCGAGCGGCATTCGTGACGTCCGCCCGTGCTGCGACCTTCGTGCGGTCATCGACCGGGGAGGTCCCGATGCGCGGCCTGGAGCGTTACGCCCCATTGACGGGATTGCTGTTCGTGCTGCTGGTGATCGTCGCCGTGATCGTCGGCGGCGAGACACCCGGCGCCAACGACGGCATCGTCAAGGTGATCAAGTACTGGCGGGAGAACGACGATCAGGCGATCGCGGCCTCGATCATCGCGGCGTTCTCGACGGTTGCCCTGCTCTGGTTCGCCGGCGTGTGGCGCGCGGTGCTCGCCGCGGCGGAGCGCCCGCCAGCCCGCTTGGCCGCCACGGCGTTCGCGGGAGCGATCGTGGGAGCGGTTGGATGGTCGATGCTGATCGCGTTCAACTTCATGGCCGCCGACACCGTCGGCGACGTCGAGCCTCAGGTGACGCAGACCTTCTCCGCGCTGCAGTCGGACTTCTTCTTCCCGCTGGCGATCGGTTTCTCCGTCTTCCTGCTGGCCAGCGGCCTGGCGCTGGTCCGCACGGGGATCTTCCCGGCATGGATGGGTTGGGTTGCGATCGTGCTCGGCGTGCTGTGCGTGACGCCGGCGGGGTTCGTGGCGATCCTGTTGATGCTCGCGTGGATCATCGCCGTCAGCCTGATGTTGTTCATGCGCACGACGCCCGCTGAAGGGCCTGTGCCGCCACCCGACTGATCGGTTACAGGGCGGCGCGATGCGCCTTGATCTGCTCGCGCTCGTTCAGGCGGTTCTGACGGCGTAGCTCGGCCTCGCGCTCGCGGCGCCGTTCGTCGTCGCTCTCGGCAACGATCGGCGGGACCGCGACGGGCTTCCCGTCATCCCCGACCGCGACCATCGTCAGGTAGGCCGTGCTCGTGTGCAGCACCTCGCCGGTGCGGGGGTCCTCGGACTCGACGCGGACGCCGACCTCCATCGACGTGCGCCACACCGCGTTGACGCTCGCGCGGCATGACAGCAGCTGGCCCACGTACACGGGAGTCAGGTAGGTCATGCGGTCGATCGCGGCCGTGACCACGCGGCACCGCGAGTGCTTCACGGCCGCGATCCCGGCGGCCTCGTCGCACATCTTCATCACGGTGCCGCCGTGCACGAATCCGGCGGTGTTCGCGTCCGGGATCCCCATCCAGCGGATGAGGAGCGCCTGGGACTTGCTCGCGGGCCGGGGTTCCACGACCGGATCGTATTCAGCGACCACGCGAACTTTCGCGTTTCGCACCCGAGGGGTGGGTGCGGATCGCGAAGGTTCGGCCGTTGGGGCCTAGCTCGGGTACTGCCAGCCGGGCTGGTAGACCTGCTCGACCTCTGCGGGCGTGTCGACCTTCGCCGCGCAGGTCGGCTCCGCCGCCACCGTGTCCGTGTAGGCGC
>Ga0075431_100002723_pt1 | contig 17145 bp, 11 predicted proteins | sample RhiMetdeltSRZDD5_FD_75297 | JGI IMG/M metagenome (GOLD analysis project Ga0075431, IMG submission 75297) | Populus rhizosphere microbial communities from Tennessee, USA - Rhizosphere MetaG P. deltoides SRZDD5 | ecosystem: Host-associated > Plants > Roots > Rhizosphere > Soil | place: USA... | reverse complement strand
CGTCGAAGGCCGATTTCTGAAGACGTTCGAATTCGAGCTGGAACGCGAGCTGGCCAACACGCAGAACCCCTGGAAGGACGTCTTCATCAATTGGCGCCGTTTCCGCCGCGTCCAGATAAAGGCAGGAAAGTTCAAGGCGCCGTTCGGCATGGAGCAGTTGGTTGGGCCTACCCAAACTGATTTTATTTATCGTGCCGGGATCAGCGAATACCTGGTTCCGGGCCGTGACATCGGCGTCATGGCGCACGGGCGCTTCTTCGGTCGTGGATTGAACTTCGCAGCCGGCGTATTTCGGCATGACGGAGACAACGCAAGAATCAAGGACAACGAGCGCGGCGCTGGGCGGACGTTCGCCGCCCGCCTCACCGGTGTTCCTCTGCGCCGGATGCCCGTGCCAACGCTACTCAAAGACCTTGAGCTCGGCGCCGCCTTCACGATCGGCGAGGTGGAAGAAGGAAGCAACAGTCTGCGCGGCCGGACGGTGTCCAAGAACTACTTCTTCCGGCGCTTGGATGTGAACGGGCGGAGGCTGCGGTTCGGGACCGAAATGAAGTGGGCGCACGGGCCGTTCGGAATCAATGGCGAGTACATCCAGGTTAGCGACGAGCGGCGGGGCCAGGGATTGGCGGGCGACGACCTTTCGGACCTGGTCTCGCGCGGTTGGTACCTGAGTGGTGTATGGACGCTCTTCGACCGGACGGAAGGGCCGAACGCCAAACATCAGAGCTTCGCCAAGAGTGTCTATGAGCCGAACAGTATTGGGGCGATGCAGTTCGCGATCCGCTACGAGCAACTGCGTTTCGGTTCACGCGAGCACGCCGGGCGGCCTTCGCGGGATTCCAGAGCGGCCAATATTTTTGGAAACAGTGACCGCGCTCTGACCTTCGGTGCGAACTGGATGATAAATCGTCACACCCGCATCCAGGTGAACGCCGTCCACGAAAAGATCGAAGACATCCAGCGCAGCCCGATCGCCGGGCGCGAGCATTTCTGGACCCGGCTCTGCCGGCTGCAATTTGTCCTGTGAGGAGATGGTTATGAAAGTACATTCGCGCCGCGCGCTCCTGTGGGTCGCCGCGGTTCTGTTCATTCAATCGAACGCTTCGCCGGCAGCAGTGACGACCAGTGACGATCTATTCAATCCCGACGTCGTGCACCAGATCCGTCTTCGTGTCCATCCCGCCGACTGGCAAGGACTGAAAGCGGATTTTCGGAGCAACACTTACTACCCCTGCGCTTTCGAGTGGCACGGCATCTCAATGCGCGCCGGCATACGCTCCGCTGGACTGGGCACTCGAAATGATGTGAAACCTGCTCTGCGCGTTGATTTCAACCGTTATGACGAAGGCCAAGAGCTCCTCGGATTGAAGTCGGTCCGCCTGAAGAATCTGATCTACGACGCTTCGATGGTGAAGGAGCGGACAGTAATGTTGTTTTACCGGCGCATGGGTCTTCCCGCGCCGCGGACCGCTCATACCCGTCTATTCATCAATGACCAATATATGGGGCTGTACTTGATCGTTGAGTCGATCGACAAGCCATTCCTGCGGCGCAATTTCGGAGAGGACGGCGGTTATCTTTACGAGTACGAATGGGCGGGCCCCTACCGCTTCGAATATTTGGGACCGGATTCGTCCAAATACACGCCCTCGCCGTTCGAGCCGAAAACTCACGAAGCTGACCCCAACCCAGGTCCCCTGGTGGCGATGATTCGGACCGCGAATCTATCCTCTGGCGCGGATTTCCCTCGCGCGATGTCCGAATACCTGGATCTGAAGCTTTTTCTGGCGCAGCTCGCGGTCGAAATGTATTTCGCCGAAGCGGACGGCATCCTGGCTCACCACGGCATGGCCAACTTTTACCTCTACCAGTTCACTGGCAAGCAGGCCTTCCATTTCATCGCCTGGGACAAGGACCGCACGTTTTTCGATATCAACGATTCGATCTGGCGAGGCACGCAGGACAACGTGCTGACGCGCCGGGCACTCGAGGCTTCGCACCTGAGACAGGCATACATGGAGGCGTTTTGGCAGGGTGTCACGCTCGCAGGCGGGCAGGGCGGCTGGCTGGAGCAGGAGATCGTCCGGGAATCCGAGCAGATTCGCGACGCCGTCCGTGACGATTCATTGAAGCTATGTCCGAATCCCTACTGGGGCGAGACCAGGCCATGTTCCTTTCACGATTTTGAGGACGAGGTGGCCCGCATCATACAGTTCGCGCGAGAGCGTGGCGAAGTTGTGAAGCGTCAGCTAGCAGAAGCGTCGTTCGAACTACCGGCGGGGACGCCACTGTTGTTCGAGGTAGGACCGGTGACCGACAAGGGCCCGGCAGTGCTGGTTCCCGGATCCCTTGTCAGCGTTTTTGGACAGGGCTTTGCTGAGGCCGAGCATGCTGCTCCTCCTGGTCCCCTACCCACAAAACTTAGTGGAGTAAGCGTCCTGATCAACGGAATTCCGGCTCCTCTTCTGTTCGTTTCTCCGTTCCAGGTGAATCTGCAAGTGCCCTGGGAAATCGCCCCCGGCGCGGCATCGATAAGCGTCGCGTCGAAGGGCGTGTACAGCCGCGCGCTCCCTGTTTCCGTCGGCCGGGCTGCTCCGGCCCTACTTGCGATTGCGCATTCGGACGGCATCCAAGTTTCCCCTGAACGCCCTGCCGGACCCGGCGATACCCTCCTGGTGTTCGCCACCGGGCTGGGTTCTGTGACCGGCGGCGCGATGACCGGCCAACCGGCGCCCGCCTCTCCCCTCATTGAGGCGAGCGAATCTCCATCCGTGACCATCGGAGATCTTTCCGCGAAGGTCGTTTATTCGGGCTTGGCGCCCGGCCTCGTCGGTGTCTTCCAGGTGAACGCTGTGGTTCCGGAAGGAATGGGCGAGGGGCCTATGACTCTGCTGACCGTTGCTGTCACGGGTCAAACATCCGCGCCGATGGCTTTGCCCACTCGTGAGCACTGACCGGGATTATTCGATGCCGCAGAACAGTTGGCCCGCGATTTCTCGGATCGTCGTGCTTGCGGTGGCTCTGGCGCCCGCAACCGGCGCCGCCACCCTTGTCCGCAAACCTTATGTTCAGAATGTGCGCAATGACAGCGCCGCAATCCTGTGGACCACGCTCGAGACCGGTGAGGGCGCAGTCGAATGTTTCAGCGGCGCGAACTCTTCCGTCAGCGCGATATCGCGGATCCGTGAGTTCCAGCCGGCGGAAACCGGAATCGGTTTCGTCTACTACCAGCACCACGCCGATCTGTCCGGACTAAGCTCCGGCGCTGAGTACCGCTGCCACGTGAGAATGGACGGGCGGGAACTCATTCTGCCGGAGGACGCCAAGCTGATTTTTCGCACGGCCGGTCCTGGACCATACACCTTCCTTGTGTTCGGGGATTCCGGTACGGGTAGTCAGGAGCAGCAACAGGTATCCAGACGAATGGCGGAGCAAGGCGCCGCGCTCTTCTTGCACACCGGCGACATCGTCTACCCCGCTGGCGGTTTCGCCGACCAGCAGGCCTTCTACTTTGACGCGTACTGGCGCTTGATGCTGCGAGCGCCTTTCTTTCCCTGTCCTGGGAATCACGACTATGACACGCGGAACGCTGAGCCCTACCTTGCAGGGCACTCCGTTCCCACCGCGGATGCGCCGCCAACCGACCGTGGCCGCTATTACTCCTTCGATTGGGGAAACGTTCACTTCATATCCTTGGACTCTAACCACTCCCTTACCTCGGCAGCTTCCGGTACAGGAGAGATGCTGAAGTGGTTAGAACGCGACCTCAGTAAGACCCGGGCTTTCTGGCGGGTCGTCTATTTTCATCACCCGGCATTCGCTGGCGGACCCAAGGAATCCGATCCTCTCGCAAGGCTGGTGCGTGACTATATCGCGCCGATCCTCGACCGTTATGATGTGCCTCTGGTTTTCAACGGGCATGAACATAGTTATCAGCGCAGCCATCCGATCCACGGCGCCCAGCCCGTCGAATCAGGACCGGGCGTGGTGTACATCACGACTGGCGGTGGAGGCGCTCCGTTGTACCCTGTGTTGTCCAGATCGACTGTTGCCTTTGGTCAATCGGCGCATCATTTTGTACGCGCGGAGGTGGACGGCTCCCGGATGACGTTGCGCGCCATCCGCGCGGACGGCAGAGAGATCGATCGCTTCACGCTGTCACCATTTCCGCGGATCCCTGACAACGCTGTCGTCAATGCAGCCTCCTTCACATCGGACCTGGCGCCTGGGGGTCTGGTGGCGATTTTCGGCAGGTACCTGGCTTCGGAAGAACTGGCCGCCGCGAGTACTTCCCTCCCCACTACGCTCGGTGGCGTGAGCGCAGAGTTAAATGGACGACCGCTGCCTCTGCTTTACGTCTCCGGCTCGCAGATCAACGCCCAAATCCCATTCGACATCCAGGGACCGGCCACGTTGCGTGTCGCCACGCAGAATGGGACCGCGTATGCATCTGTTGTGGTCGGCGAAGTGGCTCCTGCAATCTTTACTGCGCCAATTGATGGTGGCCTGAGTCCGGTGGTTTTTCATGCAAACGGGTCCCGTGTCTCCGCGAAATCCCCGGCCTTCGCGGGTGAGCAGGTGATTATTCATCTAACAGGGCTGGGGCAAGTGGACGGATCCATCCTCGCTGGCGAGGCTACTCCGATCGATCCTCCTCTTTCGGTACGCGTTCCTGTCGAGGTCCAGATTGGCCGAACCGTGCTCACGCCGTTATCCGCTCGACTGCTGCCTGGCTCGGTCGGGCTATACGGCGTGGTGGTTCAGATCCCGTCGGATGTTCCGGGTGGGACTCATGAGCTTCGGATCCGGATGAGAGAAGTGGGTAGCAATTCAGCGACGCTGACAGTTCGCTAAGGCTTCGATTCGATTCTGTACGTCTTACTGAAGCCGTTCCGCGAATTAGTGACAGTAAACGAACCATCCTGCTGCGCTGACAGCTTGATCCAGTATGCTTTGCCATTGTGAACAGGAGCGGGCGGAGCGCCTGGGCCAGGCTGAGGAACCGGCATTGGAGCGACAGGCATTGTAGGCGGCTGCTCATCGATCGTATTGGCGATGAACATTCCCGGCACGGTGTACTCCTGTCCACTGAGAAGTGAAAAGTGAATCTGCCAGAGATCCTCGAGACCAGGTGAAGAATACAAAGTCTTCATCACATCAGGCTCGCCGCCTTTGCGCGTCCCGTTATTCATGATGGCGACACGAGGAGCGAGGGCATGTACCAACACTTCCGAGTTAGATGTCGACACCCCATGGTGCAAACCTAAGAGCACATCGACGGCGCCGATACGATTGTTCGGACACATCAGCTCGAATTCCTTGTTCTTGGTTAAATCACCCAAGTGAATCGTGCGGAATCTTCCGAAAGTAATATGTACGCCGACAGATTGGGGGTCCTCAGCATTGTTGACGCCGGATTTGAAGCTGGCGCAATAGGGATTCGGCATGCCGGCGCGAGCCAACGGCGTCTTGATCGTCTCACCCGCCGATGTCACCACGCGCACGTCAAGTCCAGCAATGGCGATCTTGTCGCCCGCTTTGACGACAGAGCGTTTTGCTTTGGCGTAAAGCTGTGGGTAGGTCTTCTCAAGAAACGTGTCGGCAGCTTCGCCCGGCTGAACATTGGGGCCATGATCGATAAACTCTCGAATCGTAATTCTGGAAGCCAGCTCAGCCAGCCCGCCGAAATGATCGCCGTGCCAATGCGTCGTGATCAGATGATCGATCCGCTGAAGTCCAGCGTCTTTGACGGCATCCATAATACGGCCCGCGTCGCGAGCAGCCCCGGCGCCGGCGTTGCCGGTATCGATGAGCAGCGATTCACGGGAAGGTGGAACGATCAGCGTCGCGTTGCCGCCTTCGACGTCGATGACATAGATATCCAGCGTCGTTTGCGCTTGCGCCGGCGCGAGCAGAACAAGTGCGAAAATCGCTGCACGCATACTATTTAGCGCCCTTCTCGATGAGAAACTTTACAACGGTTTGATAGCCCAGCGCCTTGGCAGCTTGAAGCGCCGTGCGGCCGTCTGTATTGGCCGCATTCACGTCGACACCCAACTCCACCGACAACTTGACGGCTTCGAGAGTCAGTGCTTCGGTCTCGGCGCGGGCTAGCGGAACCCACGCGGTCCCGCCGCCCATACCTGTCGCCGCCATCAGAGCCGTCGTCTTCTCTGTCTTGCGTTCATACCCTATTCCCGTCAGATATTCGGCGTGGTGCACGAACAGCGGATCGGCGCCGTGCTTCACGAGAAGGCGCATGACGCCGGGTTGCGTGAAACGGGCGGCGAGCCAGAATGGAGCCGCTCCGACCAATGCGGGGGCGAAGTTGAAATCGCGCGACGAGCGGCGGGTCGGCGTCCACGTTCGCAGAGGAGCGTTTGGATCGGCGCCGCGGGCGAGGAGCGCGCTGACCATCTTTTCATCCCGGCGCATGATCGCCGCGTGAAGCGCGGTGAAGCCGGCCTTAGCCGCGTTCGGATCGGCGCCTCTTTCGAGCAGGTACTCGACAAGCTCCCGATAACCGGAATGAGCTGCGAGAACGGTGGCGCTGATCCCCCATGCATCGGCGTCGTTCACATTGGCTCCGGCGGCCACGAGAAGTTTCGTGGACGTGAGATCGCCAACGCGAGCCGCAAACATGAGCGCTGTGTCGCTCCCGTGCGGAATCGGCTTGTTGTATTCCAGATGACCGTGAGGCGGGACGGCCATCACCTGGCTCCAGACGTCCGAGCGGGCATGAACATCGGCGCCGCCGGCGAGTAACACTTTCACGACGTTGGAATGCTTCTGCGCCACGGCCCACATGAGCGCCGTCTGCCCGCGTCCGGCGCGTGCATTTACGTTTGCGCCTTTGGCGAGCAGTTGTTCGACGATGTCAGGAAAGCCCGAGCGTGCGGCTACCATCAACGGCGTCTCACCTAGCAACAGCGCCAGGTTAGGGTTCGCTCCGGCCTGCAGCAGTTTTCGGACCATGGCCGTGCTTCCATTCAGGCAAGCAGTCCAAAGCGGAGTGGCGCCAAGATCGTTAGCCGCATTTACATCGGCGCCGGCGCGGATCAAGGAGTCGGCGCGCTCGAGGTCGTCGTGGTAGCTGGCCCAGTGAAGCGGTGTCGTGCCGTCGCCTTCGGCTGCAGGAAGAACTGCGGCGAGCAGGAGCGCGATTAGTATCGTCCGCATCGCTTTTGACTAAATCCCGGAGAGCGTATCGAGCGGGAGTTTGCCCGTGCTGCCGCCGAGCCGTTCAACCGGCGCGTCGAGCTTGTCCATCAGGGTCACTAGCAGGTTCGCCATCGGGGGCTTGTCCGAATACGTCAGATGCCGTCCGCCCTTGAGACGCCCCGATCCGCCGCCCATCACGAGCAGCGGCAGGTTGTCGCCCGAATGACGTGTGCTGTTCGAAATGCCCGATCCGTACAGAATAATCATGTGATCCAGGAGCGAGCCGTCGCCGTCGGGCGTCGCGCGAAGCTTCGCCAAATACCGCGAGAAAAGCTGCGTGTGATAGCGATTGATCTTGGACATCTGCGCTATCAACTCGGGCACATTGTTGTGGTGAGAGAGCGGATGGTGCGCCTCGGGCACGCCGATCTGGGGGTAGGGGCGAGCGCTCTGCTCTTTGCCGATCATGAACGAGATGACGCGCGTGAGATCGGATTGAAATGCCAAAAGCTGCAAGTCCAGCATAAGCGCCAGGTGATCTTCGAAGGCAGGTGGGGCGCCCTGAGGCTGCTCCATCCTCGGCAGTTTGACATCGCGCTGGGTCTCGGCCTTCTGGATGCGACGCTCGACGTCGCGGATCGCCGTAGTGTATTCGTCGACCTTAACACGGTCCTGCGGGCCGAGGTCCTTCTTAAGCGCGGTTAGCTTCGTGTTAACCGAGTCCAGGATGCTCTTGTGCTGGCGCAATCTCGCTTCACGCGCATTCTGATTGGTACTGCCGCTGTCGCCGAAGAGCTTCTCGAATACCGCTCGCGGGTTCCACTCCATCGGCAAAGGCTGCGTCTGGCTCCGCCAGGATAGCGTGTGTGTGTAAACACAGCTCAGATTGCCTGTGCAAGCGCCGGCGTTAGCCGGAGTGTCCATGGCGAGCTCAAGCGAGGCTACTTGTGTCTCCTTAGCGAAGTGCCGCGCGAGTAGCTGATCCATGGAGACGTCGGCGATAATTTCAACCTCGTTTCGTCCGCCGCGGGTTGTGCCGGTGAGAAATGAGCCGGAGGCGCCGGCGTGAATATAATTCCAGTTCGCTTTGATCCCGGACAACACAAGCATCTGGTTCCGGTAATCGGCAAGCGGCTCGAGAATGGGCGATAGCTCGAAGGCGCTTCCGTCACCCTTCGGAGACCAGTACTCCATGGCCATCCCATTAGGCACATAGAACGCCTGGAAGCGTTGCACAGGCTTTGAGGCGGCCCGGGCCTTCGGCGAGAGTGCTGGAAACATGGCGTCCAGAAACGGAAGGGCGAGTGTTGCGCCCAGTCCTTTGAGCGCCGTTCGTCGCGGCAAGGATTTTGCAGTGAGGAAAGTCATTTCTCTCTCCCTAAGAAAGTGGGACTCTTGACAATCCCAAGAATGATTGACGACCAGCGATATTCGTTCGCCGCTGCTTCGCGAACAATTTGGCGCACCGCCGGCCGGTCGTAATATTCGAGTTTGCGCCCGAGCGCATAGGATAGAAGTTTTTCTGTGACAGTGCGAGGAAATTGATCGCCCTGCTTGAGCAGCAACGATCGCAGGCCCGAAAGACCCTCAATCTTTGCGCCACTCGCCGCGGCTCCAGTTGCGTCGACTGGCCTGCCCGATTCATCGGCGGTGCGCCATCCTCCGATGACATCAAAATTCTCCAGCGCAAATCCCAACGGATCGATCGCTGAATGACAACTGTTGCAGGAGGGATTCTGCCGGTGCTCCGCCAGCCGCTCGCGTATGGACTTCGCCACAGCGCCGGGTTTAGTCTCCAGGTTGGTGTCGACTCCGGGAGGAGGCGGCGGCACATGCAAGCCGAACATATTATTCAGCAACCATTTGCCGCGAAGAACCGGCGAGGTTCGATCGGGGTAGGAGGTTGTCGCGAGCAACGCGCCCTGCGCGAGCAATCCGCCGCGTTGATCGCGATTCTGGAGGGTAACGCGCCGGAATCGGCTGCCGTATATTCCCGGAATCTCATAATGACGCGCCAGCCGTTCGTTGACGAACGTATAGTTGGCGTTCAAGAGCTCGGCTACGCTGCGATCCTCACGCAGAGTGCTGGCCACAAACAGCTCGGTTTCCCGTTTAAACGCCTGCAGCAGACTCTCGTCGTAGTTGGGATAGCGGACCGGATCAACCACGACTTCCTCGATGCGACGAAGGTTCAGCCACTGGGCGGCAAAATCCTCCACCAGCGCGTCCGTGGCGCGCGGGTCGGCGAGCATCCGCCGCACTTCCTTTTCAAGGATCGATGGATTCGTGAGCTGCCCACTCTCGGCGACGGTCAGCAGCCGATCGTCGGGGATGCTGCTCCACAAGAAGAATGATAAGCGTGAGGCCAGATCCAGATCGCTGAGGCGATTTGGCTTTCGATGGATGCGCAGCAGGAAGTCCGGGTCCACAAGCATCCGTTCGAGAGCGAACTGAATTCCGTTGTCGAAGCTTCCACCATCGCGACGACCCGTATCGAAAAACTCGAGCAGCGTACCGGTATCGGCTTTTGTAATCGGCCGGCGATAAGCAAGCCGGGCCATTCTGGAAAGTATCTGCGTAGCGCATGGCCGTTCTTCCGCGCCAATCCGAGGCCGGCAGACGAAAATCGCGCGCCGGCTAGGAGTGTCCTTCGCCGGCTGCAGACTCTGATACGGACCGCCGATCTGGACCGAGCCCACGTTCGCGTGATCCATGTACACTTCGTCATTCGCGATGACCCTGCCCCTCTGCAGCGGTTGCGGAAGGCCTTCCGGGTCCCAGAGTTCCCTCACGAACGACACGCCGACGATGCGGGCACCGGCCTCGACCGGGATGCGGATCTCAAGCCCGGCGTCTCCGCCGATCTGCATGTACTTTTCCCATTCCGGATCGCCGGCAAAGCCCGGTTCACCGTCCCCGGCGTAGCTCGCCGCGGCAGCCCTGCCGTGTGCTCCGCCTCCCACAGTGAACCGCTTCAGCAGCTTGCCATCGAGGCGAATGTCGAGCTGCTGCGGCCACCCCATACCCTTGAGGTAATCCTGATACTGCCTCTGAAGACGAACCTTGATGAGATACTCGCCGGCGACCGGAAAGGGATATCGAACGGCGATGCCGCCACGAGATCCGAGCGGCAGGTCTTCGCTCTGCCGGTCCTCTTGCAGAACATGTAACGGGATCGCGAATCTCTCGATTCCCGGACTGATCGGAGGCAGACCGGTAGCGAGTCTCGTGACCTGACGGCCCACCGACATGTATCGCTCGAGATGGGCTGTCGAAATGGAGAGGACATCCGCGAAGTTATCAAAACTGCCGTCCGCCGTCTCATCCCCGGGGAGCAACGGCTTCACATCGAGGTCGAGCGCAAACAGGTCGCGAATTGCGTTCTTGTATTCGGACCGGTTGAGACGATGGACCGCGCTAATCCTGCCCGCATTCGGACTGGCCGCCCACGCGCGATCGATTTCATTTTCGAGCGAGCTCGCTACTGCATGATAGGTCGCCGCATCGGGCCGAGGGCTTCCAGGCGGCGGCATCGTGCCGGCGTGAAGCCTCGCGATCACCCGTTCCCACAGCTCGGCATTGGCGGCCGGCTTAGTTGCCTCCAATGTGTCAAGCGTAAGTCCAGCCGTTCGAAGCTTTTGGTTATGGCACGCGACGCAATATGTGTCCAGAAATACTCGTGGTTTGGCTTCAGCGGAGGCGCCCCGCGCGCCAGACAAAGTTACGGCGATGATTCCTCCGCCGAGGAGGAGCGCGACAATCAGTGTCTCGATCTTGGAGGACCCCATTTTGGCCTTCCGACAAAAGAAGTATACACCCCAATGGAGCTCCCGCCCGAGCCTTGACACGCCCGCAGCCGTGGGAGTAGACTGCTGCCCATGAAACTGCTGATTTCGTGCATTGTGACCTTGTTGTCAATCGCCACCGCCTTCGGCCAGTCGCAGATCAAACGATACTTGTACATAAGCACGCCCGATGCGGCTCAAAAGGAAGGGCGAACCACCGGCCAGGGCATTCTGGTATTCGATATTGATGACGGACATAAGTTAGTCCGGCGCATTGACATCCCCGCCTTTAAGGAAGGGCTCCGTGGTTTCACTGGAAATCTCAAAACACACCGCGCTTTCTTTTCCACCAGCAATCGCCGCGTGGGCGCCTTTGATCTGGAAACCGAAAAGATTGTTTGGGACAAGACTTATGAAGCCGGGGCTGATCGATCGGCAGTTACTCTGGACGGCAAGAAAGTCTACGTTCCTACCGGATACTGGTACCACGGGGAAGACAGCGGACTCCTGGTGCTCAACGGCGAAAACGGCGAGTTCATAAAGCGGTTCAACGTAGGAGGGGGAGCCCACAACACCATAGTCAGTCTCGATGGGCGGTTCTTATACCTTGGCAGCACGACGATGTTGACGGTTTTCGATACGAAAGATGAGAAAATGATCCGCCAGATCAAGGACGTCGGCGAGCGCGGGATTTTCCCATACACCGTGGATAGCCGCAACCGCATCGCCTATGTGTGCCTCGGCAATCACATCGGGTTCGACGTGGTGGATCTGGAAACGGGAAAGGCCCTCCACCGTGTCTTTGCGGGAAAGGAAAAGATCGCTCATCGGACGCACGGCGCAGCTCTCACACCGGACGAAACCGAATTGTGGATCAGCGATCAAGCCGGCAAGAAAGTGTTCATTTTCGACGCCACGAAAATGCCTCCGGAGCCTAAAGGCGAAGTCGAGTTGTCACAGGGGGGTCACGGATGGGTGAATTTTAGCCTCGATGGCCGCTATGCCTGGACGCACGCGCCCGATGTCTTTGATGCGAAAACCAAGAAGCTTGTCGCTACCTTAAAAGACGAAACCGGCACTCCAGTGTCTGGTTCAAAGTACTTCGAAGTCCATTTCCGCGACGGCAAAGTGGTGCAGATGAGCAGTGAGTTTGGATTGGGACGAAAGAAGTAATATCGAGAACGCTCACGGCTCTTTCAGCAGCTCCGCAACCGTCCAATAGTCCGTCCGGGTCCCGCTCGCAGCGCGGACCTGGGTGACGGTCGCTGTCGAAACCGGGGTGTTAGCTCCGCCAAAACGCCGGCGGACATATGAGACCAGGGAAGCGACGTCAGCGTCGGTCAAAATCGGTCCAAATCCGGGCATCTCCTGGTTGTAGGTTTTGCCGAGCACTTCAATGGGTCCGTGCAGGCCGTGAAGCACAATTTTTATCAACCGATTTTCCGGTCCGGCGACCCAGGCAGAACCCTCGAGCGGTGGAGCTTCGCCCCTCATCCACGGTCCCTCGTCCAGGTGGCATCCCGCGCAGTGGGTCTCAAACTTGGATCTCCCCGGGTCCACCGATGATTGCGGTGAGCGAATACGACTCCGAGCGCAGCCCGTGGGCAGCGAACCAACCCAAAGTGTGGCGAAGATCAGAATCGAAGTCGATACGAGGTGATTCAATAAGCTCCGTCAGAGAAGATCACGGCGTGAACGGTCCGGGCCAGGATGTGGAGATCGAGCCATGGGGACCAGTTGCGGATGTAGTAGGCGTCGAGCGCTTCCTGCGTTTTGAGATCGCCATTGCTGCGCGCGGAAACCTGCCAGAGCCCAGTCAGCCCGGGAGTTACCTTGGCGCGCAGATTGCGAAATTCCGGCTGGAATTGCTGCAGATGATACTCCGGGAACGGACGCGGTCCCACCAGGCTCATCTCTCCTCGCAGTACATTCCAAAGTTGTGGCAGCTCGTCCAGGCTCGTTCGGCGCAACAGGTGACCGATCCCAGGCAGGATACGTGGATCCTTCTTCAACTTGAAGTAGCGCTGCCACTCCTCGCGCGCCTCCGGGAACTGGCGCAAATGGCCGGAGAGGAGATTTTCAGCGTCGGAGCGCATGGTCCGCAGTTTCCAGACTCGGATCGGACGACCCGCCTCTCCAACGCGAACCTGATAGTAGAGCGCCGGACCGCGGCTCGCGATCTTGATCCATAACGCCGCTACTGCAAGAATCGGCGTCGCGATGATTCCGAGCACCACTGCGAGCGCAAGATCGATTGCGCGTTTCAGCCAACGGTTGAACGGAATAAGAAGATTCTGGCGGACCTCCAGCCCGAGCGCCCCTCCCATCTCCCGGATCGAAACCCAGAGGGTCGCCATCCCGAACAAATTCGGAATCACAATCACATTGCTGAAGGAGGCTCCCCAGCGCTCGAGAAGCGCCACTAAGCGCGGTCCGGGAACGCCGGGCATAGCGACAATGGCATGGCGAACACCGAGTGAACGCGCCAGTTCGGGAGCCAGTGAGAGCGGACCGAAGACAGTTACTCCGGCGCACTCGCCAAGCTTGCCAGGATCGTCATCGAGACAGCCTACCGGCTTCATCCCCATAGCAGGGCGCGCGCGGAGATCTTCGATTAAAACGCGCGCCGTTTTGCCCGCTCCCAAAATGAGGACCGGGACACCCCACCACGATTTTGCGGCAAACGCACGGCGTACGGCAGCCCGCTGCAGCGGTGCAAGTGTTGCGACCAGCGCTCCGGAGCAAAGGAGGACGCCGCGCGAGTAGACGCCGTCGGCCTTGGTGAGAAAGGCGGCCGCCGTGAGGACGAGCGAGACGAGCGCCGCGCCGGTAACGATGCGGCGCAATTCTTCGACAGCGCCGAGTCCGGCGGCCGAATAGAGTCCAAAGGAAGCGTAGACCAGGAGAAAGAGTCCGAGTGACATCCAGAGGTCGAACTCATTGTCGGTTTTGACCGACGTATTGACCAGGGACCACAAACCGGCTCCAGCGCGCCGCGCGATGAGCACGGCCAGAATGTCTGCGGCAAGCAGGCACAGCCCGGTCGCGACGGGATTGGCCCGCAAGATGACGGGTAGCCTTTCCGGGACGGATACGGCGGCCGCGGCGGGTGCGCTCATTTCACATGCTTGCGGAACACAGTCTTGTTTCGAACGCGGCCAGTATTGCGTCGCGGTGAAAATTTTGGGCGGCGTAGCCCCGGGCCTTTGCACCCAAACGGATCCGCTCCTGCTCGTTTTCCGACAACGCGGTAATCGCGTTCGCCAGCGCGGCAGGATCCTCCGGCGGAACCACAATTCCGCATTCCCCGACAACCGAAGCGACTTCCGATCCGTGGTGCGCGGTCGCGACCACGGGCCGTCCGCTGGCGAGCATTCCCAGAAGCTTGGAAGGCATGACGAGGTCGGCTACCGAAGGTCTCTGCGGGAGCAGGTGAATATCCGCCATATTGAACAGATCGTTCCGCCGCTCAGGTAGCTGCGACGGGACAAATTGAACGTTCGGCAAATCCCGCGCCATCTCGCGGAGTTTGGGCAAACCGACCCCATCGCCACAGATTACGATCCGGATCATCGGACGATCCAGCAGCAAGCGAGCGGCATCCACGAGTAACTCGATGCCTTGCTTCCTACCCAGACTGCCCGAGTAAAGCGCGACGAACGCCTCGGCGGGGATCGCGAGCTCCCGCCGCAGCGGACTTGGCTGCTCCATCGGGAAAACAGATTCGGTGTCGATCCAGTTGGGAAACAAGACGCGGCGTTGTTCGACGACGCCCTTAGCTTCGAGCCGGTCCATCATTCGGCCGGAGATGGTTGACACCACGTCAAAGCGCCGCATCACGCAGGATTCGAGCGAGCTGACGAACCGGCGCAACCCGGAGCTACGGAACTGACCCATGTCGAAAGCGATGTCCAGCTCGAAATCCTGGACATGCATCCACGAGAGCGCGCCGCACAATTTGGCGGCGAGCAGCGACGCTACCGCATTGAGGAACGACGGCTCGGTGACGAAGATCACATCCGGCCGCCGGAATATTTCCCGCAGCAGCGCCGGGAAGCTGGACAGCGCAAAACTCGCGGCATATAGCGCGCGTGAGATACCGCCAGGCTGTGACGGCAACCAGATAGGACAGCGAGTTATTTGAACCGCGCCGAGACTCTCCGCCACGTACCGCCAGCCGCTATAGGGCTGCTGGACCGCCCAGTGCGGATAGTAAGGAGGAGGACAGACGACGCGGACATCGTGCCCCCGGCTTGCGAGCCACTCACACATTTCCCCCGAGTAGACGGCTACGCCCAAATACTCGGGAGGATAGAAAATGTGATGGCTAAGTATCTTCAAAGGCCGGGGCATTCGTTCAGGAACAGATAGCTCTTGTCATCCTGGTAAAGCTCTTCGCTGGGGCGAGTATCGATCGGGGCTCCGGGCCCGCGGTAACCGTAGGAGGACAGAAGCTCGAGAGCCTTGGCGCGGTCGACGCCCGAGTGAAACTCGACGATGAGCTTGGGATGTTGTTCGCACAGAGTCTGCCGCATACCTTCGAGAACTTCGAGCTCCATCCCTTGGACATCAATCTTGATGCCGTGCACGAGTGGATTGCTTTCACAAAGGATGGGCCAAATGATATCGAACGATGCGACGGAGATGGGCTCCTCCCAAGTCCGGGGCCCGATGGTGCTGTCCGCCATGCCGCGAACGAGGGGCAGCCGGCGCGTTTCGAGATTGGGACAAGCGGCGAGGCCAAGAGGAATGACTTGGAGCTGCCGCAGTCCGTTCAACTCGCGAGTGCGTGCGACGCAGCCGGCGGTACTCAGCACAGGCTCGAAGGCGACGACGCGGCCGGCGGGTCCGACGAGACGGCAGAGAGCGATGCCGGTGTAGCCGTAATGCGCGCCGACATCGATCCAAGTTTCACCGGTGGAGACATTGCGGCGGAACCATTCGAGGAGAGGTTTTTCGGTGGTACCCAGGATAGCGCCAGGGTAGTCGTGCCAGGAGGTGTAGATGCGGGCGCCGCGGAGGGAGCCGGCAAGGATCGAGTGAGAATACGCCGACTTGGGCAAAAATCGCCTAATGTGCCTTTTGACGAAATCATTCATCCGAACGATGTGTTAGGCGCAAACGCCGTGACGCTGTAGTCCCCTTAGAAATTGAAGAGCATTTGAGGTTGCCTCGAAATGTTCCGTAAAACACTTATGCGCATTGTTCCTCATCACCTGCAACTCCGCCTCAGACATTCCTAGCCATTTTTGCAACGATCGAACCGTTCCCTCAATGGTATCTGTGTCGACAAATCCAGCATTTTCTGAAACGACATCTCGCCAGATATTCACCTTGTCCGTTATCAGAGCTGGAACTCGGGCGCCGAGCGCCTCAAGCACTGCAACCGGGAATGCTTCACAATGCGAAGGCAGCGCAAACAAGGCCGCTGCTCGAAATGCTGCCCACTTCATTTCGCCGTAGAGGGGGCCTGTCCATGTAACACGATGCTCGATCGAGCGGCGTTTCGTCAATGCGTGCAGCATCGCGACAAACCCCTCTTCCGCAGGGCCGGCAATTACTAAGTGAAGGTCTGGGTGTGCTTTGCAGATCCTCGAAAACGCTTCGAGCAACAAGTCACATCCCTTCATCGGATGGAGCCTGCTCAAATAGATGATCAGACGCTTGTCGCGGAGATGCGGATAACAGGATACGAATTCCGTTTGTTGCGAGCATGCGACAGGAATCGAGGTCCCGACAACCGTCACGACATCATCTGTGCAGACATACGGAGAGTAGGCTTTACGAGCCATTCTTCTCTCCTCCTCGCAGGTAAATAGCACAGCTCGGGCATCGCGCAGCACCTTCCATTCCAAAAGGCGCCACATTGCAATCTTGCTAAGCGAACTGAACGAGGTCGTCTCTTGAAACCAGGGATTGAGCATGCTGTGAGGAATTATGAAATACGGAACCCCAAGACGGCGCAGGCCATTTCGGATGCCCTGACCGAGGTACCGCCACACTCCATTAACGATTACCGCGTCAAAAGCAGCCGCACGCGACTTTACCCACGCATCGAGCCGAGGCTGAAATCGATATCGGCTGACGCCCGGGCCAAGAACATGAACCGGCATGGGCCAGTCTCGAATCCAAGGGCAATCCTCGCCGTCTAGCGAAATCAGCTCAATTTTGTGACCGAGCGCTTGGAGAGCGATTGACC
>Ga0075431_100002708_pt1 | contig 17182 bp, 20 predicted proteins | sample RhiMetdeltSRZDD5_FD_75297 | JGI IMG/M metagenome (GOLD analysis project Ga0075431, IMG submission 75297) | Populus rhizosphere microbial communities from Tennessee, USA - Rhizosphere MetaG P. deltoides SRZDD5 | ecosystem: Host-associated > Plants > Roots > Rhizosphere > Soil | place: USA... | reverse complement strand
AGGTACCCGAGCAGGCCGCGGGCGGCGATCGCGCTGGCGCCGATGACGTCGGTCGCCTGCCTGATCGCCTCCGGCTTGCAGAGCCAGGGCAGCTCCGGCGTGAAGATCGACATCGACGGACGCCGGTCGCAGAGGACGACGACCCGCGGCGCCTCCTCCGCGAAGTGCTCGCGGACGACGAACTCCTCGCTCCCGCGCGCGAGCGAGAGCCGCGCGGAGGCGTTCCAGTCGATCTTGTCGACGTCGTCGCCGGGCTCGTACGGGCGCGAGCTGGCGACGTCCGAGCCGAGGCCGCGGCGCATGCTGTGCAGCCCCCCGAACGGGAGCCCGAGCACACGGCGGCGCGGGATGAGCGGGAAAGTGGCGGTCAACTCGCCGCCGCGACCGCGGCTTCCAGCTCCTCGCCCGGCCGGGGGGCGATCTCCGCGCACTGGGCGCGGAAACGCTCCGCCGCCTCGCTCCAGCCGATCTCGCGCGCGGTCGCGACGAAGCTCGGCGTGAAGACGATCCGGTGCATGACGACGGGCAGGAAGGAGCGCTCGACGTCGACCGGGGTGACGAACTCGCGCCCCTCGAGCAAGGCCCAGGCGCGGGCGGCGCGCTCGAGGGCGAGCGAGCCGCGCACGGAGGCGCCGATCGCGACCCCCTCCGCCTCCCGGGTCGCGCGCACGAGCCGGATCACCCAGCGCCGGAGCACCGGGTCGATGTAGACGTCGTGCACCGCGTCCCGGAGCGCGCGCACATCGGCGAGCGAGAGCACGGGCTGCAAGGAGGCGAGCGGGTGCGCGCGCAGCTGGCCCTCGACGATCGCGAGCTCCTCGTCCTCGCCCGGGTAGCCGAGCGCCGTCCGCAGGAAGAAACGGTCGAGCTGCGCCTCCGGGAGCGGGAAGGTGCCCTCCTGCTCGATCGGGTTCTCGGTCGCGAGCACGAGGAAGGGATCGGGGAGCTCGCGGGTGACGCCGTCGATCGTCACCTGCTGCTCGGCCATCGCCTCCAGCAGCGCCGACTGCGTCTTCGGCATCGCGCGGTTGATCTCGTCCACGAGGACGACGTTGGCGAACACGGGCCCGGCCCGGAACTCGAAGTCGCGCTCGCGCTGGTCGAAGACGGAGAGGCCGGTGACGTCCGTCGGCTGCAGGTCGGGCGTGCACTGCACGCGCTGGTTCGTCGCCCCCTCGATCGAGCCCGCGATCGCGCGCGCGAGCACCGTCTTCGCCGTCCCCGGGACGTCCTCGAGCAGCACGTGGCCGCCGCACAGGAGCGCCGAGAGCACGAGCTTGATCTCCTCCCGCTTGCCGTAGACGACCGTCTCGATGTTGGCGAGGAGGCGCGTGGCGAGCTCAACCGAATGCGGAGCCCCGCTCACGCGCGCACCACCTTGCTGACGCTCCGGACGTAGCACGGCCTCGCCTCGGTCAGCGGAAGGATCGCCCGCAGCAGGGTCCCTTTCGGGACGGCGAGGCGGAACCGCGCCTCCGAGGCGCTCACGACCCCCGTGCTGTTCACCGAGTCCGTGAGCCTCACCTCGCGCATCGTGCGCCAGGCACCCCCGCTGCGGCGCTGGATCTCGACCGTCCTTCTCCAGAGGCTCCGCTTGGAGATGGCCGTGACGACGAATCCTCTCGTGGCGCGCTCCCGGGCGAGCAGGACGCTCGCGGCCTGGCGGATCGTCACCGGCGCGCTCGTGGAGCTTCGCCAGCGCGCACGGAAGGTGGACGTGACCGCGGTGCCGACCGGCAGCTGCCAGCCCCCGCCGGCGTTGACGTGGGCCTCGGCGTACGTGCTGAAGGCCGAGCTGCCGCACTCCCGTACCTGCACGGTCACGACGTCCTGCGGGCCTGCGCCCCGGGCAGCACCGAAGACCGTCGCGGGCTGAGCCCAGGCGACCACGGCCGGGCGGGCGAAGATCGTCAGCCGCGCCTGGATGTCGGACGGACGCGCGTCCGTCGTCGCGAGGAACGCGGACAGCGCGACCAGAGCCGCGAGCGTCACTCGTCTCATCGGTCCTCCATTCAGTCCGGGAAGCAGGTCGGTGACGTGTACAGGAGCGACTTGCCGGACTGGAGCACCTGCGCGTACACGAGCGGCCTCCCCGACTGTGCTCGCGCGACGAGCGTCGCCTCGCGCACGGGGACGGTCGTGCGCAGCACGCTCCGGAAGGTCGACAGTCGCGCGGCCGATCCGAGGACGGCTCGGATCCGGACGAGGATGCGCCGCCCGGAAGCGCAGTCCCGGCGGTCGTCGATCGACCCCACGGTGCCTCCGTCGAGCCCGCTCCTCGACAACGAGACACGGGCACTCGTCGCACGGCACCGTCCCCGGTTGACCCCGATCGTCCCCCAGCTCCGGAACGGGAAGGTGTAGCCCACGAGCGTGGCCACGATCGTCGCTGACGGCGACGGCCGGCCCGCCGACACCCACGCCAGCTCGTTCTCGACCGCGGTGGCCGCGGCCCCGGAGACGTTCGTCTCGATGCCGGCGAATGCCGGCTGGTCCCAGCTCTGGCCGTGTCGCCCGCTTCCGCTGTGTGCCCGGGTGCCGATCTTGCGTATGCCTCCGATCAGCGAGGGCGTGCAGGCAAACGTGCGATCGAGCACCACAGGGGCAGAAGGAGCCTGGATCGTGGCCGGTCGACTCCTCCTCGCGTGCTCGGTCTTCCGCGCCCGCTGCACGACGAGCCGGTCGAGCTGCTGCTGGACCTCCGCCGAGAGCCTCCGCGAGAGCCGGGGGGAGCCGGCGTAGACGACGAGATCGACGTTGAAGCCGTTCACCAGCGCGCGCAGCTGGTACTGACCGAGCGGCTCGTCCGGGCGCACCTGCGTCCCGTACTCGATGTACGGCGTCGCGTCCCGAAGCCGTAGCGGAAGCGTCCGCGGCGGATAGCGGGTCGACGTCCACGGCTGCTGCTCGGCCTCGATGAAGGTCGCGACGACGACGACACCGCGGACCGGCAGGGTGAGGAGCGTCGAATACGGCAGGGCGGACGGCTCCGCCAGCCCGTTGACGACGTCGTCCTCTGCGAACGGCACGTTCGCCACCATCGCGACGGCAGGCTGATCCGGCGTCCCGCGCATGGCGCTCTGAAGAGCGAACCAGCCCGACCGCGGGACGAAGCCGAGCCCGATCGGGTCGCGGGCCGCCGTTCCGCTCGGGGCCACGAGCGCTCCGAGCCCGACGCCCAGTCCGAGCGCGACGACCACGCCGACGCCGAGCAGCGCGGCAACGCGTGCCGTGCGCCGACGCCGGGGCCGCGCCCGCGGGACGGCCGTGAGCGCCCGTTCCCGCGCTCGGCGAGTGACCCCGCCGTCGGGCTCCGGCAAGCGCTTCCAGCCCTCGCGCAGGATGCGCTCGAGGTCGTCGTCAGCCGACATGCCGCTCCACGAGGACAGCGCGGAGCTCCTCCTTCGCCCGGGCGAGCCGCGAGGCGACGGTGCCGACGGGAAGCCCGAGCGTGCCTGCGATCTCCTCGAGCGGGAGGTCGAGCCAGTAGTGGAGGACGACGACGACCCTCTTCGAGGTACCCAGGCCCGCCACGGCGTCGGCGACGGCCCACAGGCGCACGTCCTCCTCGGCCGTCTCCGTCAGGGACCAGCCATGGAACGCGGCGTCGGGGTCGGGGGCGACCGCCAGGCGTCTCTCCCGACGCAGGAGGTCGATCGCGCGGTTGACTGCGATCCGCTTCAGCCAAGGCCCGAACGGACGGCTCTCGTCGAAGCGGTCGAGCGCGGCGAACGCCTTCTCGATCGCCTCCTGGGCCGCGTCGTCCGCGAGAGCCCGGTCGGCGGTGACGGCGAAGGCGGTTCGCCACGTGTACGGCCAGTAGCGATCGAAGAGAACCTCGACGGCCTGCGTCGAGCCCGCCCGCGCGAGCGCGATGAGCTCGGTATCCGGTCGGCGCCGCACCTGCCTTCTAGTACGAGTGCCTCGCCCGAACGTTATCCATGGGGCAGGGAGATCAGGCCAGGCGCTTGTACAGGCGGTCGATGAGGTCGGGCATCTGCTCGAGCTTCTCGGTGATGACCCGGATCCGGTACTCGCGGAAGTGCTCCGGCTCGACGTCGAGGGCCGTCGCGATCCGCGCGAGGACCTCGTTCGACGGCACCGGCCGGTTCCCGTGCACGATGTGGTTCAGGTACCCGGCCGAGAGGTCGGCCTTGTCCGCCAGGCCCCGATAGGTCGTCCCCGTCTCGACCATCAGCTGCTCGATCGTCGGCCCGAGGTGCTCGTCGCTGTATCTCCGACGCTTCGCCATCAGTCCTGCACCGCCCATTTCAGCACGTCGGCCGCAGCGACGCGATCCTCGCCGGTCCCGTCGCGGCGCCGCACGTCGATCTTCCCGTCCTCGAGTGTCTTCTTCCCGACGATGACACGGAGCGGGACACCGACGAGATCCGCATCGGCGAACTTCTCCCCGGGACGCTCGTCACGGTCGTCGAGCAGGACGTCGAGGCCCGCCTCGTCCAGGGCGGCTGAGGCCTTCTCCGCCTCTTCGAGCACCTCGTCGGCTCCCCCGTGGAGGGCGAGCACGTGGACGTCGTACGGCGCGATTGACGGGGGCCAGACGATGCCGTTCTCATCGTGGTGCTGCTCCACGACGGCGGCGATCGTGCGTGCGGGGCCGATTCCGTAGCTCCCCATGACGATCGAACGCGTCGTTCCGTCCTCGTCCAGGTAGGACGCGTCCAGCGCGGCCGAGTGGAACGTGCCCAGCTTGAAGATGTGGCCGACCTCGACGGCCGGGCCGACGGTCAGCGCGCCCCCGCAGGTCGGGCACGCGTCGCCTGCGCGCGCCTGGCGGATGTCGGCAAAGACCGGCTCGTAGTCGCGTCCTGCCTCCACCCCACGCGTGTGCCAGCCGTCGCGGTTGGCTCCCGCGACGAACTGCCCCTCCCGCAGGCTCTCGTCGGCGATCACCTCGCCCGGCGCGCCGACCGGCCCGATCGACCCGCCTCCCGCGCCGAACGCGGATCGGATCTCGTCCTCGGTCGCCGGGCGAAACGCAGACTCGAAGTACGTCATGAGCTTCTCCTCGCTCAGTCTGTCGTCTCCGCGGACGAGCGCGAGCACGAGCCGGTCGCCGACGACGACGGGCATCGCCTTGGAGGTCGCGGCCGGATCGATGCCGAGCTGTTCGGCCAGCGCCTCGATCGTGGTGACGCCCGGCGTCGCCACGTCCTCGGGCGCGTCCAGCAGCGCCGGAAACTCCGCGGCGCGGGGCACGCCTCGCGCCGCCTCGATGTCCGCGAAGTAGTCGCCGTTCTCGCAGCGCATGAGCTCGTTCTCGCCCGAACCGGTCGGCGCCAGGAAGCCGAGCGACTCCTTGCCGCCCATGATCCCGGACTCCGCTTCGACGAGGTACGCCTCGACCTCGCAGCGCTCGAAGATGCGCGCGTACGCCTCGGCGTGGCGGTCGAAGCTGACGTCGAGCCCTGCCTCGTCGCGATCGAACGAGTACGAGTCCTTCATGATGAACTCGCGCACCCGCAGGAGCCCGCCACGCGGCCGCGGCTCGTCCCGCTCCTTGGTCGAGAAGTGGTACCAGGTCTGGGGAAGCTCCTTGTACGACTGCAGCTCGCGCGCGTGGAACGTCATCGTCTCCTCGTGCGTCAACGGCAGCACGAAGTCGCGCCCGTTGCGGTCCTTCAGCCTGAAGAGCTCGGGGATGGAGATGCGGCCCGTTCTCTCCCAGAGCTCGGCGGGTGTCAGCACGGGGCAGAGCATCTCCTGCCCGCCGATGGCGTTCATCTCCTCGCGGATGACCTCGACGACCTTCTGGTGCACGCGCCAGCCGAGCGGCAGGAACGTCCAGAGGCCGGCTCCGACCTGCCTGATGTAGCCGCCGCGTACGAGCAGCCTGTGGGAAACCGCCTCCGCGTCGGCCGGAGCCTCGCGCAAGGTCGGGATGAAGAGCTGGGACTGCCTCGCGATCAAGGGCCGAAGGCTAGTCGAGAGGAATCAGGCTGGCCTCGGCCATCGCCAGCGCGGCCGGCTTCGCCATCTTCAGCCGCTTCGGGCGCCTCATGCCGTCGGCGAGCCAGCGGTCGATCTCGTGGAAGAGCTCGTCGATCAACGTCTCGGACTCGACCTTGCGGAGGACCCGCCCGTGCGCGTAGATGAAGCCGACGTCGCGGCCGCCCGCGATCCCGAAGTCGGCGTCCCCCGCCTCCCCGGGCCCGTTCACCGCGCAGCCCATGACCGCGACCTCGAATGCCTGCGGGTAGGCGCGCAGGCGCTCCTCGACGACGCGCGCGAGGCTCTCGACGCCGACGTTGTCGCGGCCGCAGGACGGGCAGGCGATCATCACGGGCCCGCGCTCGCGGAGACCGAGCGCCTTCAGGATCTCCCAGGCGACGTCGACCTCCTTCACCGGGTCCGCCGTCAGCGAGACGCGCAACGTGTCCCCGATCCCGTCCGCGAGGAGCGAGCCGATGCCGACCGCGCTCTTGATCCCGCCCGCGAACTCGGTTCCCGCCTCGGTGACGCCGAGATGGAGCGGGTACGGCACCTTCGCCGCCAGCATCCGGTACGCGCGGATCATCGTCGGCACGTGGGTGGCCTTGACCGAGATCTTGAAATCGCGGTAGTCGAGCCGCTCGAGCAGCTCGACCTCCTCGAGCGCGGCGGCCACGAGCGCCTCGGCCTGATCGCGCTGTGCGAGCCCGGAGAGGTGCTTCGGGAGCGACCCCGAGTTGGCGCCGATCCGCATGGGAATCCCCGCCTTCTTCGCTGCGGTCACGACCTGCTCGACCTTGTCCGGTCCTCCGATGTTCCCGGGGTTGATGCGCACCGCCGCGACGCCGGCGTCGATCGCCTTCAGCGCGAGCGAGGCGTTGAAATGGATGTCCGCGATGACCGGCAGCGGGGAGAGGCGGACGATCGTCGCGAGCGCGGCCGCGTCCTCGTTCTTCGGAACCGCGACGCGGACGATCTCGCATCCCGCCGATGCGAGCGCGGCGATCTGCGCCGTCGTCGCCGCGACGTCGTGGGTCTTCGTGAGCGTCATCGACTGTACGGCGACCGGCGCACCGCCGCCGACGGCCACGTCCCCGACGCGAATGCCGACCTCGCTGGGCATGGCGTAGAGCGTATCCCCCGAAGAGCTACGACAAGCGGCCGATGTCGTTCGTCAGGCCGATGAAGAAGAGGAGGACGACGACCGCGATCCCGACGACCGACGCGCGCTCGTACACCTCGCGGCGAAGCACGCGCCCGCGGGCGCCCTCGAGCAGCGCGAACATGACGTGCCCTCCGTCGAGCGGCAGGAGCGGCAGCAGGTTCATGAGCCCGATCGAGAGCGAGACGAGCCCAAGCACCCACAGGTAGTTCGCCGTCCCCTGCTGGACCGCGTCGGACGAGACGCGTGTGATCCCGATCGGGCTCGCGACGTCCTCCCGGCCCTGACCCGTCACCAGTCGCCCGATCGAGAGGACGATCTCCTTCGTGACGATCCCGGTGACCTCGACGGCGCGCCACGAGGCGTCGACCGGTGGGAGCCCGAGGCCCTCACGGACGATGCCGATGCGGTAGCCGCCGTCCGTCTGCATCGGCCTGAGCGGGCCGACCTTGACCTCGTTGCCGTCACGGACGACGGTGAGGACGAGTGCCTTCCCCTCCGAGCCGAGGATGCGCTCGCCGAGCCCCTCTCCGGACACGCGCTGTCCGTCGACGGCGATGACTTTGTCGCCGGCGAGCAGGCCGGCGGATTCGGCCGGGGAGTCGGCGGCGACGGAGGCGATCGTCTGGCTCGGCTTGCCCCCGACCGTCGTGAAGAGGATGGCGAAGAGCACGAGCGTGAGCGCGATGTTCGCTCCCGGCCCGGCCATGATCGCGACGAGCCGCTTCCACGTCGGCGCCTTCCAGTAGGCCTGGTCGCCGAGGGCGTCCCTGAGCTCGGTCAGGCCCTTCTCCGCGCTCGAGCGCGCGCGCGGAGAAAGCTTCCTCTCACGTAGCGCCAGCTCGAGATCGTCGAGCGCGGCCATGCCGGCAGGAAGGTCGGTCGCCTCGAGTGCGCGCTTCACGCGGTCGATCGGGCCGACCAGCCCGGGCGCCTCCTCGGCGGCGTGCGCGAACCGGCGGTCCGCGTCGTACGGGATCGGTCGGTGCATCCCCGGAATCGTCACGAAGCCGCCGAGCGGGATCGCTCCGACGCCGTACTCGATCCCGTTGCGCTTCCACTTGACGAGCGCGGGCGGGAAGCCGACGTAGAACCGCCGCGGACGCAGGCCCACCGCGAGGGAGCCGAAGAAATGGCCCGCCTCGTGGATGAGGATGAGGAGGGCGAGGCCGAGGATCGCGATCAGGAAGCTCATGGGCCGCTCACACCGGGGCCAATCTTCCCTGGGCGACCCGACGTGCCGCCGCGTCAGCGGCGAAGAGCTCGGCGAGGTCGCGTGCAGGAGCGCCGTCCGCCTGTGAGAGCGCGTGCTCGACGAGCTCGGCGACGTCGAGGAAGCCGATCCGCCCGCCGAGGAACGCGTCAACCGCGACCTCGTTGGCGGCGTTGAAGGCGCAGGGGTAGGTGCCGCCGCGCTCGCCCGCCTCGCGCGCGAGCCGAAGCAGCGGGAAGCGCTCGAGGTCGGGAGGCTCGAACGCGAGCGTGAGACCTGCGGAGAAGTCGAGTGCGGGCACCGACGTCGCGGCCCGGTCCGGGTACGTGAGCGCGAACGAGATCGGGACGCGCATGTCCGGGTACCCGAGGTGGGCGAGTGCGCCGCCGTCGCGGAAGCGCACGAGGGCGTGGACGACCGAGCTCGGGTGGACGACGACCTCGATCCGATCGTAGGCGAGGTCGAAGAGGAAGTGCGCCTCGATCAGCTCGAGGCCTTTGTTGGCGAGGGTCGCGGAGTCGATGGTGATCTTGGGGCCCATGGACCAGGTGGGGTGCTCGAGCGCCTCCTCCACGCTCACCGATTCGAGCGCGGAGAGGGAACGGTTTCGGAACGGGCCGCCCGAGGCGGTGAGGACCACGGATTCGACGGTCTCCGGCGTACGTCCTTCCAGGCACTGGAAGACGGCCGAGTGCTCGCTGTCCACGGGCAGCAGGAGCCCTCCACCCCGCTTCCGGGCCCCAACGGCGAGATCCCCGGCCGCGACGAGGCTCTCCTTGTTCGCGAGCGCGAGGGTGACGCCGCGCTCGAGCGCCCACAGCGTCGCCCCGACGCCCGCGAAGCCGACGACCGCGTTCAGGACGAGGTCGGGCTCGGAGGCCTCCAGGAGCTCGGTGAGGTCGCCGCCCACCTGGACGTGCTCGACGTCGTGCGCGGCGGCGAGCGCGTCGAGGGACTGCGAGCCCGACGAGAGCGCGCACACCTCGAGGGCCGGGTGCGCCGCGATCACCTCGAGCGCCTGCCGACCGATCGAGCCGGTAGCGCCGAGCAGGGCGACTCTCGTCACGTCGTCCACGCAGGAAGGCTAATCGGCAGCGTGTTCAGAACAGGTAGGGCGCGCGGGAGGCTAGGTGCCGCCCACGGCCAGGATCACGTAGTAGGCGGCAGGGCCGGCCCAGAGGAGTGCGTCCAGGCGGTCGAGCATGCCGCCGTGCCCCCCGAGCAGGCGACCCGAGTCCTTCACCTCGAGGTCGCGCTTGACCGCGGACTCGAAGAGGTCGCCGAAGACGGCGGCGAGCGCGACAACGGCCCCGAGCAGCAGCATCTCCGGGATCGTCAGGAACTCGTCGCGGTCGTTGTAGAGGACGACGAACGCGACGACCATCGCAGCGACCACGCCGCCCGCGAACCCCTCCCACGTCTTCGCCGGCGAGATCGCCGGCGCCATCCGGTGACGTCCCAGCGAGCGGCCGACGAAGAACGCCGCCGTGTCCGCGGCGAACACGGTGAACAGCACCGCCATCACCGCCCAGAAGCCGTTGTCCGGGATGTCGCGCACGAGGAGGAGGAAGCCGATCCCACCGCCCACCCAGACGACGCCCAGGAGCGTGACGCCGAACGACGCGGTCGCCGACGGGCGGACGTGGGAGAGCCCGAAGACGACGAAGGCGAAGAGGAGCGTCGTCAGCATCCCGCCGACCATCCAGGCGATCCCGCCGAGCTGCAGCCCGAGGAGTGCGAGCACGAAGCCGAGGTAGCCCGCGATGACGAGCGGTCGCAGCTCCCGCGCCATCGTGTACAGCTCGTGCAGGGCGATCAGCCCGCCGGCGAGCGCGAGCGCGAACAGCCACCAGCCGCCGAGGTAGACGACGCCGATGACGAGCGGCAGCAGGATCGCCGCGACGAGGAGCCGCGAGACGAGAGAGCTCATCCAGGGGTCACCGGGCGAGTATCACGCGTTCGGAGGCACCCAGCCCGCGGAAGCCCTCACCGGGCGCCGAACCGGCGCGCGCGGCTCGCGTACTCGTCGAGCGCTGCCCGGAGTGGCCCCTCGCCGAAGTCCGGCCAGAGCGTGTCCGCGAAGACGAGCTCGGCGTACGCGGACTGCCAGAGGAGGAAGTTGGAGAGGCGCTGCTCCCCCGAGGTTCGGATCACGAGGTCCGGATCGGGCAGCTCGGGCGCGAACAGCCGTGCGGCGAGCGCGTCCTCGTCCACGTTCTCGGACGCGACGCCGTCCTCGAGCAGGCGTCTCGCCGCCTCGACGAGCTCCGCTCGCCCACCGTAGTCGAACGCGATCCAGAGGTGGAGGCGCTCGTTCCCGACGGTCTCGGCCTCGAGGCCCGCCATCTTCTCCTGCAGCTGTTGCGGCACCCGGTCGCGCCGCCCGAAAAAGCGCGTGCGAACTCCCTGCTTCGCCAGGTCGGGGAGCTCGCGGTCGATCGTCTCGTCGAGGAGCTGCATGATCGCCGTCACCTCGTCGGCGGGACGCGACCAGTTCTCCGTCGAGAACGCGTACACGGCGAGCGAGCCGATCCCGAGCTCGATCGCGGCCTCGACCGTGCGTCGCAGCGCGCGAGCCCCCTCGCGGTGCCCTTCTGCCACCGGCAGGCCGCGAGCGGACGCCCAGCGCCCGTTCCCGTCCATGATGATCGCCACGCTCCGGGCGAGGCCCGGACCGTGGCTCGAGTCGTCGTCCATCGCTCTTCCAGGTCCGATCGCCTTGGGCGATCAGACCTCCATGATCTCCGCTTCCTTCACCTTCAGGAGGTCGTCGATCGACTTCACATGCTCGTCGGTGACCTTCTGCACCTGCTGCTCCGCCCGCCGCTCCTCGTCGTCGCCGACCTCGCCGTTGACGACGAGATCCCGGAGGTGCTGAAGGACGTCCCGGCGCACGTTCCTGATCGCGACCTTCCCGTCCTCGGCCACCCGCCGGACGACCTTCACGAGATCCTTGCGGCGCTCTTCCGTCAGCGTGGGGATCGGAAGCCGGATCAGCTTCCCGTCGTTCGACGGTGTCAGTCCCAGGTCCGATTCCTGGATCGCGCGCTCGATCGCCTTCATCGAGCCCGGGTCGAACGGCTGGACGGTCAGCAGCCGCGCTTCCGGGGCGCCGATCGAGGCGAGGCTCTTGAGCGGCGTCGGGGTGCCGTAGTAGTCGATCGTCACGCGATCGAGCAGCGCGGGCGAGGCGCGGCCCGTGCGGATCGAGTTGAACTCCTGGTGGGTCGCCTCGATCGAGCGGTCCATGCGCCGCTTCGCATCCGCGAGGAAGTCCTCGATCGCCGCCATTCACGCCTCCTTGGGGGTGGAGATGATGGTGCCGACCCGCTCGCCCGCGGCCACCCGGCGGATGTTGCCCTCCGCGAGCTCGAAGACGTAGATCGGCAGCCGGTTGTCCATGCACAGGGAGAGCGCCGTCGTGTCCATGACCTTGAGGCCGCGCTCGATCGCCTCCAGGTGGGTCAGCTCGGGGATGAACTTCGCGGTCGGGTCCTCGTTCGGGTCGCCGTCGTACACGCCCTCGACGCCGTTCTTCGCCATCAGGATCGCCTCGGCGCCGATCTCGAGCGCGCGCAGCGCCGCGGCAGTGTCGGTCGTGAAGAACGGGTTGCCGGTGCCGGCCGCGAAGATCACCACCCGGCCCTTCTCCAGGTGGCGGATCGCGCGCCGTCGGATGTACGGCTCGGCGACCTCGGAGACCGTGATCGCGGACTGCACGCGCGTGTGGACGCCGAGCTTCTCGAGCGCGTCCTGGAGCGCGAGCGCGTTCAGCAGCGTCGCGAGCATCCCGGCGTAGTCGGCGGTCGCGCGGTCCATGCCCTCGGCGGCGGCGGCCATCCCGCGATAGATGTTCCCGGCGCCGACGACGACCGCGAGCTCGGTGCCGGTCTCGTGGACCGCGAGCACCTCCTCGCCGATCGCGTGCACGGTCTTCGAGTCGATCCCGTACTCGCGGGCGCCGAGGAGAGCCTCGCCGGAGAGCTTCAGGAGGGTCCGCCGGAAGCGCGTCCCATCCGCGCGCATGGCTCGTTCCGCGATCTCGTCGGTCCCGGTGCTCACATGCGTGCCTACGAGCCGGCGACCGAGATCCGCGCGAACGCGACGATCGACGCCCCGGCCTCCTCGACCGCCTGTGCGACCGTCTTCGACGCCTCGTGGACCCAGGTCTGGTCGGCGAGGACACCACCCGGGGTCGCCGCGTAGAAGCGCTTCCCGAGCATGCCGTCGACGATCTTGTCACGCGCCGTCTCGGGCTTCGACTGCACCTCGTCCGAGTTGAGGTAGATCGAGCGCTCGGCGTCGACGACCTCCGAGGGGACGTCGTCGCGCGTCGCCCACTCGGGCGCCGCGAAGGCGATGTGCATCGCGAGCTGCCGTGCGAGCTCGTGCGAGCCACCGCGCAGGTGCACGAGGACACCGATCTTGTTCGCCGGCGGATGCGCGTACCCCGCGAGCACGTCGCCCTCCTCGGCGTCGTAGCGCTCGGCGCCGACGACGACGATGTTCTCGCCGAGCTTGCCGATGAGCTCGACGCGCTCCTGCTCGAAGCCCTCGACCGCACCCGGGCCGTCCGTGTGCACGGCGCGCAGCACTCCCTCCGCGAAGGCCTGGAACTCGTCGTTCTTCGACACCGGCTCGGTCTCGCAGCCGATGCCGACGATGGATCCGCGGCGCTCCTCGACGATGAAGCCGACGAGGCCCTCGGTCGTCGCGCGGCCGGCCCGTTTGCCGGCGGACGCCATCCCGCGCTCGCGAAGCAGCGTCCGGGCGGCCTCGAGATCGCCGTCCGTCTCCTCGAGGGCGCGCTTGCAGTCCATCATCCCCGCGCCCGTCTGGTCGCGGAGCTCTTTCACGAGAGAGGCGCTGATCGTGGCGCTCACTGGCCCTCGCGTCCCTCGGCGACCGCCGCAGGCTCGAGCTCGCCCTCGGCCTCGGACGCACGCCCCGCCTCGCTCTCCGCGGGCTCGGCAGGCTCCACGGTGGCGTCCTCCGCGGACGGCGCCGGGGCCTGCGCCGCCATCTCCGCCGGCGTCACCTTCGTCTTCCCCGCCGCGATGCCGTCCGCGACGACCCGCGCGACGAGGTTGCACGAGCGGATGGCGTCGTCGTTCCCGGGGATCACGAAGTCGGCCTCGTCCGGGTCCGCGTTCGTGTCGACGAGCCCGACGATCGGAACGCCGAGACGGCGGGACTCACGGACCGCGAGCTGCTCCTTCTTCAGATCGATGACGAACACCGCGTCGGGCTGCCGCTTCATGTCCGCGACGCCGCCGAGGTTCGACTCCAGCTTCTCGAGCTCGGCCTCCATCGCGATGCGCTCCTTCGAAGGGAGGAGCGCGAGCTGCCCGTCGGTCTTCAGGCGCCGGAGGTCGTGGAGGTAGCCGATGCGCTCGGAGATCGTGCGCCAGTTCGTGAGCAGGCCCCCGAGCCAGCGGTTCGAGACGTACGGCATGCCGACGCGCGCCGCCTGCTCGGAGACGGCGTCCTGCGACTGCTTCTTCGTGCCGACGAAGAGCATCGTCCCGCCGCGCTCGGAGAGGTTCCGCGCGAAGTCGTGCGCCTCCTCGAGCAGCTCCTGGGTCTGCGTGAGGTCGATGATGTAGATGCCGCCACGCTCGCCGAAGATGAAGCGGCGCATCTTGGGGTTCCAGCGGCGCGTCTGGTGGCCGAAGTGGACGCCGGCCTCCAGCAGCTCCCGCATCGAGACGACTGACAAGGGATCAGCCCCTTTCCTGGTTTGACTGGTACGTCTTCGGCGGGCCGGGCGGAACCGCGCGCAAGGCGGCGGCACCCCCGCCTCGGCTGATCGCCGGGTCGAAGGACGGAACGGCCGCGAATTGTAGCCGCAGGCGCGTAGGACGGCCGCTAGAGCGCCCGCGCGCGTCCCAGCGCGGCCTGCAGGTCGTCGGACAGCTCCGAGCGCACGTCGATCTCGTCTCCGATCAGCGGATGCCGGAACCGCAGCCGGTAGGCGTGCAGGAATTGCCGCTCGAGCCCGAGGTCGGCCTTCACGCCGTAGAGGGGGTCGCCGCTGACCGGGAGCTCGATCGCCGCGAGATGTACGCGGATCTGGTGCGTGCGACCGGTCTCGAGCGAGACGTCGAGCAGCGTGTGCTCGGCAAGGGTCTCGGAGATCCTGAAATGCGTCACGGCGTCGCGGGGCTCGTCGGTGTCGAGGGAACGCCTCGTCGGGTCCCGCCGGTCGCGTCCGATCGGCGCGGCGACGCGCCCCGTGCGCGAGCGCGGGTGCCCGCGCACGAGGGCGAGGTAGCGCCGCTCCACCTCGCGGCGCCGGATCGCCCGCTGCAACGCCGCGTGTGCCTCCGCCGAGCGCGCGACGACGAGCGCCCCGGACGTGTCGCGGTCGAGCCGGTGCACGATCCCCGGCCGCTCCGGGTCGTGGCCCCCCGTCGCCCCGAGCGTGAGGAGCTGCGAGGCGAGCGTCGCCCGCTGCTCTCCGGCTCCCGGGTGAACAGGGAGCCCGGCCGGCTTGTCCACGACGACGATGTGCTCGTCCTCGTAGAGGACGGCCACGGAGACGGGCTCCGCCGTCAGGCCGGGCGCCGGCTCGGGCAGCTCGACCTCGACCACGGCCCCGGCCTCGAGCCGGTGGCTCTTCGGCCGCACCGACCCGTCCACCAGCACCGCACCCCGCTTCAGCAGCTTGCCGGCGAGAGCCCGGGACGAGATCTCCCTGCGGGCCGCGAGCGCCGCGTCGAGGCGCAGCCCGGCGTCCGCGTCAGCGACGCTGAAACGCAGGGTCGCCATCGCGGCGGCCGTGCACCCGCTTCGACCGGTCGCCGAGGACGAGCGTCCCGAAGAGGATCGCGACGCCGACGACGATGAAGGCGTCGGCGAGGTTGAAGGCCGGCCAGGCCGCGAGATCGAGGAAGTCGGTGACGCGGCCGAGGCGGATGCGGTCGATCAGGTTCGCGATGCTCCCTCCCAGGACGAGGCCGAGGCCGACCGGGAGGACGGGATGACGGCGCCCGGAGCGGGCGAAGAACCACAGCATCCAGCCGACTGCGATCGCCGTGATCGCGATGACGAAGGTCGTGCGGCTCGCGAAGAAGCCGAACGCGATTCCGGAGTTCTCCACGTGGTGGAGCGAGAACGGCCCGACGAGGTCGACGCTCTCCCCGAGCTCCAGCGTGCGGCCGACAACCTGCTTCGTCAGCTGGTCGGCGACGATCGCGGCACCTGCGACTGCCCCGAGGGCGAGCCACTGCGCACGGCCGGCGGCGAGCGACCGCTCCGCCGACGAGATCGGCTGGAGCGCGTTCGCGGTCGAGCCGACGCGCACGTCCACCTGCGGCATCTCGGTACGCGCGGGCTCCGTCACCCTCGTTCCTGCGCGCGCTTGTCGTCGATGCAGAGCGTGGCGTAGGGCACGGCTTCGAGCCGCTCCGCATCGATCTCGCGGCCGCAGACCACGCAGGTTCCGTAGGTGCCGTCGTCGATCCTCTGGAGGGCGCCCTCGATCTCCGTGAGGAGATGCTCGGCGTTCTCCTCGAGCCCTTCGTCGAGCTCGCGCAGGTACGTGTCGGTGGCCGCGTCCGCGAGGTGGTCGCCGGGCCCGGACGCGAGGTCGCCGCTCTCCTCGATCACCGACTCCGTGTGGTTCACGCTCTCGAGCGCGGCGCGCAGGCGCTCGCGCTCGCCCTCGAGCTCCCGCCGGAACCGGTCGACGTCGACGCTCATCGGCCGGCCGCCGACTCGAGCCTGGCCTCGATCTCGCCTTTCGGCAGCTCCCGGACGAGGGCGACCTTGTCGCGCGAGGAGTGCCCTGCGACCAGCTCCACGTCGCGACGGGACAGGTCGAGCACGCTCGCCAGCTCGACGAGCAGGGCCTCGTTCGCCTTGCCGCGCTCCGGTGCCGCGCTGACCCGCACCTTCCAGGCGTCGCCGTGACGGCCGACGATCCCGGGGCGTCCGACGCCCGGGACGACACGCAGCTTCAGGCGAGTGCTCGGGCCGGTCACGGCCCCGAAGGATATCCGCGCCCGGCGGTGTTACCCGGCGACCTGGCGGATCCCCGGCTCCGCGGGCACCTCCACGGGGGTCGGAGCCGAAGGCGCTACGGGCACCTCGTCGTCGGTCCTGGCCGGCTCCGTCGCCTCCGCGCCGTCGAGCGCCTCGAGCGCGGTGCGGAGCTGGGCCCGGATCCTGCGCACGTCCTCCTCCAGACGTCGCTTCTCGGCGACCGTCTCGCGGGCGACCCTCCGTCCCTCGGCGTGGGCCTCCTGCACGATGAGGTCCGACTCCCGGCGCGCCTGCGCCTTCATCTCCTGGGCCGCACGCTCGGCGGACACGAGCGTCGTGCGGAGGAGCGCCTCGAGCTCGCGGTGCTTCTCGGCCTCCGTCTCGAGCTCGTCGAGGCGGTCGGCGAGGTCGGCGCGCTCGCGCCAGACCTCCTCGAAGCTGTCCGCGATCTCGTTCAGGAGCCGGTCGACGTCCGAGCGGCGGTAGCCACGCGGAAACGCCCTGCGGAGCTGCACGTGTCTGATCTCGACTGGGGTGAGCGGCATCTGACGAACCTCCTTACAGGACTGCTCCGATCACGAAGATGACGAGCTCGGAGGCGAGGAGCAGTACGACGACGGCGATGATCGGCGACACGTCGAGCGGGCCGAGCGTCGGCAGGCCGCGGAACAGACGCAGGTACGGTCGACAGACTTCGTCCAGGAACTGTTGCACAGCTGCGCCCGTTCGCGAGTACGGGAGCCGGATCCACGACGACAGCACGTACGCGAAGATGAGCAGGATGTAGATCCACACGAACACGCGCACGAAGTTCTGCAGCGAGCTGGTGAAGTCCGCGAGCAGCGCCTGGAGAGCGAGAACGCCCATCG
>Ga0075431_100002706_pt1 | contig 17184 bp, 13 predicted proteins | sample RhiMetdeltSRZDD5_FD_75297 | JGI IMG/M metagenome (GOLD analysis project Ga0075431, IMG submission 75297) | Populus rhizosphere microbial communities from Tennessee, USA - Rhizosphere MetaG P. deltoides SRZDD5 | ecosystem: Host-associated > Plants > Roots > Rhizosphere > Soil | place: USA... | reverse complement strand
GCCGCCTCCTGGCCGCGATGCTGCAGCGCGTGGAGCCCAAGTGCGACAAAGCTGGAGGCGCTTTCGGCGCCCCAGATTGCGAAAATGCCGCATTCCTCGCGTAGCTTGTCGTCGTCAAACGGATTGGTTGTCAGCATTTTTCGCCCGAATCCCCGGTGTTTGGCGCCATATAGGTGATGGCCGGGCATTTGTCGCCTTTCACCTGTCGCAAAGCTGAAACATAGTGGCCGAATGCGATCGATCCTCTTCCTTGCCATGCTTCTCGCCGCCTGCTCCCAGCAACCCGCCGCGCCTTCCCTGGCGACCGGCACGTTCGCCGGCGAGGGTCGCGATCGGCTGTGCATTGCCGGCGAGCCCGGAAACTACCGGGCCGGGCTGATTGCCTATGGCGAGGGCGACGTAAACTGCTCCGCCGCCGGGCGCCTTGAGGGGTCGGATGCCGGCTGGACCTTGGTGCCCAAGGGTGAAGGCGACTGCCGAATTCCGCTGGCAATCGAAGGCAATTCGGTACGGATCGGACAGACGCAAGCGACTTGCAGCTATTATTGCGGCCCGGGCGCAACCATGGCCGGCAAGAGCTATAATCGTGCCGACATGGGCGCCGCGGCGACCGATTTGGCGGGCGATCCGTTATGCTAGCAAGCCGGCAGAGCACTTGACCTTTACGGAAACGTAAAGTAGCTGGGATGAATGCTTCAGCACAAAGAGCATCATTCGATCGGCGAGCTGTGCGACGAGTTCGGCGTCACTGCCCGCGCCCTCCGCTTTTACGAAGATGAGGCGCTGATCGCACCCGAGCGGCGCGGCACGCAGCGGCTCTACACCGACCGCGACCGGGCACGTCTGGCCTGGATCCTGCGCGGCAAGCGGGTCGGCCTCAGCCTGGCCGACATCAAGGACCTGCTCGACCTTTATGACATCGGCGACAACCGCCGCACCCAGCGCCTGAAGACCATCGAGCGCTGCCAGGAACAGGTCGACAAATTGAAGCATCAGCGCGTCGACATCGATGCGACGATCAAGGAGCTCGAGGGCTTCATCGAGCTGGTGAAGGCCCAGGCCGCCGAACAATCCCGGGAGAATTAAGAGGATGCCCAGCTACACCGCGCCCGTCCGCGACACCAAATATGTCCTCGACCATGTCGTCGGCATCCAGAATTATTCGAACCTGCCGGGCTTTGCCGATGCCACGCCCGACCTGGTCGAAGCGATTCTGACCGAGGGTGCGCGATTCTGCGAGGAGGTGCTGCAGCCCTTGAACCGCGTCGGCGATGAACATGGCTGCACGCGCAACGAGGACGGATCGGTGACCACACCGCCGGGCTTCAAGGACGCCTGGGACCAATTCGTGGCCGGAGGCTGGACGACCTTGCATGCCCCGCAGGAATTTGGCGGACAGGGGATGCCGTCCGTCGTTGCCACGGCGATCGCCGAATATCTCGGTTCGTCCAATCACAGCTTCGAAATGTACAATGGCCTCACCCAGGGTGCGATCGCGTCGCTGCTGGTCAAGGGATCGGACGAGATCAAGGCGAGGTACGTCCCGAACATGGTCGCCGGCCGTTGGACCGGGACGATGAACCTGACCGAGCCGCACTGCGGCACCGACCTCGGCCTCTTGAAATCCCGTGCCGATCCCAATCCGGACGGCAGCTACTCGATCTCCGGCACCAAGATTTTCATCTCGTCGGGCGAGCATGACCTGTCCGAGAACATCATCCACCTGGTGCTGGCCAAGATCGCCGGCGCCCCCGACAGTGTGAAGGGCATCTCGCTGTTCGTGGTGCCCAAATTCCTCGTCAACGATGACGGCTCGCTGGGAGCACGCAACGGCGTTTCCTGCGGCTCCATCGAACACAAGATGGGGATTCACGGCAATTCGACCTGTGTCCTCAACTATGATGGCGCCAAGGGCTGGCTGGTGGGTGAACCCGAAAAGGGTCTCGCCGCCATGTTCATCATGATGAACGCGGCTCGCCTCGGCGTTGGATTGCAGGGGTTGGCGCAGGGCGAGGTCGCCTACCAGAACGCCGTCACCTACGCGAAGGATCGCCGCCAGGGGCGGGCGCTGAAGGCAGAGAACCGCGACCCCAATGCCAAAGCCGACAACCTGTTCGTCCACCCGGACGTTAGGCGCATGCTGATGGAGGCCAGGGCCTTCAACGAGGGCGCGCGGGCGCTGATCCTGTGGGGCGCGCTGCAGGTCGATTTGAGCCGCAAGGCGCAGACCGAGGAGGAAAGGCTGGCGGCCGATGACCTCATCTCCGTGCTGACGCCGGTGATCAAGGGTTATCTCACCGACCGCGGCTTCGAGACCGCCGTCAATTCACAGCAGGTGTTCGGCGGGCACGGCTATATTGCCGAATGGGGCATGGAGCAGTTCGTCCGCGATGCCCGCATCGCCCAGATCTACGAAGGGACCAACGGCGTCCAGGCAATGGACCTGGTCGGGCGCAAGCTGGGCAAGGATGGTGGACGCGGGGTCCGCGCGCTGTTCGAGCAAATCGGCCGCGACATCGCCGAGGCGAAGTCGGCGGGCGACCCGGCCGGCATCGCCGACCAGATGGAGAAGGCCCTGGGCCATCTCCAGGCCGCAACCATGTGGCTCGCCCAAAACGGCATGGCCGATCCGGACAATGCCGGCGCCGGGGCCTATGCCTACATGCAGCTGATGGGCCTCGTCAGCCTGGGCTGGATGTGGCTCAAAATGGCCGGCGTGTCAGCGCGCCTCAAGAACGAGCCGGGCGAAGACAAGGCATTCCATGAGGCCAAGATCCTCACCGCCAGCTTCTTCGCGGACCGGGAACTGGTGACCGCCGGCGGACTGCGCCGCAAGGTGGAGGCCGGCGCCGACAGCGTGATGGCGCTGCCAGTCGAGGCATTCTGAGTTCCCCGATCGGCCACGCCCCCAGCGGGGCCTGGATCGGGTAGCCTATCGCGACGCCTTGTGGGCCTCGCTGACGTACCAGGGCTGGAGCATGGTGACCTCGTTGCCGCTCGGCCGCTTGGTTGCCAGCCGGGCTAGGTCGAAATGCTCGGTGAACTGCACGCCGAATTTTCCGGCCTGCGCCCAGCGGACCGCACCGACCACCGGACCGACGCCGACAATGTCGATCGTAATGGTCTGGCCCGGCGCCACCATTTCGGCGCATTCGACCAGCGCGCCCATCGCCGAGATGTTGCGCAGTCGGATTTCGGTGGCCCGGCCGTTGATGGAGGCGATCGCTCGCCGCATCAGCCGGTGCCGCGGCTCGCGGATGCAATTGTATCCCTCGGCTTCGACCCGGCTGGCATTGGCCATGGGGCGTGCCTCTTCGGCGGGCATGGGCTTGCCGAAGATGTAACCCTGGACCTGGCTGACCCCCAGCTCGCGGATCAGGTAAAGGTCGTCGTGGGTCTCGACGCCCTCGGCGGTCGTATCCATGTCGAGGCTTTCGGCCAGCGACACGATGGCGCGGATGATCGCGCCGTTGCGCTTGGTCGTCGAGGCCGCGCCGCGGACGAAGCTTTGGTCGATCTTGATCTTGTCGAACGGCGCCTTTTTCAAATAGCCGAGCGACGAATAGCCTGTACCGAAATCGTCGAGCGCCAGGCGCACGCCGAGCGACTTCAGGCGGGCGAACGTGCCATCGGTCGCATCGCTGTCCGCCAGGAACACGCCTTCAGTAATTTCGAGTTCGAGACGCACCGGCTCGAATTCATATTCGGCAAGCATTGCCGCGACGGTGTCGACAATATTGGGGTCGTTGAACTGGATCGGCGACAGGTTGACCGCAATGCGAACATTTTCCGGCCAGCCGGCCGCCTCTGCAACGGCGGTTCGCAACACGAACTCGCCGATCTTGCAGATCATTCCGCATTCCTCGGCCAGCGGTATGAACTTGTCGGGAGGGATTGCACCACGCTTGGGATGGTTCCAGCGGACCAGTGCTTCGAAGCCCGAAATCTCTTCGCTTGCGACGCTGACGATCGGCTGGAAGGCGACCCACATTTCGCCGCGGTCCAACGCCTGGCGAAGGTCGTTTTCCAGCAGCTGACGATCGGCGGCTTCGCTGTGCATGGAAGCCTCATAGAAGGAATGCTTGCCGCGGCCGGCCGCCTTCGCCGCGTAAAGCGCGAGGTCGGCGTTGCGGATCATGCTGTCGGCGCAGCTCTTGCCCGGATCGCCGATGGCGATGCCGACCGATGCGCCGATAACCACCCGGTGCCCTTCAATGATGTAGGGGCGCGACACATGATCGATCAGGGTCCGGGCCAGGCTTTCGAGCAGCCCGGTCTCGACGGTGCCGGGCAGCACCGCCTTGAACTCGTCGCCGCCAAGGCGGCCGACCTGGCCGTGATCGCCCATTACCGACTTCAATCGCTCGCCGACCTGGCGCAGCAGCGCGTCGCCGATCGGATGGCCGAGCGTGTCGTTGACGTTCTTGAACCGGTCGAGGTCGATCAGGAACAGCGAGCAGCCCTTGCGCCGGTTGGTGGCATTGCGCAGCGCCTCGTCCAGAGTCTGCCGCATCAGTGCGCGGTTGGGCAGACCGGTCAGGGAGTCGAACCGGGCCAGCCTCGCCACTTCCTGCTCGGTGCGACGCTGCTCGGTAAGGTCGGTGCCGATGCCGCGGAATCCGAGAAAACGTCCCCGTTCGTCAAACACCGGGTTTCCTGACAATGACCAATGGATATCCTCATCGCTGGCGGCGCGGACGATCACGTCACTGAACGGGAAGCGCGCCGAAAGGTGGAAGCCGAGCGTGCGCTCTTCGCGCAGGCTGTCGGAAGAGCCTGGGTCAACCGAAAGCAAGTCGGTGAACTGGCGGCCGAGCAGCTCTTCGGGTTCGCATTTGAAGTCGTCGGCAAGCTGCTGCGAGACGTAGGACAGGGTTCCAAGATTGTTGGTTTCCCAGAACCAGCCGCGGCCGCTGTTCTCGAATTCGTCGACGAAATGCAGCGCCTTGCGCGCCTGCGTCTCCAGCCGGAGGCGGGCACGGGCGTTGGTCAGCACCGTTCGGGCGCTGGCGATGCTGTAGGCAATGTTGATGAGGGCCAGGAACGCAATGCCGGCCAGGACCGCGGGCTGTCGCGACACGGCGAGCGAGCCGGCCATGGCAACCAGCGCATTGGCGATCGCCACGGGAGGCGAGGAAATCGACACTATGGTCGAAGCGCCAAGGCCGGCTCCGAACGCCAGGGCGATGAAAGCGGCGTTGCTATGCTGAAGCGTGCAGTCAAGCGTCAGGCCATATGCCATCCACAGGGCACCGGTGATACCGACATAGGCGCAAAGTCCGCGCGAAATTGTCCTGGAGGAAAGGCCGATCCGGTCGCGATACCACAAAGCGGCAATTGCCAGGCTGTCGAGAATTAGCACCGCGATCAGGGGAATGAGCGGATTGCAGCCGAGCGGCGCGAAGATCGACATGGGGTGGATGAAGAAGCAGGCAAGGCCCCAAACCAGGTGCGTTGCCCCAAGCAGCGCGGGCGCAAGCTCGAACATGGCAACGCGCTGCGCCGCCAGGCTGTCGTCGTCGGACGTGTCGGGTGCCCTCAGGTCGAACGTCAGCGCGTCCTGAACCGAGGCCCGATCTTTGATTCCGTCCCGATCGGAAACGGCGAACCGTGCCCTACGCATTCCCCATGACACTCCCCTTGAGCGTCAGGGGTTAACGCAAAAGGATTAATGCAACGTCAAATAGACGTTGTTTTCAGAAACTTAACCCTGTTCCTCCGGCAGGAAATCGGCAACCGATAAATAGCGCTCGCCGGTGTCATAATTGAAGCCGAGAATCCGCGGATTTTCGCCCAATTCCGGGAGCTTCCGGTCGATGGCGGCAAGCGTTGCGCCGGACGAAATCCCGACCAATATGCCTTCTTCCCGCGCGGCACGGCGGGCCATTTCCTTGGCATCGTCCGGCGTCACCTGGATGACGCCGTCGAGCAGTGAAACATCGAGGTTAACCGGGATAAATCCGGCGCCAATGCCCTGGATGGGGTGCGGCGCCGGCTCGCCGCCGGATATGACCGGCGAGAGGGTCGGCTCGACCGCGAACACTTTGAGCGAAGGCCAGGCCTGTTTCAGCACCCTGGCGCAGCCGGTGATATGGCCGCCGGTACCGACGCCGGTGATTAGTGCATCGAACGGCCGGTCGCCAAAATCGGCCAGTATCTCTTGGGCCGTGGTGCGGACATGAACCTCGACATTGGCTGGGTTGTCGAATTGCTGCGGCATCCAGCTATTCGGCGTCTGGTCGATGATCTCCTGGGCGCGGGCGATGGCGCCCTTCATGCCCTTTTCGCGCGGCGTCAAATCGAATTCGGCGCCATAGGCCAGCATCAGCCGCCGCCGTTCAACCGACATGCTGTCCGGCATGACCAGGATCAGCCGATACCCCTTGACCGCAGCCACCATCGCCAGGCCGATGCCGGTGTTGCCGCTGGTCGGCTCGACGATCACGCCGCCCGGCTTGAGCTTGCCGCTGCGCTCGGCATCTTCGACCATCGACAGGGCGATGCGGTCCTTGATCGATGCCGCCGGATTCGACCGCTCCGACTTGATCCACACTTCAGAATTGCCTGCGAACAGGCGGTTCAAGCGGATGTGCGGCGTGTTGCCGATCGTTTCCAGGATATTGGCGGCCTTCATTCATGATCTCCTTCGGGAGGTGCGGCAACATCGGGGGCCATCATGACGGATGCAAGCCGTCAGACGCCTCCGGCGATTACAGATTCCTCGGGCGGGGTTTCGGCGAGCGCAAAACTACGCGCCCGGCGCAGCTCGGGGAACCAAAGGGCCCAAATCAGGGTCACGGCGATCGCCGCGATGCCGCCGGCGACCGTTGCCGTCACCGGACCCAGCAAGGCCGCCGTGAACCCGCTGCGGGTCTCGCCCAATTCGTTGGATGCGGAGATGGCAAGTGTCGAGGCGGCGGCAACGCGGCCCCGCATCTCATCTGGCGTGTGCAGCTGGATCAGCGACTGGCGAATGTAGACCGAGAACATGTCGGCGGCGCCGAGCAGCGCCAGCATCGCCAGCGACAGGAGATAGGATCGGGAGATGCCGAACACGGCGGTGGCCGCGCCGAACACCACCACGGCGGTCAGCATTTTGAAGCCGACATCGGTCTTGAGTGGCCGGACCGAGAAAAAAATGGCGGTCAGCGTCGCGCCGGCCGCCGGCGCCGCCCTGAGCGGACCCAGCCCATCGGCGCCAACCTGCAGAATGTCGCGCGCGTAAAGGGGCAACATGGCCGTTGCCCCGCCTAGGAGCACGGCGAACAGGTCGAGCGTGATGGCGCCAAGCACCAGTCGATTGCGGCGGACATAGGAGAGGCCGTCGGCCATCTGTTTGAGCGGACTGCCGGGTTTCAGGGCTGTGCGGGGCAGCGGGCCGATGGTGAACAGGCAGCCCGCAGCGACCGCAAACAATGCCGCGCTGAGGCCATAGGGCAGGTGGGGTGTCACGTCATAAAGGATGCCCCCCAGCGCCGGTCCCGCGATCGCGCCGGTCTGCCACGCGGTCGAACTCAGCGCGATGGCATTGGGCAATATCTCGCGCGGAACCAGGTTGGGTGCCATCGCCCCCAGGGCCGGCCCGGCGAATGCCCGGGCGACGCCGAGCAGCGCGGCCACGCCGAACAGGATCGGTAGGCTGATGAAGCCACCCCAGTTCGAGGCAAGGAGAATTAGGGCGCAAGTCAGTTCGAGCAGAATCACCGCGCGGGCGATATGCCGGCGGTCAAGCCGGTCGGCCGTCCAGCCGCTGATCGGCGTCAGCACGAACAAGGGTACGAATTGGACCAGCCCGATCAGGCCGAGCTGGAATGCGGCCTCATGGATGTCCATTGTCTGTCGGGCGATGTCATAGACCTGCCAACCGATGACGATCACCATCGCCATCTGCCCGATGGTGGTCGTCAGCCGCGCCAGCCAGAAGGCCCGGAAGTCGGGGATTCGAAGCGGCTCGGGGATCAGCGCCATGGCTGGCGCGGTAGCGGCGAGGGTTGCATCACGCAACTTTAGTCAGGCTCATCCGTATCGCTCGACATCACCGAGGCTGCCGGCGTTCGCTTTATCGAATGCAGTTGCCGGTTCGTCTGTTGCTGGTGGACAGTGGGAACACCAGCCGCGCTGCTCATTCGGGAGAGGAGACAAGCATGCGTCGAATTTTGATGGCTTCGGCTATGGCGTTGGCGTTCGCAGTCAGCGGCTGCAAGGTCTCGCCTGGGCCCGAGAATGGGGCCGAGGCGGCCGCAACCCAGGGCGATTGGCCGAGCTTCGTCAACAATTTTATTGACGCCAACTTCAAGGCAAATCCGGGATTCGCGGTGGCCCAGGGACGCCACGAATTTGACGGTCAGATTGCGGACCTGTCGCCGCAAGCGATCAACGCGGAGGTAGATCGGCTGAAGAAGGCCATCGCCGACGCCGAGGCCTTTTCCGACGACAAGCTGACGCCGGAGCAGCGTTATCAGCGCGACTATCTGGTCGCGGTAGCAAAGGGCCAGCTATTCTGGATCGACCCGACCGGCGCCGATCAACTGCACCACAACCCGGCGGCCTATCTCGGCTTCATCGACCCGTCGGTCTACATCACCGTTCCGTACGCGCCCAAGGAGCAGCGGCTGAAAGCGTACATCAAGTTCCTCCAGAATGTCCCGCGCGCCGCCCAGCAGATGCGCGCCAACGTCCAGACGCCGATGGCGACGAGCTTTGTCGACTACGCCAAGTCGGCATTCGGTGGTTTCATCAGCTATTACCCGGGAGACGGCATGGCCGCCTGGAAGGGCGTCGGCACGGCGGAAGACCAGCAAGCGCTGAAGACGGCAAGCGACAATGCCGTCAAGGCAATGCAGGAAACGGTCGCATGGGTTGAAAGCCAACGCGCGGCGTCCAAGCCCAATTTCGCACTGGGCAAGGCGAGGTTCGAGCGGATGCTCGCCGACACGGAGATGGTGACAACGCCGATTGAGCAGCTCGAACAGATCGGCAAGGCCGACCTGGCCGCGAACCGGAAGCAGCTCGGCGAAGCGTGCGCCCGTTTTGCGGCGGGCGCGACGATCCAGGCGTGCATGGAAAAGATGAACGCCAACAAGCCGCAGGGCGGCGCGGTGGCTGGCGCCCGGGCACAGCTGGCGGGATTGAAGCAGTTCATCCAGCAACATGACATCGTCACTATCCCGGGGCCGGAGGAGGCCAAGGTCGAGGAAGCGCCGCCGTACAACCGGCAGAATTTCGCCTACATCAACATCCCCGGCCCCTACGAGAAGGGCCTGCCGTCGGTTTATTATATCGCGCCGGCAGATCCGAGCTGGCCAAAGGCCGAACAGGAAGCATTCGTCCCCGGCCAAGCGGACCTCCTGTTCACCTCGGTGCATGAGGTATGGCCCGGTCACTTCCTCAATTTCCTGCACGCCAACCGGTCGAAGGACATGTTTGGCCGGGTGTTCGTCGGCTACGCTTTCGCCGAGGGCTGGGCGCATTACACCGAAGAGATGATGCGCGTGAAAGGCGTTGGCGGCGGGACCGACGAAACGCTGATCGGCCAGCTGTCGAACGCCTTGCTGCGCGACTGCCGATTCCTGTCGGCAATCGGCATGCACACCGGATCGATGACGCAGGCGCAGAGCTATGACCTGTTCCGCGACCAGTGCTACCAGGACGCAGGGAACGCCCGGCAGCAATCGGCCCGCGGCACCTACGATCCAGCCTATCTCAACTACACGATGGGTAAGCTCATGATCCGCAAGCTGCGCGACGACTGGTCGGCAAACCGCGGCGGCGAAAAGGCGTGGAAGGGGTTCCACGACCAGTTCCTGAGCTACGGCGGCCCGCCGATTCCGCTGGTGCGCCAACAGATGATGGGCGGCAAAGCCGAGGCCGTATTTTAGGCCTTTTCGTTCGCCATTTGTTCACGTAGTCTGCGGGCGATGGCGAAGCTGAAGAGCCGATATATCTGCCAGGCCTGCGGGTCGGAGCAGCACCGCTGGCAGGGCCAATGTCCTGACTGCGCGGAGTGGAACACGTTGCTGCAGGAAGCGGCGGCGCCGACGGTTTTTTCCGCCAAACATGATTTGAGCCGCGGCGGACGCGCGGTCGAACTTGTCGGCCTGAATGCGGTGGTCGCCCTGCCGGACCGGATGCAGACCGGCATCGCCGAATTCGACCGGGCGATCGGTGGCGGGATCGTGCCGGGATCGGCGATGCTGCTGGGCGGAGATCCCGGGATCGGCAAGTCGACCTTGCTGCTGCAGGTCGCGGCCAAGCTGGCGGCGTCAGGGCGCGAGGTGGTCTATGTGTCGGGCGAGGAAGCCGCCGACCAGGTCAGGCTGCGCGCCATTCGGCTCGGACTGGGCGGGGCGCCGGTACGGCTGGCGGCGGCGACGTCGGTCCGCGATATTTTGACGACGGTCAGCCAGGGTGAGCCGCCGGCGCTGCTCGTGATCGATTCGATCCAGACGATGCACAGCGACCTGATGGAAGGCGCGCCTGGGACGGTGAGCCAAGTCCGCGCCTCGGCGCAGGAGCTGGTCCGCTTCGCCAAGGAACGCAGCACCGCGCTGGTGCTGGTCGGCCATGTCACCAAGGACGGGACCATCGCCGGGCCGCGCGTGCTCGAACATATGGTCGACACGGTGCTCGGCTTCGAAGGCGAGCGCAGCCACCAGTATCGCATCCTCCGCGCGGCCAAGAACCGCTTTGGCGGCACCGATGAGATCGGCGTGTTCGCGATGGAAGGCGGCGGGCTGATCGAAGTGCCCAACCCCTCGGCGCTGTTCCTCACCCAGCGCGGCGAGGCGGTCAGCGGGACCAGCGTGTTCCCGGCGCTGGAAGGCACGCGGCCAGTGCTGGTCGAGATCCAGGCATTGGTCGTCAGGCTGGCGAGTGGGGCGACCCCGCGCCGGGCCGCGGTCGGATGGGACAGCGGGCGGCTGGCGATGATCCTGGCGGTGCTGGAGGCGCGGTGCGGGATCAGCTTTGCCACCGCCGAAGTCTATTTGAACGTCGCCGGCGGCTATCGGCTGAGCGACCCGGCGGCCGATCTGGCTGTCGCGGCGGCGTTGGTCTCGGCGCTCTCCGAACGGCCGGTGCCGCAGGAAGCGGTCATCATGGGCGAGATTGCCCTGTCGGGAGAGGTCCGGCCAGTGGCGCATGCCGGATTGCGCCTCAAGGAGTCGGCGAAGCTCGGTTTCGATCGAGGCTGGGTGCCGGCGGGGACCGAGGGGCCGAACGGCATCTCGCTGACGCAGTTCGGACGCATGCGCGAGCTGGCCGACCAGATTTTGGCGAAGTAGCTCCCCAGCGAAGGCAGGGGCCCAGTCGCGCAAAGCGCCCAATTGCTACCTAAGATGACGGCTTCGCCGGTCTGGGCCCCGGCCTTCGCCGGGGAACTGGGGGCTGGCGCTTCGCAAAGTCCCCGGCTAGCCGGAGCCGGTATGACCGCGCTCGATATCTTCGTGATCCTGCTACTCGGCGGCGCCGCGCTGATCGGCTTCGTCCGCGGATTCACCCATGAGGTGCTGTCGCTAGTGGCGTGGGTCGCGGGCATTGCCGCGCTGAAGCTGTTCCATACGCCGTTGCAGGAGCGGTTGATCGAACCGGTGGGCACCGACGCGGGCGCAAGCGCGCTGGCCTTCGCCTTGCTGTTTCTGCCCGCCTATGTCGGGGTGAAGCTGTTCGCGCGCGCGGTCGGCGGCAAGGCTCGCCGGTCGGTCCTGGGGCCGGTCGACCGGCTGCTGGGCGGCGGGTTCGGGATGCTCAAAGGGCTGATTGGGGCGACGCTCTTCTTCCTGCTCGCCAACCTCGCCACCGACATGATCTATGGCGGCGATGCCGACCGGCCGGAATGGATGACGGAATCGCGCACCTATCCGCTGCTGAATGCGACCGGCCGGGCGGTGGTCGACTGGGTTGAAACGCGCCGCAAGGGCGGAGAGGACCCCTCCGCCATCGAATCGTCGTTTGATGATCCCCCTCCCCAAGACAAGCCCGGGGAGGAAAAATGATCCGCCTTTACGACACGATGGCGCGGGAAAAGCGCGCGTTCCAACCATCCGATCCCAACCGGATCACCATGTATGTCTGCGGACCCACGGTCTACGGCCGCGCCCACATCGGCAATGCGCGGCCGGCAGTGGTGTTCGATACGCTCGCAAGGCTGATCCGGCACGAATTTGGTCCCGACAGCCTGGTCTATGCGCGCAATGTCACGGACGTCGACGACAAGATCATCAACTCCGCCAGGGAGGAGGGCGTCGATACCGCGGTGATCACCGAGCGCTACGAGCGCTTCTACCTGGAGGACATGGGGGCGCTTGGAGTCCAACCGCCAACCATCGCTCCTCACGCGACCCAGGAAATTCCTGCGATGATCGCGATGATCGAGCGGCTGGTCGAACTTGGTCACGCTTATGCCGCCGAGGGCCACGTCCTGTTTAATGTACCGAGCGACCCGAGCTACGGCGTCCTGTCCGGCCGCGACCGGGAGGCGATGCTCGCCGGCGCCCGCGTCGAGGTCGCGCCCTACAAGCGCGACCCGGCCGACTTCGTGTTGTGGAAGCCGAGCGACGAAGGCGTTGTCGGATGGGAAAGCCCATGGGGCCGCGGTCGACCGGGCTGGCACATCGAATGCTCGGCGATGATCCGGGCGCATTTGGGTGAGACGATCGACATCCATGGCGGCGGGCTCGACCTCATCTTCCCGCACCATGAGAATGAAATCGCCCAAAGCCGCTGCGCGCACCACGGCGTCCCGCTCGCCCGTCACTGGGTGCACAACGGCTTCGTCGACATGGGCGCCGAGAAGATGTCGAAGAGCCTCGGCAACATCATAACCGTCGATAAGCTGCTTGAGGCAGGACATCGCGGCGAGGTGCTGCGACTGGCGCTGCTGTCCGCGCATTACCGTCAGCCGCTGGCATGGACCGAGGAGCTGATCGGGCAAAGCAAGGCAATGCTGGACCGATGGTATCGGTTGCTGGGTGACGTCGAGCCGTTTGGCGAGCTGGCTCCCTTCTGGGAAGCGCTGTCCGACGACCTCAACACGCCGCGGGCGATTTCCGTTATCAACGAGTTCTTGCGCTCGTCCGATGAGTCGATCAGCGAAGAGTATGAATTCTTCCAGGGCAGCAGGGAGCAAATGCTTGCGGCCTGCGCCGCCGCGGCGCGAGCCCTGGGGCTGCTGACCATGAGCAGCGAGGAATGGTTCCAGGGTTCCGGTGACGTCTCCGATATCGAAGCCCGCATTGCCGAGCGGACCGAGGCCAAGGCACGGCGCGACTTTGCCGAGGCCGACCGGATCCGCGAAGAACTGAAAGCCGAGGGCGTGCTGCTTGAGGATGGGCCGTCCGGCACTACATGGCGAAGGGCGTGACAGACCCGCCCTACACCCGTGAAATCCTGCGCCTGGCGGCGTCGATCCCCTATCTCGAGCCCTTCGAGGAATTGTCAGGCGCGACCGAAGTCCGCTCGAAGACCTGCGGCAGCCGGATGCGGTTGGCGGTCGAACTCGACTGGGCCGATCGCGTGGTGCGCCTCCGCCAGGCGGTTGAGGCCTGTGCTTATGGCCAGGCATCGGCGGCGCTGATGGGCGGTCATGCCATGGCCCGCAGCGCAGAGGAGGTCAGGGCCGCGCTGGACGAACTCGAAGCATGGCTTGGCGGCGCGGGCGAGTTGCCCACCGCCTGGCCGGGGATTGAAGCGCTCGCCCCGGCGCTGCCCCGCAAAGGTCGCCATGGAGCCATCCTGCTGCCGTTCCGGGCATTGCTTGCGGCCATCGAGGACGCGAAGTGACGAACGGGCCCCAGCTCGTCGAATCCACGAGCGCCATGCTCGAAAGCGGCGCGATCATGCTGGGCACGGCGCTGGTCTTCGTTCTGCTGTTCCGCAAGCTCAAGCTGGGCGCGACCCTGGGTTACATCGTCGGCGGCGCGATTATCGGACCCCAGCTGCTTGGCCTGGTCGAAGATCCGGAAGCACTGGCCAGCATCTCGGAAATCGGCATCGCACTGCTGCTGTTCATCGTCGGGCTCGAGCTTCGGCCGCAGCGGCTGTGGCGCCTCCGGAGGGACATATTCGGCCTTGGACTGGCCCAGGTCGTGCTGTGCGGGCTTGCGCTTAGCCTGTTCATCCACCTGGCATTGAGCGTCAGTCCGGAAGCGGCGCTGGCGATCGGCCTGCCGCTCGCCCTGTCCTCGACCGCGCAGGTGCTACCGATGCTGCGCGCGGACAATGAGCTCAACACGCCGCAAGGCGAGCGCGCCTTTTCCATCCTGCTCTTCCAGGACCTGGCGATCGTGCCGATGATCACGATCATCGCGGCGATGTCCCGGGTCGCGCCGGATCCCACCGACCCCAGCGGTTGGACGGTGGCACTGTACACCGTGCTGGCAGTGACCGGCCTTGTGGCGGTGGGGCACTGGGTCATCAGTCCCATGTTCCGGCTGATCGGCCGGCTTGGGGAGCGCGAGCTGTTCGTCGTGGCCGGCCTGTTCGCAGTCGTCGGTTCGGCGGCGCTGATGCATGCGCTCGGACTGTCGGTTGCGCTTGGCGCCTTCGTCGCCGGCGTGATGCTGGCGGACTCTCCTTACCGTCACGAGTTGGAAAGCGATGTCGAGCCGTTTCGCTCGATCCTGCTCGGCCTGTTCTTCCTGGCGGTCGGAATGCTGCTCGACCTTTCGACCATTGCCGAACGGCCGCTATTCGTCCTGGGCATCGCGCTTGCCCTCATTGCCATCAAGGGCCTGATCATTGCCGGCCTGGCGCGGACCTTCGGCAACAGCTGGCCGCGCAGCATCCGGCTCGGCCTATTGCTCAGCCAGGCCGGCGAGTTCGGATTCGTCCTGTTCACGCAGGCCGCGGATGCGCGGCTGATCCTGCCGGAAGCGGCGTCGCTGTTCGGCGCGGTCGTCACCCTATCGATGGCAGCAACGCCGTTCCTGATGCGGCTGACCGATTGGCTGGAGCGTAGGGAAGGAGCAGGTACGGCCCATCTTGACGGGCCGGAGCTGTCGCCAGAGACGAGCGTGATCGTGGTTGGCTACGGCCGCTTTGGCCAGACGGCGGCCCAGATGCTGATGGCAAAGCGGATCGGCGTTACGTTGATCGATACCGAAGCGGAGATGATCGAGGCTGCCGGAAGGTATGGCACCAAGGTTTATTATGGCGACGGCATGCGCCTGGACCTGCTTCGCCTGGCCGGCGCCGAGACCGCCAGAGCCATCCTGTTCTGCCAGGACAATCGCGACGGGGGCCTGACGCGGGAAGGGGTCAAGCGGGTCCTTGAGGCCTTTCCGCAAGCTGCCGTGCTGGTCCGGGCATTCGATCGGGTCCACCTGATGTCGTTCGATGGACTCGATGTGGCCTTCGCTCAGCGGGAAACGTTCGAAAGCGCGGTGAAGATGGGCCGGGCAGCGCTGGAGGTGATGGGCATCGACCTGGAGGAAGTTGATCGGGTCGATTTCGAATATCGCCTGCGTGACTGCGAACGGCTCGAATTGCAGAGTGCGACCGGGGATTTGCGTGCCGGCCTCGACCGCTCATTCGGTCCCGACCGGGCGCTGCCGAAGAACGACGGCTAGCCCGCGCGGTCCAGGAAATCGGCAAGCCGCCGCGGATCGACATCTGGCTCAAGATAGGCCTTGCCGATCCCACGTGACAGGATGAGCGCCAGCCGGCCTGCCAGGTTCTTCTTGTCGCCGGCCATTCGCTTGACGAGCTTGCCCGCGCTCCCGGTGAGGCCAGCTTCGGCCATTTGGATTGGCAGGCCTGCGGCGGCGAGGTGGGCGGTCACACGATCGGCATCGGATTTGGGGCAAATGCCCATTTCCGCGGAGAAGCGGAACGCCAGCGACAGGCCGAGCGCCACGGCCTCGCCATGGAGCATGGTGCCGAGGCCATTTTCCGCCTCGATCGCATGGCCGAAGCTGTGGCCCAGGTTGAGCAGGGCGCGCTTGCCGGAGCGGTCTTCGATGTCGCTGGCAATGATGCGAACCTTCGACTGGATCGAGGTGACGATGGCCTGGCGGCGCAGATCTGGGTGCCCGGCGAGCACGCCGCGCCCGTTGGCCTCGCACCAGACAAAAAAGGCGGGGTCGTCGATCAGCCCATATTTGACGACTTCGGCATAGCCGGCCTTGAGCTGCCGCTCGTCGAGTGTGTCCAGCAATGATGGATCGGCGACAACCAGCGACGGCTGGTGAAAAGTGCCGATCAGATTTTTCTCGCCGAACCCATCGATTGCCGTCTTGCCGCCGACCGCGCTATCGGCCTGGGCCAACAATGTCGTCGGAATATGCACGACCGGGCACCCGCGCTTGAACAGCGCCGCAGCCAATCCGGCGACATCCCCGACGCTTCCACCGCCGAGGGCGATGATCGGCGTGTTCCGTGACGGTCCCAGCTCGGCCATTGCCGACAGCAGCCCATGGAGTTGCTGCCAATCCTTGGCCGCTTCGCCCTCGGGAACCAGGATGGGATCCGCCTGTAGCGCTTCGGCCACCGTCGTTCCGTACAGCCCGAATACCTTCGGCTCGCTGATCAGGATTGGCTTCGCCTTCCCGGCGATGTCGCGGATGCGATCGATGCCAGCCGCCAGCGGGCCGACCACCACCTCATAGGCCCGTGGGGACATGTCGACGCGGATGACCGTCATTTGGCGAGATGGTCGCTGACGGCGGCGATGATCGCCTCGACGACCTGGCTGTGCGCGCCGTCGCCGCTCATGATGTGGATATGGGCTTCGGCGTACATCGGCTGGCGCTGCTCGGATAGTCGCGCCAGCGTCGCCGAACGGTTGCCGCCGCGAAGCAAGGGCCGGGAGTCCCGCCGGCCGGTTCGTTCGGCGAGCACGTCGACCGAAGCATCGAGCCAGATGGTGATCGCCCGCTCATTGAGCAGCTGCCGGGTGCGCGGGTCGACATAGGCCCCGCCGCCGGTCGCGATCACCCTGACGGTGCCGTCAACGAGGCGGGCGACCAGCCTCCGCTCGCCGTCACGAAAATCATTTTCGCCGTAACGCTCGAACAGGTCGGCGGCGGACGTGCCTGCCGCCTCTTCGATTTCGGCATCGCTGTCGACGAACGGCAGGCCGAGCCGCTTGGCCAGCCGACGGCCGACAGTCGACTTGCCTGCGCCCATCAGCCCCACCAGCACGATAGGGCGATCCAATTTATCGGTCAGCTTTTGCACGGTGCGGGG